>FQKF010002665.1_pt1 | contig 52803 bp, 42 predicted proteins | sample 1504521 | NCBI WGS metagenome assembly FQKF01 (sample SAMEA4475357, study PRJEB15587) | soil metagenome | biome: Soil; feature: Field | place: India | collected 2015-03-11 | depth 0 m
TCAACTCAAACACATACTGCCGCTTGGGCTTCAAAATCGGCGGACGCCGTAATGGCTCAATGTTCATCTCCGACGCAGGCGCTTCCATGCGCCGACTCATGCGCAAGTCGTTGGCCGACAGGTGTATCGAATGCAAAAGCACGTGCTGGAAGTAGTTCCAGTACAACTCCCTCATCACCGGGTTGAGTATCTGAAAAGCCCACTGAGACAGGCGGGCTTCCCGAACGGTCAGTATGCCCACATAAAACAGCAAACGCACGAAGTCCTCGCGCGCCCACTCGCGTTCAAAACTGAATTGAAGCGCAACCCCTGAGGCCACTGTGCGGCCTTCGATGGCTTCCTCCAGCACGGCGGTGTTCGTCGCCGCATCGCCAACGCGACGCGGACGGAGGAAGAAGTGATAGCGCGCGTCCATGTCTTCCATTTTGGCCAGGTACATGGTTCTGTCCACGTGGTGCTTGCCCGTTTTGATTAAGGTCTCGCGAGGTTGCTGATGCCGTATGGAGCGCCGATGCGTTTCACCTTTTGCTAAGGAGCGCTTTTTCGCAAAAAGCGCAACTATTTGACACATTCAGCAATCACATAATACTGTGGCACATGAAAACGCAAGCGGAGAGGCTGGCTCAGCATCCGATTTTTGGGCCCTTAGCAAGTCCAAGGTCACACATGCTGGCAAGCCGCTTGCAGCCGTTCTCTGCCTGAATGCTCTGTCTTGCCATGCAGCTTGCTCCGTCCGAGTACCAACAGCATTATCATGCGGAGTTTAGCAAACCACGCCTGCGTTTTCAGCGTTTCAAAAGGGCGAACGGCCTGTATGGCAAGATCTTTCTTGTATGTAGGTAGTGTGTTGTTTCCTTGTTTTGCCTTTCCAAACCTTGCTTATGCTATTTACTATGCGATTTTTCATTTTTTCCTGCGGTTTTCTGGCTGTTTGCCTGATGATACTTGGCTCTTGCCACAAACACGACAGCGTGAACGAGAGTGATGTTACTATCGAGATTATCACCCCCCGCGAAGGACAGCGGCTTTACAGTGGTGAGCCAGTGCCCATCCGGGTGCGCATTACCAGCACGGAAACGCTGCACGGCTGGGCTATAGAAATTCGAAGGAAATCGGATGGCCAGGTCCTTTTTTCGGAAAACTTACGTGACCACAAGAAGGCGTTCACAATTGAAAAATCCTGGGAGAGCACGGTGGCCGAGCATACTGATCTGGTTCTGGAGGTTTTCGCCCAGATAGACCACGACGGCAAGAGGACCTCAAAGCAACTAACTTTTCACGTGTATCCTTAACCGTTTTTCAACCAAAACCCTATGTCGTTTTTGTGGCGAATACTCGCGCTGCTTCTGCTGGGCGGGTGCTTTTGGGCCTGTGGTGCTGCCTCTAAGTCTGCGCATTCTCCTCAAGCATTGGCGCCTGCGGAGAAAGCGCTGCTGTGGAAAATCAGTGGTCGTGGTCTGAAACAGCCTTCCTATTTACTGGGCACGATACACCTAATACCCAAGGAAAAGTTTGCACTATCGGAAGCGACGCGGCAGGCATTGGACCGGGTCAGTCGTATAGCCTTCGAGATTGACCTAAAAGAGATGGGCGGGCCGGGTGTGCTCAAAGTGATGAACAAAACATTCATGAATGGCGGTAAAACCTTGCGCGATTTGCTATCGGCGGAAGACTATGCGCTGGTGCGTGAGCAGGCATCGCAACGCAGCATGTTGCCCATGTCCACCTTAGAGCGGATGAAGCCCATGTTTGTGGCCTCTATGCTGGAGGGCGAAGGCGATGCGTTGGGCAACAGCAGCCGCATGACTTCGGTCGAAATGGAGTTGTACCGATTGGCCCGAAAACGGCAATTGGCTACGGCAGGTCTGGAAACGATTGAATACCAGCTCAGCCTTTTTGATAGCATTCCTTACGCCCTTCAGGCGCGTATGCTGGTAGAGCAGCTGCGGCAGCAGAACGATGCCAGCGGCGAATTCGCCCGAATGGTGGCGTTATACCAGCAGAAGGACTTGCAGGCCATGGAGGCCATGACACGCGAGTCGTTTAGCGATGAGCCAATCATTCAGGAAGCGCTCATCTACCGGCGCAACCGCGACTGGATACCCATAATCGTTCGGATGATGCGCGAGCAATCAACGTTTTTCGCTGTCGGCGCAGGGCATCTGGGCGGTGCGCAGGGCGTTATCGCGCTGCTGCGCAAAGAAGGCTACCGCGTAGAGGCCGTAGATTGATGCTCGTATGCAGACGATTACTCCACAACAACCGCTAACAGGTGTCCTCCCGGGCTGATAGCGATACGGCTGATTTTTTGAACGCCGTAAGGCGACAGGTCTGCTATGGGAACCCAGGTATTCTGCCGCCGCGGATGGAACTGAAGTAAATAGCTGCTGTCGCCTGCCAGATAGGTGCCGTCGGGTAAAAGGGCAAAATCTTCCGTACCCGCCGGCATTCGGACGACGGTCTCGACGGTACCCTGAACCGGATGATAGAGCTTCAGGAAAGCCTCTTGGGCGCTCAGTTTTTGCACAAAAGCCAGACGCCCATCTGCTGTTTTTTGCAGACAGCGACCAATGCCTACCGCAATCCTTCGAGGGCTTGCTGAAGCCAAACCTGCTATGGCAAGAGTATGGTTATTGCTATCGTCCACCAGAAAGAGCGCCAGCAGGGTGTCGCGTAGCCAGCAGTGGTAGCCTACGTTATTCACCTGTGGCAGCAGCAGGTGCCCTGCCGACGCGCGGTCTATGGGTAATGCCCATAAGCGCTGGTGGCCGTCGGCCTCTACGCGCACGACGGAAAAGCGCCGCCCGTCGGGCATGCGCGTAGGCGAGTACTCCGGAAGAGCGGTGGCCGTGATGCGCGTGGTGGTGTTTAGCAGCAGGTCGAGGGCATAGATGTCGGTCTGCAGAGTGTCAGGTGGCTGCTGAACAGTCAGGTAGATTTCGTAGGGCGAAAAGAACTGCGGCTGGTTGTTGTAGCCCTTCGGATTGAAGGCCGTCAGGAAGCGCGGCGCAAACAGATGCCACAGGCTATCCGGGCGTTGATTAACGGAAAAAAGCAGTAGATCGTAATGCGGCAATCGCTGTGCAGATAGCGAACCTGCCACAAGCAGGCAGAGCACCCTAAAAGAAAGGAACCATCGTCTTCTCATACGGCGAAAATACGCCGATGTCAGACGAATGTAACTGTAAGAGCGCCTGGCCTATCCGGTTTTATAGTCCAATATGGACAAACTCTGGGTACACAGGCGGAGGTCTTCCGGGACATTAGAGGCTACGACGACGATACGCCCTGCGCTGTGGGCCTCCAGCAGTTCGGCAAACCAGCGCACGCCTGCCGTGTCTAGATTGGTCGTAGGCTCATCCAGCAGCAGTATAGGAGCCTCCGTATAAATGGCTAAGGCCAGTTTGAGGCGCTGCTTCATGCCCGAACTGAAAAACCGGATGGCCTTATGGCGCGCGCCTTTCAATTGGAGCATTTCCATCACCTGATCGGGTGCTATATTGTTGCGGAAGGGCCGCATTCGCGCATGAAAGTGCACCAGTTCGCTTAGGGTGAGCTCCTCAATCAGTTCGATATAAGGCGCCGCCATGCTTATTCGGCGATAGACGACGTCGGGCTCCACCCGCCGGCCGTTTTCTTCAAAGTGGATCTCGCCCTTTGACAAGGACAAGTGTCCACAGAGTACTTTCATCAGTGTGGACTTTCCGGCACCATTTGGACCGGTCAGGGCGTAGCTCGTGCCCGCTTCAAAGCGGTACGTCAACCCTCGAAAGATCCATTCATATCCGAAGCGCTTGCCGGCCTGCGTCAGGGCAATCGTCACTCCTGGTCATATTTTTCAATGATGGGTTGGCTAGTTGGGCCATCCTCAGAAACGGGCTGGTAGTTCAGGTAACGAAGCCCTTTTATCAGCCCGCGTTTGCTACTGCGGACAAACCCGAGCACCTCATCGCGATAATCCGAAGGTTCTATTTGTTCCTCGATGAGCACAATAGCTCTGCGGACGCTCAAACCGCGCACAAACAGGATGCGATAGATATCCTCTAAGTGATGGATCACCTGGCGGGAGAATATGCTTCGGTGCAAGCCTACCCGATTGACCCCCATGTAAGAGAGCGGTTCGCGGGCAGCCATGATGTAAGGGGGCACATCTTTGCGCACCAAAGAACCACCGCTGATCATGACGTGCTTGCCGATACGCACGAATTGGTGCACCGCCGTCATGCCGCCCAGGCGTGCAAAATCGTCAATGTGAATGTGTCCGGCCAGTGTGGCATTATTGGCCAGAATGCACGATTTGCCGATAGAACAATCGTGGGCCACATGTACGTAGGCCATGAGCAAACAGCGGTCGCCAATAACCGTGCGCCAGGCCTCTTTGGTGCCCCGATTGAGCGTGCAGAATTCGCGAATAATGACTTCGTTGCCAATCTCGAGCGTTGTGTTCTCGCCTTGATATTTTAAATCCTGCGGAATAGCGCCAACTACAGCTCCTGGGAAAACCTTACAGCTATTGCCCAAACGAGTGCCGTTCATGATGGTAACATTATTGCCTATCCAGCAATCGTCGCCAATAACAACATCTTCCTCAATGACAGTAAATGGCCCAATAGTTACGTTTTTCCCAATCTTTGCCTTAGGATGTATGTGTCGGAAGCGTTTAGACGTAAAAAACATGTACGGGAAGAGAATTTGAGAAGTGATGAATACAACGGGCGCTAACTTTGATAGAAGCTAGGCTTCAAGGTTCAGACTCCCTGGCTCGGCGCACGATTTGAGCCGTCAGCTCGCCTTCCGAAACGATTTTGCTACCTACGTAAGCGGCACCTTGCATGTGCACAATGCCGCGCCGGATAGGCTCGAGCAGCTCCATCTTCAAGATGAGCGTATCGCCGGGTACTACTTTAGATTTAAATCTGGCATTTTCGATTTTTAAGAAATAAGTATCCCAGTTGTGAGGGTCATCTACAGCGTTGAGCGCCAGAATGCCGCCCGTCTGCGCCATGGCTTCAATCTGCAATACACCAGGAAATATCGGATTGCCAGGGAAATGCCCCTGAAAAAAAGGCTCGTTTATGGTCACATTCTTTATGCCCACCACATGCGTATCGGTCAATTCAATGATTTTATCTACCAATAGGAACGGGTAGCGGTGCGGCAACAGGCGGCTGATGCTTATTACATCGAAAAGCGGCTCTTTGTCCGGATTGTATTTAGGTACCCCAAAAAGACGACGCTGCTCCATGAGGCTCTTTTTGAGTAACTTAGCAAATTCGACATTAGGGGTGTGACCAGGCTTTGTGGCTACAATTTTGCCCCGAATAGGTCGGCCTACTAAGGCAAGATCGCCAATGACGTCAAGCAGCTTATGGCGAGCAGGTTCGTTAGAAAAGCGCAATTTGACCGTATTGAGTACCCCTTCCGACTCGATCCGGACGGAAGGTTTGCCCATCTTTCGTGCCAGGCGATCCAGCTCGTCGGGATCCATGGGCCGGTCAGCAATTACGATGGCGTTGTCCAGGTCCCCTCCTCGAATGAGGCCCATGTCTAACAACTTTTCCAGTTCGTGCAAAAAAACAAACGTGCGGCACGGCGCAATCTCAGAGCGATAGTCGTCTATGTGTGACAGCGTGGCGTATTGAGGGCCCAGCACTTTGGAGTTGAAGTCAATCATGACCGCCACTTCAAAATTCTCCGACGGCAAGGCCAGTAATTCCGTGCCCGACACTTCGTCTTTATAGGCAATGGGTTCCGTAATGACAAAGCACTCGCGTTCAGCATCCTGCTCCACTCGCCCGGCCTGTTCAAGTGCTTCGACGAAAGGCAACGCCGTTCCATCTGCAATAGGGATTTCAGGGCCATCCACTTCCATGAGCACGTTATCTATGCCAACGCCTACCAACGCCGAAAGCACATGTTCCACAGTAGCCACCTGGGCATTTCCCTGGCGCAGCGTGGTGCCCCGATTGGTCGAGGCTACCAGCTTCACGTCGGCAGGAAGGATGGGCTGTTCGGGCAGGTCCATGCGCTGGAAGCGATAGCCATGATTGGGCGGAGCAGGTTTAAAGGTCAAAACTACCGGTTTGCCCGTGTGCAACCCGACACCTCGGACGCTCACCGGATGCTGAATCGTGGTTTGTTTCATTGCGTTAAGCACGGTCGTTGTTTTCTAAAGCGCGAAGGTAGTGAACATACCCCTTAATCTACTTTTTGGCTGCCCACGGGCGTCCCATACTTGCCTAAAACTCTGTAGACAGGCGGATGCGCACGCCCCACTTCGTTACGAAGGGGTTGTCAGTGTATGTGAAGCGCCGCAGCAGGTCGATGCGAAGAATGCTGAAGATATTCGCCACGCCTATGCTGCCTTCCACATAGGGTTGTTTTTCCAAGGAATAAGTCATCGGCACCCCGCTCTCGTAACTGGGCAAATGCAAAAGCCCGTTATTTGCGTCCGGCCGATTGCGCTCGCTCAAACCTCCCCACAGCGCTTTTATAGTGAAAACTTCGCGCCATTTGAGCCGGCGCAACAGCGGAACGCGCCCTAAGAAGGCTCCGCCGAAGTTGTGGTAATAGCTCACCGCAGCGTATTGGTCGCTGACAAACTCCATGAAATTCATGAGGTTATACGACTCGCGCTGATACGTGTATGTCTGGTTAGCCTTGTGGATGATCAGCATCGGATACGGTGCCAGCCCGAATGCTCGTCCACCTTCGACGATGGCATAACCCTGCCCCAGGATAGGGTAGAAAAATGCCTTACGCACGGTGGCCCGCACGATGTGGTAGTTGTATTCGCTGCCCAGAACTCCGCGCATGCCGGCATCATAGGCCAGTTCCCAGATGGGATATTTCGTCAGAATGGGCGTCCGATAATTCGGGCCATCGTAGAACTTCTCGTTGGGCGCATAGCGCAGGCGAATACCCACCTCGCTGGCCATGAGGTCGGTTTTGTAGCGCGTTTCGCCTTGCTCGGTGTAGCCAAAGAGCAAGATACCTGCCGGGTTTTGGCGCGTGTTTCGCAGCAACACGCGCCACGAAAAGCCACTTAAGAACTCCCGCCGATATTCCAGGCCATACGTATTCTTATAAATCATTCGGTTGTTGGGCCCACGCTTAAGCGAGAGGAAAAGGTTGTCTTCGTTGACAAACTGCAGCCCTTGGCCAGGGATTTCAATGTCGTTCTGATGCCACAGCCGAAGGTGATGAATCGGGAAAAGCCGCACCTTCTCCGGCCCGAATGAGTACGTAATGGCGCCCATACTCTTCCAGCGTTGATCACCAAAACCATAAGCGACATACCCTTCCAGCGCCAGACGCTTGCTAAAGTCGTAGTTCGTGCGGCCGCCGAAGCGCAGTCGCAAGCCTTCGATGGGGTTAAAACTGTAAAAAACATTGGCCGGGCCAATATCCAGCCCTCCCACAGCCGTGTAGCCCTCGAAAAGGAAACGCACGCTCTTGACCACGCGCTTGAAGGTGCGGTCGCGATTGAGGCTATCCATCGTTTGCTTCAGGCCCGCTTCGCTGCGCGTCAGCTCGATGTGGCGGTTTTGTGCCCAAAACTCTTCGTCGCGCAGCAGAATACCCGTATCGCGCACCACCGCCTGGAAGGGGGCAAACAGTGAGTCCGCAATGACTGCATTGATGCGATACCCTCGGTAACTCGTTACCTTATTGCCCAGCAGCGAACGCGCCTTGTGGCTATTCACTAAGCCAAATTCGATGGATACCTCGTCGCGGGTCAGCATGAGCGCCCGGCTGCCTTCGGCCGAGGTTACCCAGGAATACTCCTGCCTCAGTTGAATATCGTTCACCCAGTTGAGGTTAATTTCGGGCGGTACGCCCACCTCGATGCGTCGCAACGCATACGTGGAGTCCAAGGCAATCCACAAATGCCCTGTAAATGCCACATCCGTTTTCACTCGAGGCGCAAAGTACAGGCGCACGCACGGGGTACTCTCTATCAGCGTCGTATCTTGAATATAAAAACGATAGATATTCGGTGAAATTGGGTTGAGTGGCCCTACGAAGCGAGTATTCAGCAACTCGATGGCCCCATCGTAAAAATTGGCATCCGTGTAAAGCGCGTCAATGAAATTGGAAATGCCCATCACGTTGAAGGCATCCTCGAATACCACATGCCGCTCGCCGCGCACGTACTCGCGCCGCGTGCTCGTGGCGCCGCGGTAGTACACGTCAGAGAGCAGCTCGCGCATGTAAAGCAGGATGTTAACCTTGTTGTTGACCCGGTTGGTGTCGGCGTTATCAAAAATCACCTTAAAGCGGCGCAACAAAAAGTTGTTGCGGGTCTTTTCGGTAACGTTGTTCAGCGCAAAGCCGATTTTCTCGTACTTCTCATACTGGTAGTACGTCAGAGCCTCCGGGCGGTTTTTGCTCTTGTTTTCGATAGCCTTCCGGATGAGCGCCACTGCCGGATTATCCTTGTTTCGGTAGTGTTCTACGCGGACGGTTACCTCCTGAAGCGCTGAGGCTGTCTCACGCAGCAGAATGAGCAAGTCATGGTCTTCGCCAGCACGTAAGACGATTTCCTGAGGAGTATATCCCACATAAGTGATGCGTAGCGTCAGCGGGCCAGCAGCCGTTGTACTGAGCGCAAACCGCCCATCCGCATCGGCGCGAGCGCCCGTGTTAGTTTCCACTATTCGGGCCGTAGCGAAGGGAAGTGGCTCCTCCGTCAGCGCATCCATGACGCGCCCGCGCACTGTCGTGAACTGAGGTGTCTGGCCGGCAGAAACAAGGGGGAGTAAGAAAAACGAGATTAAACCAAAGAAAGCCTGAAATGGGTTTGTTCGCATGGCATTCGTCAATATCTCAAAAAAAACGGAAAAACGTCAAAACTCGTTGGGTCGGGCGAAGACGAAGTGGCGATTAAATAAAAAAATTAGGTACCAGGCCATCAGCGCCACACTCACGCGCGAAAACCACGGTGATAGGCCTACTTCATCGCAAAGCAGCCACACGCCGCCAACATTCAGGCCCATGCCCAGTAAAACGCCCATGCCATAGCGGATACCCAGATTTTGCAGCGGCGTTGCCTCGTGCCGCCCAAACACCCAATGGCGCTGAATGTAAAAAGCCATTACCGCGCTGACCGACCAGCCCACAAACGTGGCACCACCCGCATGCGCTGTGGCTACAAAGAGCACGTAAAACAGCCCAAAATCTACGACTGTCGAGCTGAGCGAACTCAGCGCGTACTTGAAGAGAAGATAGCTTTTCAAGCGCATAGGTTAGTTCCATATCCACCAAAAAACTTGCCACGAAAGACCGGCGTAAATCCCTGCCAAAAGGTCATCCAGCATCACGCCCCAGCCGCCCGGCAGACGCTCCAAGGAGCGGATGCCCAACGGCTTAAGCACATCAAACAACCGGAACAGCACAAAGATAACCGCCCACGCCTCCCATTCGACCGGTGCGGCCAAAAGGGCGACCCACATGCCGAGCATTTCGTCCAATACTACGCGAGAAGGGTCTTTGCCCCAGAGCGCCTCTGCTCGCGGAACGCCCACAATACCCAAGACAAAACTCAAGGCAACAGCTATGGCGAGCCCAGACTGGAAAAGAGCGGGGGCCCCCCAGGCCAATGCACCTGCCAGCAGCCCGGCCAGCGCTGCACCCCACGTGCCTGGCGCTGTGGGCAGCCGCCCGGCGCCAAAACCACAGAGTACCCACAGCAGCAGGGCATTGGGGCGCTGCTCAGAGCCAGCCATGTTGGCGGTACCATTTGACCGTCTCTTCCATGCCTCGATAGAGGTCATACTCGGGGCGGAAGTTCAGGTAGTGAGCGGTTTCTGAAATGTCGCAGTGCCAGTTAGCCCCACCCAATTCGCGCAGCTTTTCGCGGTTGAGCGCCGGCATTTTGCCCTGCCATCGGCCCACCAGCTCGCTCAGCGTAGCAAAGGCCCACACGCTCGCCAGCGGTAGGTGCAAGCGCAGCGTATGTCTGCCCAAAGCGGTGCGCACGGCCTTGCCCAGATCCTCAGTAGTATAATCATGCCCATCGGCGGCAATATACTTGCGACCACTGGGCCCAACTTCTAAGGCAGTAAACATCAGCGCCACTAAGTCGCTGATGTAAATGAAACTGGCGCGTTGTGGCGTCAGGCCGATGTACAGCTCCAGGCCACGACTGACCAGCTGAACGAACTGAAACAGGTCGCGATCTCGCGGCCCAAAAACGGCCGTAGGCTGCACCACTACCCAGGGCAGCCGGTCTGCTAGGGCCTCCAGGTACGCTTCGGCAGCCTGTTTGCTGGCCCCGTAGGCCGTAACGGGTGCGGGCGATTGGTCGGGCCGAACACGCTCGCCTGCAGTAGCGGGGCCTAAGGCAGCCAAACTGCTCAAAAACAAAAAGCGACTCGGGCGCAACGCATCTTCCGACAGTGCTTTGGCCAAATGGCGGGTGTAGTCAGCATTTACCCGAAAATAATCCTCCCGGCGCAGTGCCTTTGTAGCGCCTGCAATGTGCGCCACATAGTCGAAGCGTCCTTGTTGGCGTAGCGTTTCGGCCAGCGCTTGGGGCGAATGGTAAGGCAGATGCACGAAGCGCAAACGTGCATCCTGCAAATACGTGCGGTCGCTGTTGGGGCGCACGGCAGCCGTTACCTCCCAGCCGCGTGCCAGCGCCGCGTCGGTCAGTGCGCTGCCAATGAAGCCATTAGCTCCCGTTACAAGCAGACGAAGACTCATGCCGTTTTCTCAATCAGCGCCACATCGGGAGTGGACTCATCACTCAAAGGCACGCCACCGCGGTCTTTACGGACAATACGCGAAAAGAGGCTGATTTCCTGACTGAACAGGAAGCGCAACAGCAACAACGTATATGACTTGTGGTATTTCAGCGAATTGTAAAACTCTGGTGCCATGGCCCGCAATTTGGGCAAGTTGTTCCACGGTACGGAGGGCATATCGTGGTGCTCGTTGTGATAGCCCACATTCAGGTTAATGGTGTTGAGCGGTCCGTAGTAGCTGTACGTCTCCTGGTCGGGGTCGAGCACTAAATAATGCTCTTGTATCCAGCGCGCCCCCAACGGATGCAGACCGATGGAAAACGCCAGGCTTAGCCCCAGATAGGCAAACGCCTGCCAACCCCAGAAATAAATCACTGCCACATCGAAGGCCAGTTGCACCATCACGTTCAGGATAACCCATCGGTCTATCACCATGGCCTCCTTGCAACGCAGGACCCGCACCGCCTGGAAGAAGGGATAGAACAACAACCACAAGGCTTTGCCGATGAAGTAGTTGTTAATAAGACGTGCCTCCCAACGCGACGGCAAGTCCGCGTCCAGCTCATGTATGCCCTGAAAAGCGTGGTGTTTGAGGTGATAATTTTTGAAGGCAATGGCCGAGGGGATGATAGTTGGCAGATTGGCAAAAATGCCCGCATAGATGTTCCACTCCCGCTTGCGGAAAATCAGGTGATGTGCAGCTTCGTGGATACACACAAAAAGCACGTGCGCCGGAAACGCGCCCACGAACCAGGCTAGACCCACTATCCACCACCAGCTTTGTTCGCGTAGCAGGTAAGCCATACCTATCTGGAAGGCCACGCAAACGAAAATGATCAGAGCCGTCCACGGGTTTTTACCAATAAGGTGGCGTGCTTCAGGGTGGGTTTCTAAAATAGCTCCGGTGCGCTGGCGATGCGGCTCCGGGCCAGTTTTGTAGCGAAAATCGTTGGGCTGTTGCATATTATATTATAGTGTTTTTTCGTAGAGGCGATACCTTCGATAAACTCGTGCGCCAAGGCGTTCCATGGCACGGTTCATCATAGTGTTGTTATCTAATATCCAGGAGGCTTCGCCCTCCATTATCCCTAGGCGAGCAGCAGCCTCCTGCGTGCGCACGTAAAAGCATGTATCTATGCCCAGGCGGCGATACTCCTGGAGCGTACCTAGTGCAATCACCCGCGCCGTTCGGATGCTCCGAAGACCAAACAACAATCGGAAGATGCCTAACGGAAATAGACGACCGTGCCTTAGCCGAATAAGTATTTCATTAAGGTTGGGTATCGTGAGCGATACGCCAATCGTCTGGCCGTCCTTTTCCGCAAAAAATACCAGCTCTGGGACAATGATTGGGCGAAGGTCTTTCGCTATCTGACGGACTTCAGCCTCTGTCATGGGCACAAAACCCGTATTCTCGGCCCACGAGGCATTGTACACTGGCAGGAACTTGTCCAGTTCTTCCTCAAAACGCCGCATATTTATTTTGCGCACCACAATACCCCGCTGTGCTAGGCGCTCCTCCAAACGCTGACTGGCTGCTACGACAGAGGCGGGTATATCGCCCGACGTCAACCAATAGCATAGCAAGTCCACATGTTTGGAGAAGCCCAGCCCTTCCAAAAGGGTAGCGTAATACGGCGCATTGTACGTCATCATGACCATCGGTGGGCGCTCGAAGTTCTCCACCAACAGACCACACGTTTCGTTGGTAGAAAAGTTGGCCGGGCCGATGATTTTTTCCAGTCCCTGTTGGCGCAGCCATTGCTCGGCCGCTGCGAGCAGTGTTGTCGCCGCATGCGCGTCATTCACCACATCAAAAAAGCCGAAGAAGCCCTCCGAACGCCCGGTGAAAGCAATGTGATTGCGGTTCAGAATGGCTGCAATGCGTCCAACCGGACGACCATGGTCATAGGCCATGAAGTACTCAGCCGTCGAATGCCGGAAAAACGGCGATTTCTTCGGATTGAGCAATGCCTCCTGCTCCATAAAGAGCATGGGTACGTAGTTTGAATCGCCCTCATAAAGATCGTGCGGAAAATCAATAAAGGCCCGCAATTGCCGGCGATTAGCCGGGTCTATCCGCTCGATGCGTATCATACCGCTGCCGCTGCTACTTCGTCCATTTGCCGGTCCAGAATGCCTAAGTTTCTAGCGTGGCGGTACAAAATTTCTACCGCGCGCTCGATTTGCTCGAACGTGTGCGTAGCCATCAGCGAGAAGCGGATGAGCGACTCCTCGCTGGGTACCGCCGGCGACACCACCGGGTTGATGAACACGCCGTCATCAAAAGCCATCTTTGACAGGGCAAAGGTCTTCATGTTATCGCGCACGTAAAGCGGAATAATGGGCGACTGGGTATGCCCGATTTCAAAGCCTGCCTCGCGGAAAAGCTTCATCGAGTAATGCGTATTTTCCCACAGGCGGTCAATGCGCTCGGGCTCCTCCTTCAAAATCTCTAAGGCGGCCAGCACACTGGCGGCGGCGGCGGGCGTCATGCTGGCGCTGAAGATGAGCGAGCGCGAGTGGTGCTTCAGGTATTCAATCACCGAATGCGAAGCGGCAATGAAGCCGCCCAGCGACGCCAGCGATTTGCTGAAGGTGCCTATCTGAATATCCACTGCTTCGTGCAGACCGAAGTGCGAGCCTGTGCCGATACCCAACTCGCCAATAACGCCAATGGAATGTGCATCGTCGCACACCACCACGCAGTTGTACTGTCGAGCAATGCGAACGATGTCGGGCAGCGGAGCAATATCGCCTTCCATGCTGAAGATACCGTCCACAACAATGAATTTCAACACCTCCTCGGGCGCCCGGGCAGCTAAGCGCTCCAGGTCGACCATGTCGTTGTGCCCGAACTTCTGCACTCGGTTTGTCAAGCACAGCCGCGTAGCGTCAATAATGGAAGCATGCACGCGCTCATCAATAAAGACATAATCGTGCCGGCTCACCAAGGGCGACAGCGCACCCAGGTTAGCCTGAAAGCCTGTGCTGTACAACAGCACGGCTTCGCGCTTCAAATAATCCGCCAAGGCCTCCTCCAACTCGATATGAATGCTGAGCGTACCGTTGAGAAAGCGCGAGCCGGCGCATCCGCTGCCGTAACGCTCCACTGCCGCCTTAGCAGCCTCCTTGATCCGCGGATGATTAGTTAGGCCCAAGTACGAGTTAGAGCCAAACATCAGAACCGGTTTGCCATCAATAAGCACCTCAGTATCCTGTTCCGACTGGATAACACGGAAGTACGGATATACCCCCGCTCGGCGGGTTTCCTCAGCGGCAGTGTAGGCTTCTGTGCGAGCGCGTAAAGTTTGATTCATACCGATATGTTTCGTTTAAAACATGAAAGGAGAAAAACAGAAAAAACCTCTGCCTACTTCAATATCGATTTTTTTGCCAGGACAAAGGTAGTTTTTAAAACAAAATCCCACAACGGGCTACTGACCCCAAAACCTTTGTCAGGCTGCTGAAAGTGGTGCAGCATGTGATGCTGCTTGATGCGTTGCCATAGCAGATGCCTCCAGCTCAGATGATGTACCGCATAGTGGGTCATATCGTAAAATATGTAGCCCAGCAGGAAGCCGCCAAAGAAGGGATATACTGCCGGTGCACCCAACAACAGCCGGTAGAAGCCGAAAAACAACACTGCCAGCGGCACGCTCACCACCGGTGGCGTCACTAAACGCAACCGGTCGTTCGGGTAGCCGTGGCGTACGCCGTGAATGATGAAATGAATACGGACGCCCCATCTGCCTGGCGGTATCCAGTGGAAAACAAAACAGTGCAGAACGTACTCTGTAAACGTCCAGGCAATCGTCCCTCCCAAAAACCAACCCGCCGATGCCCAGCGAGCCTCCGACTGCCACAACAACCAGCCCAAAACCGGAAGGTACAGCAGCAGCGGTACCGTGAAGTGCACCCTAGAAAGCAACTTCAGCCAGTCTTTCTCAAACATGCGGACCGACTCCGGGCTACTCGAGACGAATAGCCGATGATTGGTTCTGTTCATATCTCAGACTTTCTTCTGGTTAATAAATTAATTCGGACTCAGGCCCTATCGCATTCGTTCCTCTACCTATGCTAAGAAGACGCATACCTCCACGGTACCCTATCCATATGTTGACGAAGAAGGATAGGCATGCACAAAAGGAGTATCGTATAAGCGCTTGATTTTGTGCTGATTTTGCAATCAGCATTACCGGATTATATACAAAAACTGCGGGTAAAGTTACGATCTTGCTGAATATATGCCATTAGGCCTTCATCTCGAGTACGGCAGCCGAGCCAGGATAGAACGCGCCAGTGTGATCTCATCGGCGTATTCCAACTGCCCCCCAAACGCCACGCCGCGCGCAATGGCACTGACCAGCACACCCGAGGGCGCCAACTGCTGTGAAAGATAAAAAACCGTCGTTTCACCTTCAATGGTAGGGCTGATAGCCATAATGATCTCCTTGATTTCGCCCTCTGACACGCGCTGCAGCAGAGAGGCAATGTTCAACTGGTCTGGCCCGACGCCCTCCATCGGTGAGATGACACCGCCCAAAACATGGTAAAGCCCGCGGTATTGGCCAGTGTCTTCGATAGCCATCAGGTCGCGCACGTTCTCTACCACACACACTAGCGTCCGGTCACGCCGAGGGTCTGTGCAAATGCGGCAAACCTCCGCATCCGACAAATTGTGACACACGCGGCACTCCCGAATGCCGGCGCGCATGGCCAGCAGTGCGGCGGCAAAACGTTCCGTTGTCGCCGGCTCCTGCTTGAGCAAATGCAGCACCAACCGAAGCGCAGTCTTACGCCCAATACCGGGCAGGCTGGCAAATGCCTCAACGGCTTTCTCGATGAGCTGGGAAGAAAAGTTCATACAACGCGCAAAGATACGCTGCTGCATTCCGTCAAAACCGATACCGATGACGCTCCGCCACACAGGCCAAAAAGAACGGCGGCCCACCTCTTGCAGGGGGCCGCCGCATGGAAAACTACCCTGTCATGTCCTGTCTATTTCTTAAGCGGAATGCTCAGCACTGGAATATCGGAGTGGTTGGCCATGTCCTCCGTCAGACTGCCAAACAGCAGGTGCGAAAGCCCCTGCCGCTGATGTGTGCCCATGGCAATAACGTCGATATGCTGCTCGCGCGCTACTTCCAAAATAGCCAACTCTTCGTTGAACGTATTGCCGCCAATGAGCACCCTGCACCCCCGAAGACCCGCAGCCATTGTCATCTCGTTGACTTTCTTTTCAATAGCACTATTGTTGACTAAGCCTAAGGGGTCATTCAGGTACAAAACCGACACCTCAAACGGAAAGTAAGTCTGCCATTCAGCCAGCCATTCAAACGCACGCGCCTGGTCGGGTCGAAGTGTACTGGGTAACAGCACCGTCTTCCACTGGAACGCCTGTGCACTCTGAGGCACAGCCAATACTGCGCACGGTGCCGTGCGGATAACTTTCTCTGTGTTGGAGCCCAAAAAGAACTCCACTGCACCCGTAGCCCCTTTTGTACCCATCACCACCAAATCTGCACCCTCCTCCTCGACGATGCGCCGAATGGCATTGTGCAGAAAACCTTCCTCTACTCGACTTTCGAAGGCTACATCCGCAAAACCTGCCGTTTCCGATAATTCTTTCTTCAGTGCATGCAAAGCCTCTGCTGCATTCTCGCGATAAGCCTCCAAATCAAACGCCTGCGGCACGCTATAATCCGGCAATGGCGGCGTGTAAGCAATGGCTGTATTGACATGCAGCAGTATTACACTCCCTTTCGTTGCGCGCGCAATGAGGGCACTTATCTGCACAGCGCGTTTAGCATTTATCGAAAAATCGGTCGGAACAAGTATCTTCTTCATGGCGGTAAAAACAAAACAAAGGTGCTCGGCCGCCTTTGTTCATTTAAATGATGCCGGTCAGAGACCTGGATGAGTGATGTCAGAAGATGGAATAAGGATACTGAACATCGGTGAGAGCCAGGCCTTGTGCCGGCGCACTTAAGGCTTTGGACAAGGGGGTCTGCTTCTCCAGTGCCTGCCGTACCACTTCAAGCGAAAGGGTTCCATGCCCTACGGCTACGCAAGTGCCTACGATGAGGCGCACCATACCGCGCAAAAAGCGATTGGCCGCAATGTGGAACACCATCTGCTCATCGCCGGGCAGGTATTCCCAACGCGCCAGGCGTATAGAGCAGCGATAGTGGTCGTTGCCGCCGTCGGTTTTGCAAAAAGGTAAAAAGGCCTCGTATTGGGGGAGCAAACCGGCCACTGCCTGCAGAACGCCTATATCTATTTGCGTGGCACGTGGGTAAAGCCAGGCGGTTTCCAGGGCAAAAGGGTCTTTGCGCAACGCGATATGGTAACGGTAATACCGTTCCGTGGCGTCGTAGCGCGCATGGGCATCTTCGGGCATCGCTTTTGCAGTGTAAACCGCGATGTCGCTGGGCAACATGCCATTAATGTTTTGAAGAAATGTGCTCGGCAGGTCGCCCTCGGCGTCGAAGTGGGCCACATAATAGCGTGCGTGCACGCCGGCGTCCGTTCGGCCACAACCTACCACTTCAATGGACTGGCGTAACAGCACTGATAGTGCCTTCTCCAGCACCTCCTGCACACTCAGCGCGTTGGGCTGACGCTGCCAGCCTGCATATCGAGTGCCCCGGTAAGCCAAAGAAAGAAAATAGCGCATAGACCCACTCTACAAACGGCGCCTCAACGCACCGCGCGCAAAGATGGTGCTAACGCTACAAAAGCCGCAGCGAGCCACCCGAGAGAAGCCTCATGCGCTGCAGTGCGACTTAATTCAGTATTCTGGAAAGCGTGCCCTCAAAGTCATCGCACTCTACCACTAATGCCCGCACGACGGCGGCAAAGTAGGCCTCGCTGAGCAGTTGCAGCTCGGCGTTGTGCATGCAAGAATATACATACCTACCGCTGATCTTTTCGATGCACCAAAAGCCCACCTTGCGCTCGGCATTGCGCTGCAAAAGCAGGGTAGAGAGCACATGCGGGATGTTCTGATCCGAGTCGAAAGCGGCCACGCTGGGCACCGAAAACTCCACTGTGGACTCGTACCGAAGGATGAAAAGCGTTTGCTCCCGACCGGAGTCCATATTGAAACGGATCATGGCACGCTGGTTGTTTAAATCGGCAATTTTCCAGCCGATAGCGTCGCAATACCGCTGGATGGTAGTGGCGAAATTGACACCGGAGAAAAGACTTTCAAGAGACATGGCAGAACGGTTTGGTGCATGAACGAAGGTACTCCGAGCGCAATCTCGAAGGTTGGCTTAAAGGTATGCTTTTGTATTGCACCAACTTGCTGAAGCCTGAAAATAACAAAAGATTTGTAGCCTGTGATGGCTGTGTCGCGGAGGCATCGGGCGAGCTGCGCAGGATATTTTAAAGACCCTCTCGCCACTTGTACTAGCTGGGCATAGCTTTTGGCCAGTACCCTGTTTTACAGGCAGTTGCACAGCACCAAAACACACAGCCCTCGCAAGTCAGACGCTCACGAGGGCCGATGTATCGCCGTGATCCCGATGGGACTCGAACCCATGACACCTTGATTAAAAGTCAAGTGCTCTACCGACTGAGCTACGGGATCGGTCAAAAACGGCTGCAAAGGTAAAGCTGCGCTACCCAAGTCCACTCGCTCTTTTCCAAAAAAAATTTGGGAGACTCTTTCGCAACAACCTACTTGACCACATTTCTCAATGTTTTGATAAACAACATCTGCGCGCTCGAAGTTCAAAACGCGGTGTTTAGGTTTATTTTTTCAAAAAAAGTCTCCAGCGCCGTCGTGAAAAGCGACCTTTGCCCATGAAGCAAAGCTTATTGTTCCACCGCCCCGAAAGAGGGGTCTAAAAACTTCCTGACGTATGGAATCGAAAAGACAAAAACAGGTAGGCGAACTGATCCGGAGGCATTTCAGCATGATCCTGATGGAAGAAGGCAGCCTGATTTACGGCCGCGATAAATTAGTAACGGTAACCGACGTCCGGATGACGCCCGATCTTCTGACCGCCAGAGTTTACATCAGCGTTTACGGCACCGAAAACAAGCAGGAAGTGATTTTGGAAATGGAGGAACACCTGGCCCGCTTGCGCCATGCTTTGGGCAACCGCATTGGCAAAAGCTTGCGCCGCGTACCGCAGCTGGCCTTCTTCCTGGATGACACAGTAGACGAAATGTACCGCGTAGAGGCCCTGCTCAATCGCATCCAGCAGGAGGACAGCAATTTGAAGTCGTCGTCGTAGGGCTTGCCATGAAAATCGGGCTGTTCTTTGGCTCTTTCAATCCTATCCATATTGGCCACCTGATCATTGCCAACTACATGGCCACCCAGACCGATCTGGACAAGGTGTGGCTGGTTGTTAGCCCGCAAAACCCGCTCAAGCCTCGCTCCTCTCTGGCACGCGACCACGATCGCTTACACTTAGTACGGCTTGGTATCGGCGACAACCCCTTGCTCGAAGCCTCCAGCGTCGAGTTTGGCTTGCCACGCCCTTCCTACACCGTGGATACGCTCGCTTATTTGTGGGAGAAATACCCCAACCGTGAATTTGCTCTCATTATGGGCGGCGACAACCTGGCTACCCTGCAGTTGTGGAAGAACTACGAAGTGTTGCTCGAACGCTGCGACATCTACGTTTACCGCCGCCCCTCTACGGATGTGGGTGCTCTGGCGCAGCATCCGCGGGTGCGTATCTGCCCGGCCCCACTGCTTGATATTTCCTCCACCTACATCCGCGAGTGCCTGCGCAATGGCAAATCGGTGCGCTACTTGGTGCCTGACCCCGTGCTGGAGTATTTAGAGAACAGCAACCTGTACCGCTGACCCCCGCAACCCATCGGTCAGCATTTAGGTTATGCAGACAAAACGGCTGTGCACCAAGACGTACCTTTGCGCCGCTGAAGCCAGCTATTTACTTCTGTTTACAAAACTTCCGTTGAAATGATGCACGAAAACGGCATAAATACTGCCACGACAAAGCGCTCTGCCCGCGAAGACCGCTACCAGCACCACGACTACTACAACGTGGACGAATTGCTCGCGCCTGAACACTTGCTGGCCCGCGACGCTGTGCGCGAGTGGGTTAAGGCTGAAGTTAGCCCCATCATCGAAGACTACGCCAACCGGGCCGAATGCCCTACGCACCTGTTCAAAGGTTTAGCCGAAATTGGCGCTTTTGGCCCCAGCATTCCTGCCGAGTACGGCGGCGGCGGCATGGACGAAATCGCCTATGGCGTCATTATGCAAGAACTCGAACGCGGCGACTCCGGTGTGCGCTCGATGGCTTCGGTGCAAGGGTCGCTGGTCATGTACCCTATCTTCAAGTACGGCTCTGAAGAGCAGCGCCGCCACTACCTGCCCAAATTGGCTTCGGGGGAGTTCATCGGCTGTTTTGGTCTTACCGAACCCGACCACGGCTCTAACCCGTCGGGCATGGTAACCAACGTGCGCGACGACGGCGACGCCTACATCCTCAACGGCGCTAAAATGTGGATCACCAACTCGCCTGTGGCCGATATTGCTGTCGTGTGGGCCAAGCGCGAAGACGGTCGGGTCATCGGCCTCATCGTTGAACGCGGTATGAAGGGCTTTTCCGCGCCTGAAATTCACGGCAAGTGGTCGCTGCGCGCCAGCATTACCGGCGAACTGGTCTTCGAGGATGTGCGCGTGCCGAAGAAAAACGTCCTGCCCGGCGTCGAGGGCATGCGCGGCCCGCTTAGCTGCCTGACCAAAGCCCGCTATGGCATCGCTTGGGGCGCTATTGGCGCCGCCTTAGACTGCTACGACTCTGCCCTGCGCTATTCTAAAGAGCGCATCCAATTTGGCAAACCCATCGGCGCCTTCCAGCTGACGCAAAAGAAACTGGCCGAAATGATTACCGAGATCACCAAGGCCCAGCTGCTCGTCTGGCGTTTGGGTACCTTAGCCAACGCTGGCAAGGCTACGCCCGCTCAGGTTTCGATGGCCAAGCGCAACAACGTTATGATGGCCTTGGAAGTCGCCCGCGAAGCGCGTCAGATACACGGCGGTATGGGCATCACCAACGAATACCCCGTCATGCGCCATATGATGAATCTGGAAACCGTGCTGACCTACGAAGGCACCCACGACATCCACCTACTCATCACTGGCCACGACGTTACCGGCTTCGATGCCTTTAAATAACAAAAGGTATTTCGGCCTGCTTGATGGGGTCAGGGCCATAAAAATGCAAAAAACATCGTTTTAGGGCGGGCCTCTACGTGCGGAGGCGCGCCCTTGCGCTTTCTGCCCTGCCAATTTCGGCACGGTTTTACAGGCTTTCTGAGACGATAAAAAAAGCAAACAGAATATGCTACCGAAAACAAAAGCACTTTGGACGTTAATGGCAGGCATCACACTTCCTTTCCTGCTGTTGGCTCAGAAAGAAATACCCCTGAATAATGCCTCTTTCGAGGACGCTCCTACGGCAGGCAAGACCCCTCAGGGCTGGTACAACTGTGGCGCCCCTGAAGAAACGCCACCCGATGTTCAGCCCGGCGCCTTTGGCGTAACGAAGGCACCCAACCACGGCAAGACGTACGTGGGCTTGGTGGTGCGCGATAACGAAACCAACGAAGCCATAGGCCAGCGCCTGGCCCGCCCCCTAGAAGCCAACGAGTGCTACGAGTTCTCTGTGGACCTATGCCGCTCGGAGACTTATATCAGCCTCAGCCGCACCACAGGCGAAATGGTCAACTACGCTACCCCCGTCGTGCTGCGCGTATGGGGCGGAAACGGCTACTGCGATAAAGGTGAAATGCTCTACGAAACCAACGTCATCACGACCACCCGATGGCTCACCTACACCTTCCGCCTGCATCCCAAACGCGGCAATCACAACTACCTGACCATTGAAGCCTACTACAAAACGCCTACTCTTTTCCCCTACAACGGCAACGTCTTGCTCGACAACGCCACGCCCATCCGACAGATTGACTGCAACCTGCCCCCTATGGTAGAAAGCCCGCCACCGCCACCACCGCCCGCAGAGATACTGGCCGATAAGGCTAAAAAAGGCCCTGAGCAACCGCAGTCAGCAGAGCGAATACCCGCCCGGCCGTCCACGAGCCCTGTGGTCGCCGCCTCCGCACCGTCGGCACCGCCGCCCGTGGTGGAGGCCATCAACCGCAGCACGCTCCGAAAAGGCTCCACCTTCCAGCTGCGCAACCTCTATTTCGACGCCGACAAGTACACCATCAAAGAAGAGTGTATCCCTGCCTTAGAGACCGTCTATCGGTTTCTGGTGGAAAATCCGGACGTGGTCATCGAAGTAGGCGGCCACACCAACAACCGCCCCTCCGACGACTTTGCCCAAACCCTCTCCAACGACCGCGCCAAGGCCGTAGCCGACTGGCTCATTGGAAAAGGCATACCCAAAGAGCGCGTGCAATACAAAGGCTACGGCAAAACCCAGCCCATTGACACCAACCTCACCCCTGAGGGCAGAAAGCGCAACCAGCGCGTCGAGTTCAAAATCTTGTCTATGCGCGAAAATTGAAAACACTGCGCCGACAACACACTCAGCCCGCCTCACCCCAGAGACACCTTCGGCGAGGCGGGTTTTTACTTGCTCAAATGCTATCGCCCCTCAAGACCACAGAACACAGCGCCTGGAACCGGAATTTCTTCATCACCACTCTAAAGCGAAAAAACATGCTGCCAGTCAGGAAAATCCTATGCGCATTCTTTGCAGGCGTCGTGTTTCCCTGCCTGCTTCTCGCCCAAAAAGAAATCCGGCTGAACAACTCTTCTTTCGAGGATACTCCCGCGCACAGCCAGACACCGCAGGGCTGGTTTAACTGTGGCCATGCCGCAGAGTCGCCACCCGACGTGCAGCCCGGCGCCTTCAACGTAACCCGTCCGCCCAGTCACGGCAGAACGTACTTAGGCCTCGTCGTGCGCGACAACGAAACCAACGAAGCCGTCGGACAACCCCTATCCGCTCCCTTGGAGGCCAATAAATGCTACGAGCTCACCATAGACCTGTGCCGCTCTGAAATCTATTTCAGCCTGAGCCGTGCTACCGCACAGCCGGCCAACTACTCCGAACCCGTCGTGCTGCGCATCTGGGGCGGCAACGGCTATTGCCAGAAGAGTGAGCTCCTCTACAAAACTGAAGCCATTACCAACGTGCATTGGCGCCCTTACCATTTCCAGTTGCGCCCCAAATACGGCAACTACCACTACCTGACCTTAGAGGCCTTCTACAAAACGCCTACACTTCTGCCTTACAACGGCAATATCCTGCTCGACAACGCCTCTACCATACGGCAAATGCCTTGCGATACATCCATTGCAGCCCGAAAACCCTCTCCACCGTCCCTCGGTACCAAACCCGCGCAAACAACCAAGGGGGCTGAACCAACACTCCCACAGCCGCAGGGCCGCCCTCTGACACTGGACTCCGCGGCTGTAGCACCGCCAAGCGCATCTGCTCCGAATAAAGAAACACTCCTCTCCCGCAGCACACTCCGGCAAGGCGCCACCTTCCAGTTGAGCAACCTCTACTTCGACGCCGATAAGTGCGCTATCAAAGACGCCTGTCTGCCCGCATTAGAGGCCGTTTATCGCTTCCTGGTAGAAAACCCCGACGTCATTATCGAAGTGGGCGGCCACACCAACGAACTACCCACCCACGATGATGCCATGACGCTTTCGACCAACCGCGCCAGGGCTGTGGCCGATTGGCTCATCGGAAAGGGCATCCTTAAAGAGCGCATCCTGTACAAAGGCTACGGGAAAACCCAACCGCTCGACCCAAGCCTGACCGACGACGCGCACAGGCGAAACCAACGGGTCGAATTCAAAATCATCTCCATGCGCCAGCACTGAGCAAAAGCAAGCCAATACACCGCCCGGCAAATCCGGCCATTCGGAGGTCTGTGCCAAAAAAATTTCAGCCTCAAGCAGCGCCCGCATAGGGCGGTTCGTTCTCCCTTTGCAATGCCTTCGGGCGAGCACTCATGACTGACCTCAACCTTTCGTTAATCCTGACCAATCTTTGCTCTTCACTAACCATGATAGCCACCATCTCCTACACCATCCTGCTGGCCGCTATTTACGTCGCTCGTAAAGTCGTCGTTACCGCCAAAGAAAGCGAAACGCCTTAGGCAAACGCCTACATCGCTCGTCTGCACGAAGAAATCTTCCGCAATTGCGCTCTTTCAGCTACTTTTGAGCTGATTATTCCTACTCATCACCCGAGCGCATGACCTACCGAACGTTTTTTTCCTACTTCTCCCTCTTCCTGCTCCTGGCTTCCCTGTTGGCCTGCAGTGCACAAAAGAAACTGCAGCGGCGCCTGACCGGCACGTGGAACGTTACGCGCTACGAAATCCTGTACCCCTCCGGGCAGCGCGAGGAGACCTTCAACGTCGGCACCGTCGTCTTCAACCGCAACGGCAGCGGCGACAACGACATGCCTATTCTGACACGCAACATCCGCACACCCGCCACACGCCGTTTCTCTTGGAAAAATACCGACCAGAGCGTAACCATCATTAGCGAAAACACCTTTCTAGCCAAAGCTTGGATCATCGTTGAGAACCGCCGCAACCGCCAGGTGTGGCGCTCCACCACCAACGAACTGATACAGACCATGGAACTGCAAAAGGTGCAATAAACCCTCCTACGTGCAGAGTAGTCGCTCAGCACCCTCCTCACCGACAAGCGTGCCGATGGCTACGCCCATACCGCTGAGGCGCACGGCAATTACGATGCGCCTCGAGTATTGTTCCACGACGGGCTTCTTCACCGGCCCTAGCCCCAGGATGCCCGTCCACCAGGCGTCCACCTCGATAGGTTGGCCCGGGCAAATGATGGTTTTCAGCAGTTGTATTAAGGCGCTGCGAATGAGTTCGTTCGGGCCAAATTCGCTGGTGGTTTCGGTCGAGTTGTCCAGATGGCGCCCGCCGCCCAGCAGGATGCGCCCGTCCACATCGCGGAAGTAATAATAGCCGCGGTCGTAGTGGAAGCATCCGTGCACCTTAAGGCCGGGGATAGGATGCGTGATGAGCACCTGGTTACGCGCCGGCGTAACCTCCAAATCGGGCATTAGCTGGCGGGCAAAGCCATTGACCGCCACCAACACGCGTGGTACGCGGAGCGTCCAGCCGGCGCTTGTTTGCAGCTCTACACCGCAAGAGGAGTCTTCCAGCCGCTCGATATGGATGCCGTTGAAAATGCGGATACCTGCTTCGGCTGCTAATTGCAGCAGCCGGGCCATCATTTTACCCGTATGCACTTGTCCTTCAGGCTGATTGAGTATTAAATGCGCTGCGCCCCGAAAGCCAAAATCGCGCAAACGTTCATCGGCCACCACATAGGGCGCCGGATGGCCCGTAATAGCCCCCACGATGCGATTAAAATGCGGCATACGCTCGCAGCACTCCCGAAAAACATCCTCTTCCTCTTCGGTAAATATCTCAAAGCCGCCGTTTTGCTCAAAATCCATGTGCACATCGCCCACCAGCTGGCGCAGGCGTTGCAGACCACGCCAGCGCTTCTCCACCACGGCAAACACCTCGTCTTCCGATGAGTGCATCAGGTCGTCTATGAGCTCACCCATAGAGCCATAGCAGGCAAACCCCGCATTGCGGGTGCTCGCCCCGGCCGGCAGGGTACCGCGCTCTAACACCGCGACCTTCAGCTCTGGCTGCAGACGCTTGAGGTGCAGGGCCGCCGAAAGGCCCACTAAGCCGCTGCCGATGATGGCCACATCGAAGTCTTTGAAAAACGTTTCGCGTTCCCAATAACTGAGGTTGTATTTCAGCATAAACCTGGCAATCGTCGGATGATGACAAAAACAGCGTCAAAGGGTTATTAAAATTTGCCGCTTAAGCAGGCGATCGTCGAAGCAAAGCGTCGGCCGGTAGCTGCCGGCCGGCAAATTTCCGGCGTCCAGTTCTATGGTGCTCGCTCCGACCGCTGGCTGGTACCGCAGCGTCTGGTCTGAGCTGTTGATGAAGCTCACCTACAGCGCCCGCTGGCAACGTCTCCAGTTCGCCCCAGAAGCGCCCGGAGATTGGGTCAGGATACACCTGAAAGGCCGCTTCGGTTGAGGCACTTACGGCTACTTCGGGCAAAAACACATAAATCTGTTTCACATAGGTCGCTTTCCTGCAAGCATTCTCTGCCGTCGGAGAGACAGTGTAGTAGCCTTCGGCAGAATACTGGTGCTGTGGTGCTGGAGTGTTGTAGCCATCAGGACTACCCACAGTATGATTGCCCGAAGATTGGGCTGCCGGCGGTGCGTCAGCGGCGAGCAGGGCGAGGAGTGGGAAGGTTTTCGGCATCGTCCGCGTGTGGTTGAGATTATAGTTGGGCCGTTTCTTGCTCCAGTTCTGCTATTCGCATCTTGAACAGGTGATGAGGGGTGCGCTGGTAGAGTGTCCAGTAGAGTTCGAGTGCGCGCTGCCGATGCGCCTCGGGGTCGGCGGCTATGCGGCGCAGTTCGTAGTGGACGCCGGCTTGTTCGCGTTCGGTGCGGGCGATGGGCAGCAGTTGGAGCAGCTGGCGCAGGGCTTCCTGGTAATGCCCTTCGGCGATGAGGATTTGGGCGCGCAAGAGGTTGGCAGCAAAGACCAGTTCGCTGTTGCCCAAAGTAAGGGCGATGTCGCGGCCTTCTTCCAACAGCAGGCGCGCGGCGGGCAGGTTGTTGGCGCGCAGTTCGGCCATGCCTTTTTCCAGCAGCGAATGGCCCAGGATGAGGCGGTTGCCCATGCTGCGCGCCTGCTCGATGGCTTCGGTGTAGTAGGTGAGTGCGCGCTGGAGGTCGCCTTTGTGGTACCAGTTGTCGCCCAGTGTGTTGAGGGCTTTGGCGATGCCTTTTTTGTAGTTGAGCTCGCGCGAGAGGGCCAGGGCTTTTTCCACATATTCGATGGAGCGCTCGAATTCGCCCATAAGGGAGAGCAGGTCGCCAATGAGGCCGTTGGCGATGGCCAGCCCCTGCTTGTCACCCAGTTCTAAGCACAGAGCCAGGTCGCGCTGGAACATATCCATAGCTTTGTTGAAGTCGCCTTTTTTCTCCCACACGGAGCCGATGCTGCCGATGCAGATGGTGGTGAACAGCTTGTTGCCCAGTTCTTCGGCTAAGTTCTGTCCCTTTTCGAGGCAGAGCAGGGCGCTATCCAAGCTGCCTTTTTCCAGATAGACGATGCCGAGGTTGGTGTACAGGATAGTGAGGGCCTGTTTGTCTTCGGCGCGTTGGGCAATGTCGAGTTGTTCTTCGAGCCAGCGGATGCCCTCGTCGTAGTGGCCTTGGTTCATGTAGATAAGGCCGAGGGTGGCCACAATGGGCGCATTTTCGGCGTCGCGTTGGAGCGAGCGGTTGATTTCGATGGCTTTGGCAAACCAGCTTTGGGCGGAGGTGTAGTGGCCCTGTCGGAAGAAGTAATTGCCGAGGTTGCCGTAAGTTTCGGCCAGTCCGACCTCGTTGTTGGCCATTTCGAAGCAGGCAATGGCGACGTCTAAGTGCTTCTTGCCGCCTTCGTAGTCGCCACGCAGGACGAGCAGCTGACCCAGGCGACGATTACTGTGGCCCAGGAAGTTGCTGTTCTGAAGCGCCTGCGCCTGGTGGAGGGCGGTTCGGTACTCGGCTTCGGCCTCTTGCCATTGGCCAATGAGTTCGTGCACGGTGCCTTTTTGAAGGTGAAGCTTGAGCCGTTTTTCGGCCTTTTCGGGCTGGTTACCCAGATACTGGATAAGTTTTCCGTAGTATTGGATGGCCTGCCGGTTTTGGAAGTTGCGCTGGGCATATCGGGCCGCTTTTTCTAAGTATCGGGCGGTCTTTTCTTCGTTTTCCGCTTGTTCGTAGTGGAAAGCCAGGTCAATGTACCGCTCTTCGGAGTTGGGGTAGAGCCGTTCGATGGCTTCGGCGATGAGCTGGTGCAGTTCGCGCAGGCGGGTGCGCAGCTGCATATCGTAGGCGGCTTCGCGCAGTAGCGAATGTCGAAAGATGTAACGCAGCTCGTTCATGGCGTACCAGATTTGCCATTTTTCGGCTGTCTGCACCTGTTCGCGTAAAACGCGATCCAGATCGCCATTTCGGCGAATGAACTCCTCCTGGCGTGCCATGACGGCGGAGAGCACCGGCAGTTCAAATTCGCGCCCGATGACGGCAGCGGCCTTAACGGTCTCTTTGACCAGGCCGCTAAGGCGGTCGATGCGGGCCATCATGATTTGCTTGACGGAGTCTGAGATTTGCACGTCCTGGTTTTTCAGCTGCCAGGCACCGCTGACGTTTTCGAGCAGGTCGGTTTCCTGGAAGTATTCGGCCATTTGCTCTAAGTAAAAGGGGTTGCCCTGCGTCATGCGCTGGAGCAGTTCCATCAGGTCAGGGTGTATTGGGCCGCCTAAGCGCGCTTCGGCAAAGGCGCGCAGGTCGTCGGCCTGCAGGTAGTTGAGGTCCACCTCGGTGTAGGGGGCGCCAATTTCCTGCAGTAGTGACAGGCGCAAGACGTAGTTTTTGCTGCCGTCGTCTTCATATCGGCTGGTGGCCACAAAGAGGATAGGGTATGTCTGGGCGCGGCGGATGAACTGGGCCAGAAAGTCGCGTGACATGTCGTCGAACCAGTGCGTATCCTCCAATTCAATGACGACAGGCTGCAGGATGGCCTCGGCCACGAAGAGGTTGGCCATGGCTGACAGAGCATTCTGATAGCGACCGCGCGCATCGAGCTGCTCCCATAGCGAGCCGGGCATGTGCAAGCCCACTAAGGCCGCCAGAATGCTTTGCGTGCGAATCATTTCGCGCCGCACGGCATCGGCTTCTGGGTGCCTGCTCGAAGCCAGGTCGTAGGTCAGCTCCACAAAGTTGGACTCGAACAGCTCGCGGTTGCGCTCCGGAGGGTTATCGGGGCTTTGCTCGAAGTAGTTTTTGAGCAGGTAAATAAAAGGATTGAACGGCTTGCGCAAAATCTGGTCGCTCTGGCAATGCAGCCAGCTGACCGACATAGTATCGCGCAAAGAGCGGCGCAGTTCGTAGCTGAGGCGGCTTTTGCCAATGCCGGCTTCGCCGAAAACAAAGGCTACGCCGGCAAAGCGACCGTTGCGCAAAGGCGCGGCAAACAACTGCAGGGTTTTCAGTTCCGTTTCTCGCCCAAAGTACTCGCCACTGAAGGAGGTGCGTCCGGCCAGATTGCGCCCGCTGAGCAAGTAAGTCGGTATCTTGTTTTCAAAACCCTTGTATTTCTCTTCGCCGCGGAAGGTGAACTTGAAGTTGCGGTTATGCTGGACGTTGTCGTCGGCAATCACCTCGCCCCAGTCGGCTCGCGCCATCAGACGAGCAGCCAGGTTGACGCGCGCGCCCACGGCGGCATATTGGCACCGTTCAGCACTGCCAATGACGCCGGCAAAGGCCAATCCCGCCGAAATGCCAATGCGATAACGCGCACCTGTGAGGTTTTCCATGGGCTTCAGCTCCTCCTGAAGCGCCGCGACAAACTCCAGTGCTCGCTCGGTATTGTTCTCAAACGACACAGGAGCGCCAAACAGGCAACACATCACCCCTCCCTTATCGCCAAAATCAATCTCCTTAAAGTACCCGCCAAAGTTGAGGCTCTGCTCTAACACGACGGAGGCAAAGTGGTCAAGCGCTTCGTGGGTATCCAGGCCCGTAAACGATAAAAAAACGCTCACCACATTGCGGAATTCGCCCGCATTGCCCTCGGCAAAAGCCTCTGGCGGTATGAATTCGGCAATGATGGCCGGGTCAGGCTCCGGCAGAGAAAGGGCATAGGCGCTATTCTCTTCGGCCGGCGGAATGCCACTCAAATCCAGGGCGAAGTAGCCACCGTCGCGCGTATCCACTGGTCGGACGCCCTCTACCTTCAGAGCTGTAAAAGCCCCGTCGCACAACACCTCTAAGCTGGCGGCCCGCGTCTGCGCCAGCGCACTTGACTCTATAGGTTTTCCCTTGAAATAAAACCCTTTGCGCCGCTGGCCCACAATGCCCCACTCTACCTCGCCTGCCGAAAGGCCAATTTTAATGCCAATGCGATGCTCGGTCATGAGCGAGTCGGCCTGCTGCTGGTCGTGAATGAAGCGCTGAAGCGTCGTTTGGGAGGTGTGCAATACCCGCGCCGCTACGGTGACAGCCGACTCCTTTTCCGAAATGGGAAATAGTGCGGTGAAGCTATCGCCAGCAAAGTAGGGGATAAAACCGCCCTGCTCGTACACCAAGCGCACCGTAGGCTGGAAGATGTGATTGAGCACGTAAGAAAGCTCCTCTGCCCCTTTGGCCCCCTTTTGCATGAGCCGCTCCGTCAAGCGCGTAAAGCCGCTCAAGTCCACAAAAAGCACACACGCCTGTATGCGCCCGTGCCACAAACCGGAGCGGTAATGTTCTTGAATGAAGTGCGGGATAAAGTGTTTCACGGCATTGCATTGCCCAAACAGGCGGCGCAAGGTACGACAATCGGCACGCTTCCCGGACGCGCGCATGCCTTTCAAGCGCACAACGCAGTGGCTTTCTTCAAACCGCTCTTGCAGGCGTAGTCTTTTTAATACGGCTCCCGAACCCTCACCTTTGCTTCATGAATTACGCCGAAACACTCCAGTATCTCTATGCCCACCTGCCCATGTTTCAGCGTATTGGGCAGGCAGCCTACAAGAAGGATTTGACCAACATTCGCGCCTTGTGCGCTCACTTGGGAGAACCACACACCCGCTTTGCCAGCCTGCACGTCGGAGGCACCAACGGCAAGGGGTCAGTGAGCCATTTTCTGGCGGCACTGTGCCAGCTCGTCGGACTGAAAACGGGGCTACACATCAGCCCACATTACAAAGACTTTCGCGAGCGCATCAAGATAAATGGCCGCTACATTTCACGAGCCCAAGTAGTTGCTTTTGTCGAGCAGAACCGCGCGGCGATTGAGGCCATCCAGCCTTCGTTTTTTGAGATGAGCGTCGCCATGGCCTTCGACCACTTTGCCCGCGAGCGCGTGGATGTGGCAGTGGTCGAGGTTGGGCTGGGAGGCCGCTTAGACAGTACCAACGTCCTGACGCCATTAGTCAGCGTAATCACCAACATCGGCTACGACCACCAAGACATGCTGGGCCATACGCTGGAACTCATCGCCGGCGAAAAAGCCGGCATTATCAAGCCCGGCGTGCCGGCCGTTATCGGCGAAACACACCCGGAGTCGGCGCCCGTCTTCCGGCAGAAGGCCAAAGAGACCGGCTCGCCACTGACGTTTGCCGACCAACGATATGAGGTCATCGAGGTGTCGTCGGACTGGGAATACACGCTCTACGACGTCTATTGCGAAGGCAATTTGTTTTTGCCCGCGCTAAAGGTGGATGTGGCCGGCCCGTTTCAGGCGCGCAACTTAGCCACGGCCTTGCAGGCATGGGAGACCTTCTGCGAGCATGCAGCTAGGCGATGGGGCGCCTCGCCGGAGGATTGGCGAATCGAGCGCCTGTGCGCCTCTCCGGAGGGCCACTTCTTCCCGGCCCGGCGGCTGACGCGCTTCATGGGGCGCTGGCAAGTCATCGGGCGAGAACCAACGATACTATGCGATAGCGCACACAACGAACCGGCACTGCAGCTGCTTTGGGAACGCCTCTCGGGCGTGCCGGCCGGGCGCGTGCACGTGGTGCTGGGTATGGTCAGCGACAAAGACTCGGCGAAGCTACTCGCGTGCTTTCCGCCGGCAGCGCAGTACTACTTTGCTAAAGCCAATATCCCACGCGGATTGGATGCCGGTCTTTTGCGCGAACGAGCGACGGCTTTTGGGCTTCAAGGGCGCGCCTACCGCTCGGTGCGGCATGCCCTGCGCGCAGCCAAACGCGCCGCCGATCCGGGCGACCTCATCATCGTTACCGGCAGCATATTTGTGGTGGCTGAGGTGTTGTGAGAAAGCACATCCGCCACCAAAAGGGCGGTAATCCTTATTTGCAAAAGAAAAAAACGGGCAAGGGCTGCTCAGACGGTCTCCATATAGTTCAAATCCTGGTCGAAGGTCTCCTTCATGCCTATGAGGGCCGCAAAAGCTATCAGCAGGCAGACGGCACCCACAATGGCAGCCGCCGGAATGACATCGCCGGTCATATTGGGGCTTTTGAGCCATAAAAAGGCCGAGGCAATGGGCACAAGCATTCCGCGGGCAAAATTGGGTACTGAAGTGGCTACCGTAGCACGCAAATTGGTGCCAAACTGCTCGGCACCGATGGTAACGAAAATTACCCAAAAGCCCACCGACAGCCCCAGCAGGAAGTGAGCAAAATGAAAGGTGGCCACCGAAGAGAAGGGCGCAGCCAAGTAATAGGTCACTGCCAGCGCGTCTGCGGTCAGAAAAATCCACATCACCTTGAGACGGCTGCGCAGCAGCTGGCTGATAAGGCCCGAAGCGATGTCGCCCAGGATAAGGCCTGTGTAGCAGGCGGCGATGGCGTTGCCGGCAGACACCCTACTGAGGCCTTTAGCCTGGCCAAATTCGGGCGCCAGCGTAACGAGCACACCCACGACAAACCACGTCGGAAAGCCGATGAGCAGGCAGCGGGCAAAGCGCGAAAAACGGTCCCAACTGGTGAACAGCGCCAGAAAGTTGCCGCGACTGATGCCCTCAGTAGCCTCCATCCGTCGAAACATGCCGGACTCGTTGACGCTGATGCGCAGCACCAGCAGCAGCAAGCCCAGACCGCCGCCAATGAAGAAGCACAAGCGCCAGGGAAAAAACATGTCAATCACCCAGGCCAATAGAGCGCCACTAAGGCCCACCGAGGCCACGATCATGGTGCCATAGCCGCGTTTGTCTTTGGGCAGGCTCTCGGCTACAAGTGTGATGCCGGCGCCCAGCTCGCCTGCCAGGCCAATGCCAGCCAGAAAGCGCAGCACAGCGTAGTCGAGTGAAGACGTAACTAACCCGTTGAGGATGTTAGCAATGGAATACAGGGCGATAGAAAAATAGAGCACCCGCACACGACCGCGCTTGTCGCCCAATACGCCCCAAAGCACACCGCCGATGAGCATGCCGGCCATTTGCCAGTTGAGCAGCGTCAGGCCAATGTCGGTGAGTTGCTGGCCCGAAAAGCCCAGGTCTTGCAAGCTTTTAACCCGCACGAAGCCAAAGAGCAGCAGGTCGTAGATGTCCACAAAATAGCCCAACGCCGCCACAATCACGGCGGCGTTGAGCAGTCGAGGCGCCGAAGCAGCGTCTTCCTTCATAGGGCGAGCAGCGTCCTTGGTCAGGGTGGTCCGATTACATTTTGAAATAGGGCTGAGCATTCTTGCCGCCGCCGCGGATGACTTCTAAGCGCTTCTTAAACTCATTGGCTATTTCCAGCTCGTCCTTGCGCGCATAGATTTCCGATAAGGCAATAAGCGTGTTGGTGTCGTTGGGGTTGAGCGCTTCTGACTTTTGGAAGTACGGCAGGGCCTGGTCGAACAGAGCCATGATCTCCTTCTGGATCTGCTGATACTTTTTGATGGTAGCGGCCGAGTAGTCGTCCTGCGGCAGGGCGTTGAGGTCCTGAGTACGCGCAGCAGCCTTGTTGTAGTACAATGCGCCCAGCGAGTAATAGGCATCGCCGGCCTTGGGGTCTATTTCAATGGCTTTTTCGTAGTACTTCTTAGCTTCGGCGAAGTTCTCGGCAGCCTTAGCCTCATTTTTAGCCTGCACTTCGCGCTGGTACAGGTTGTCGTACACGCTGCCCAACGTGATGTACAGGCTCAGATTGTTGGGCTCCTGTTCGATGGCCTGCTTTAGGCGAGCGATAAGGCCGTCCAACTCGCCTTTTTTCAGGTACAGGTTGATTTCCGCAAACAGCAGCCCGGCGTCGTTGGGGTATTTCTGGCGACCTTCTTTAAGGATACGCTCGGCAGCAGCGTCATCACCTTTTGCCGTTTTGATTTGATACAGTCCTTCGTAAACGGCCGACTGGGCATCGCCCTTTTCGTACAGGCGCATGTAATACTTTTCGGCCTCATCGTTCATCTCAGCCAGTTGAGCGCACAGCGCCGTAACGTACAACTGGTTCCGATACTGTTCTGGGTCGTCTAAGTAGCTCTTCATCTTTTCAGCGCTCAGGATGTCGTGGCTTCTGACCAAGGCGTCGAAGGAGCGGTAGGCCTTATCGTAAGCCTGGGCTTCGTACTTCATGAGACCCATGTTAACCAGATAGCTCTGAATTTCGGCAATGCCTTTAGCTGCGTCCGATTTCTCAAATTTTTTGGTGCCCAGGTTATAAGCCTTCTCAAAGGCCTCAAACGCCACCAGGGCATCATTGTCGCCGCTGAGCGGGGTGGCAGGATTCAGCTGTCGAAGCATCATTTCGCGCTGAATTATGGTGCTGTAAATCTCGCCTTTTGTTTGCCAAGCCGAGGCCATACCCTGAACGCTTTCAGCCTTTAGCGCCTGATTGATTTTTTCCTTGGCCTCGTTCAGCTTGGCGACATTACCACCTGGGTCCATGTTGTAGCTGGTCAGCGCGCGGGCAGCTTGCTTGGAAAGCTTGCCGGGGTCTTCCTGTGCCCGAGCTAGAGTGAAGCCGAACACGAGCGCGAGAGCAATAGCAACGTTTTTTTTCATGGTGAAAGCAATTTTAATGGTGTGTGAACGGGTTTTTGTGCAGTACCCGCCGGTTAAAACGTGTTTTTTCTCGTACGCAGCAAAGGTAGTTTGGTTTCACGAAAACGCTTTAACACAGCATTAAGAGCAGGCGATTTAAACGCCAAAGGCGAACGGTAGTCTATTAGTCGCGTTTGCAAACGACTCCATCCTTCCGTTCATCAAAAAAACACAGACTGTACGTTATGTTGTACCGAAATTTGTTGCTTATCGGACTGCTCATGGCTGGTATCCTCTACCTGCCCGCCTGCAAAAAGGACGACACCATCGACGCCGATGTCCTGACGTCCGAAGACGTAGCCGCCTTAGAGGACTTCTCCGCCGAAATTGACCAGGCCGCAGATGTCGCCATCGAAGAACGCGGCGGTAGCAGCACCTGCCCCACCGTTACGTTAGCCCAGCCCTGGGGGACCTGGCCCAACACCATCACCATCGACTACGGCACCACGGGCTGCACCGGACCCAACGGCGAACACCTCCTCAAGGGCAAAATCATCGTTACCCAGACGGCCGAAATGTTCACTGCCGGCGCCCAACGCACCAAGACGTTCGACAACTTCTACATAGACGACGTGCGTGTGGAAGGCACCAAAACCTGGAAAAACAACGGCAAAGACGCCGGCGGAAACTGGTCATTTACCCGAACGGTCGCTGATATGAAACTGACCTATCCAGACGGCACCTTCACTACGTGGAACCACACGCACACTGCCACCTTAGTGCAGGGCGGCACTACGCCTACCCACTGGGACAACGTATGGAACATTACCGGCAACTCGTCGGGCACTAATCGAAACGGCAAATCCTTCTCAACCACCATTACCGAGCCGCTCGTCAAGCGCGGCAATTGCCGCTGGATTGTGCAAGGGACTATCCAGTTCACCCGAGACAACAAAACCTCTACACTTGACTTCGGCAACGGCACATGCGACCGCTTCGCGCGCCTGACGCTACCCAATGGCGAAGAGGTTGTGTTGCGCCTGCGCCGATGATATAGGTCTGGGAAGGCTCTTCGCAAGGCGCGGCTGGGTGCGATAGGCATGCAGCCGCGCTTGCTTTTTAGAGCGTGAGGTGACCAAACAAGTCTGGCGGTTACGAGGGTTACCGGCAGCCGGCGGGGAGTTCTTGTGTCAGGTACAGGTCCACCTGCTCGCCCACGCGCATGGTGCCGTTGGGGGCATAAGGCGGCGACTGACGCCACACATAGGCCGACATCTGGTCTACCACTGTGCCGTCGTTGATGACAGAGCCTACGTTGAGGTTGCTGACGCTGAGCAGGAAGCGCGCGGCGTCATAGGTCAAACATACACAGTCGGGTATCTCGACGACCAGCGCCACCTGTTCGGACACGACGAAGTCTATTTCCGAACCCATTTCCACCTCATAGCCGTAGCGGATGGCTTCCGTAATGGTGTCGCCGCGGAAGAGCACGGCCACAATGGTGTTAGGCGCCAGCTTGGGGGCGGCAATGCGCGCGATGATGCGGGGTTTCAGCCCCAATCGCAGGCACTTACGGCTGTACAGATCGTAGTCGTCGTTGCCCACCAGATTGGGCAGGCGCACAATGTCGGGGTTGCGCCTGGCCACGGTCAGGTAAATCGTGCGCCCTTCCTTGACGCGGCTCTCCGGCTTCGGATTTTGCAGCAACACCACGCCCGGCGGTTTGCCGAGCATATAAATGGAGTCGTTGATGATTACCTCAAAGCCGCGCGCATGGGCCTTCACGATGGCCTCCCGAAAACCCATACCCACAAAGTTGGGCACCTGCACACTCTCGCCGTGGTTGGTATAGCACTTCAGCCACCAGAAGGTGAGTAAGACAAAACCGCCCACAGCAGTAATGAGCGACAGGCAACTCCGCACCACATAAGGGGCAGTCAGAAAACTATAAACCTCAAAGGCGATGTGCCGAACGAAAAGCCATATTTTTTGCATCATGGCAAAAAAAACGCGGCAGCCGCATTTTGGAACAGCTGCCGCGCAAAAGTAGTTCGGCCCCGCCGGATAGCGAGTGCTGAGCCGATGGGCAGGCGCCAATTATTTTACAAACCGCGTTGAGAGGCGTTGGCCGTTGGGCAGCAAGGCCGTCAGGTGATAGACACCCGCAGGCCAGTGAGCAGGCAGCCACAGGGTGTAGAGCGTATCCGTGGGAGCGTTGGCGTCGTCCCACAGCAGGCGGCCCAGCGCATCGGCAATCTGAATACGCATCAGCCCCGGCGCAAAGGCGGTAGCGTCCACATGCAGGCGGTCGGCAGTTGGGTTGGGAAACACCACCAGCCCGTCCGTTAAGGCCACTGCGTCGCGGTTGCGCTCATCGGCCGCCTCATCGCCGTCGAGCAGCGTTTGTATCTGCTGCACCGGACAGCCAAACACGTTCAGATGCGTCTCCACATACGTGTTGGGCGCCAGCCGCGCCAGCGCATAGATGTACTGCGGATTGGCCTGTGGTGGTAGCGTGTATTCGAAAATGTCGGTAGCCCCAAGCGCTATGCCCGCTCCAAGGCTGCTAAAGCGGATGGAGCGTTGCGGCGACAGATGCGGGTTGCGCACCGTATACGCCCGACCACTGGGCGCCGTGTACGTGTCGCCGTTGGCCGGCGCTTTGGCCACAATGCCTTGCGGCAGCTGGTAAGCAACGCTGACCAACTCAGCCGCGCACTTGTTGACTAAGCGCATTCGATACGTCTTGTCGCCTTTGGCATTGCGCGTAATGCGCAGTATCTCAAAGCGTACGCAGGGTGTTTCCTTCACCTCGCAGGGCTGGTCTTCAGCAGGTGTGGCCGCCACGCTGACGGTGAAACAGCACCCTGTCTGGCTCAGGCAGCCGTCTTCGGCGCTGAAGCAGACGGTGGTGAGGCCCACCGGGAAGGCCGCACCGCTGGGCAGTCCTTGTGTGAGGGCCCACGCCGCCGGGCCGCAAGGGCAGTTGGTGGTGGCTGTCGGGCCGGCGTAGTTGACTACTGCCGTTGTTGCGCCGGGTGCTGTGCTGACGCTGACGTTGGGCGGGCATTGCAGCGCGGGCTGGCTGGCCTGGAAGTCAATGGTAAATGTATCGCGTAAGATGCAGCCCAGCGAGTCAGTGGCCAGCAGCGTGTAGGTGGTGGGTGCACTGGGCTGAGCGATGACCTCAGGGCATGTGGTGCAGCTAAGCCCTGTGACTGGTGCCCACTGGTATTGGCTGAAGCCTGGGACTGCGTATAGCACGGCCTGGCCGGGGCAGATGACGGTGTCGCCGAAGCGCGTGTCGGGCAGCAGGCTGAAGGTGAAGAACACCGAGTCGCGCTGGGTGCGCCCGCAGGCGTCGGTGGCTTCCACCCAATAGTACAAGCCCGGTTCGGTGGCAGTGAAGGTCTGGCCGGTGGAGCCGTCCTGCCACAGGTATTGCACGAAGTGCGGTCCGGCATCGAAGGTAGCCGAAGATTTATCGCACAGGATGCGGTCGGAGCCCAGGTCGAGCGCAGGTTTGGCGGGCCAGGAGAGTTGGGTGGAGGAGAGGTTGTTGTCGTAGGAGCATTCCTCTAGGTCGGTGGTGGGCAGGCTGCTCAGGGCAAAGGGTGTGATCAGCGAGTTGTCATAGTTGATGAGGCTGAAGACGGTCTGCGTCTGGTTGGGGTTCAGCCATGAGAGGCCAGCGAGTTGGCCGCTGCGGCATTCGCCTGGGGCCAGTGGTGGCTCAAACGTCAGGGTGGCGCTGCCCAGAGCAGTGGTGCTGGCCACAGTAGGGTTCTGGGGATAAAACCATACCTGCACATTGCCGCCGACTTCGGCGGTGCCTTCATTACAGACAATGTAGGTAAGTGCTGTAGCAGCGGCATCGCACACTGTTCCACTCACCCGAAAAGTTAGGTCGGCACAGGCGCCGGTGGGGCCGCACAGCATCGTGGTCAGAGGAGTGAACTTCGCCGGCGGGCTGACCGGCCAGTTCAGGATGAACAGCGGAAAACTGGGCACAATAATTTTTAGGTTGCGCGGGCCATCGTCGGCAACTAAAGCGGAGGTTGCTAGAGACTCCGAGAACCAGTCGCACGTTTGGGCGATGCCGCCGTCTAAGCCCACTCTCAGCACAAACATACTGGCCGGCTGAAGGGAAGGGCTATACATCTTACCGGTAATGTACAGCGCGCCATCATGGACGACGGCCTGATAGTGGTTTTCTAAAAAATCGCCCGAAAAAGAGAAGTTGGTTCGGCATGCCCATTGCACTTCGCCTTCTTTGTCTAATTTTACAATAACGCCCGTTGTGTTGTAGCCAAAGAACACAAAGCCGTCGGGCACCGAAATCAGGTTCTTCGCCGTAATAGAGGTAAACGGTAGGTTCAGCTCCCGCAGCCAGAGCAGGCTTCCATTCGTCAAGTCGTGTTTTTGCAAATAGACCCGGTCGCCTCCGTTGATGGGGCCGCCAAATACGGAGTACACGGCGCCATCCTCAACAACGACGTCTTTGGCTTCAATACCCGTGGGAAAGCCCGGCATTGGCGCCACAGGGCTGCCTTTGGCCCAGGCAACAAAGCCACTGCTCAGCGATGCGCGTGCCACAAAGGGCATGAAGCCCTGGTATTGCGTGGGAGAGGCCTTTTCCCGATGTGCGCCCACGACGTACACGTTGCCCTGATGCACGGCAATGCGCTTGGGCAAGGTGATGCTGTCCACCTGGTAACCAAACGCTGACCCGGGCAAAATGACGCCACTAAGGCGGCTGATTTTGACCATTTCCACCGAGAAGGCCGAAAAGGCTACGGCATACGCATTTTCGGCAGGCAGGTCCACGATGGCGCCGGCGCTGAATAGGTTTTGCTCCGATATTCTGGCCCACAGGGTAGTGCGCAGGACGGGGTCATAGCGCAGGACGAAGCTGCGGGCGTTGAGCGAAAGCTGATTTCGTCCCATGATGGCAATTTTGCCCTCCGAGTCGGTAATGGCGCTCATCGGGTACACGGGTGTGCCCTGTCCGACGCTCACATAATCGGCCGAGAGTACCTGGCCTTGAGGCGTTACCTTTAGGATGACCACGTCGGCATTGGTAGCGCCGATGACGTACAGATTGCCGTCGGGTGCCGGGCAGATGGCACTTCCGGCATCTACGTTATTGACTTTGAGCAGAAAGGACTGGTCTGTGCTGGCCAGCGATGTCTGCGGTATCTGGGCTGAAGCATTCACGATGAACGCGGCTACGAAGAATAAAACAACCGGGCGTTTCATATCTGAGAAAAAGTCGTGTGTGGGTGAAACAAAAAAGGATGGAGCAAATTTAACCTATCGTATCGCGGCCCGAACGTCGGCAGGGCGTCACAGTCGCCTTACCTTCGCGCGTCTTATTGTACAAATATCGTTTGTATGACCCATCATCCAGCTATTGTAGGCGATCTGACTGAAAGATCATCGAAGCTCAAGCGCATTTTTATAGAACCCACCCTTCCAGCCGAATTGGTGCCCCTGCGCGACCTGGCACACAACCTGTGGTGGTCGTGGCACTACGAGGCCATCGAATTGTTCCAGTCCATAGACCCGCTCCAATTTGAGCGGCTGAACTACAACCCCTTAGCTCTTCTGGACAACCTGAGCATCGAGCAAGCGCAGGCCTTGCTAAAGGATGCAAATTTCATGGCGCGCATGGAGCGGGTGCTTCAGCAGTTTCGGGCTTACGTGGAGCAGAAGCCCGAGCGCACACATCCGCAGGTGGCCTATTTCTGCATGGAATACGGCTTGCATCAGAGCCTGCGCCTGTACTCGGGCGGCCTGGGCGTGTTGGCTGGCGACTACCTCAAAGAGGCCAGCGACCGATGCTTCTCGATGGTGGCAGTAGGGCTGCTGTACCGATACGGCTATTTTCAGCAGACCCTTTCGCTGCACGGCGATCAAATACACCAGCTGGAAGCGGCTAAATTTACCCAAATGCCTTTAATCCCTGTGCGTGACGCGCGCGGTGAGTGGCTTAAGGTGAGCGTCAACCTCGGCCAGCGCACTGTGTGGGCCAAAGTCTGGCTGCTCAACGTCGGGCGCATCCCGCTGTACCTGCTCGACACCGACATCGATGACAACCTCTGGGAGGACTGCAGCCTGACGCACCAGCTCTACGGCGGCGACAACGAACACCGCCTTAAACAGGAGCTCCTGCTTGGTATCGGCGGCGCCCGAATACTCAAAGCCCTCCAGATGAAACCCGAACTCTATCACCTTAACGAGGGCCATGCGGCCTTTCTGGGCTTAGAGCGCCTGCGCTATTACATCAAGGAGCAGCAGTTCTCCTTCGATGAGGCCCTCGAAATTGTGCGCGCGACCCAATTGTTTACCACTCATACGCCCGTACCCGCCGGACACGACGCCTTCCCGGAGACACTGCTGCGCAACTACCTGTTCAACTACGTGTACGAACTGGATATCCCCTGGGATACCTTCATAGCCATGGGCCGCATCGCGCCTCAAGACGCCAGCGAACCTTTCTCCATGAGCCATTTTGCCCTGCGCACCTCCTCCGAAGCCAACGGCGTCAGCCGCCTGCACGGAGAGGTCAGCCGGCGCATGTTCAACGAACTTTACCCTGATTACAACTACGCCGAAATACACATCGGCCACGTAACCAACAGCGTCCACTACAACACCTGGACCGCCCCGGAATGGGACACCCTCTACCGCCAGGCCTTTGGCTCCGACTTTGAACAGCGCCAAAGCGACCCGGAACTGTGGGCCAAAATCCACGATGTCGCCGACGAGACTATCGCCAGCCTGCGCAAAACACTCAAAAAGCGTCTCCTCGATTGGGTGCGCCGCTCCTTACGCGAAGACCTGACGCGCCGCGGCGAAAACCCGCGCACTGTTTTTGAAATCACCAACGCCATCCGGGAAAACGCCTTAGTCATCGGCTTCGCCCGCCGTTTCGCTACCTACAAACGCGCCACCTTGCTCTTTACCAATGAAGAGCGCCTGGCCGAAATCGTGAACGACCCCGACCGGCCCGTCCTGTTCCTATTTGCGGGCAAAGCCCACCCCGCCGATAAAGGCGGACAGGAATTTATCCGGCTCATCTACAACACCACCAAAAACCCGGCCTTCCTCGGCAAGGTCATCTTCTTGGAAAATTACGGCATGGAAATGGCGAAACTATTGGTGCAGGGCGCGGACGTCTGGCTCAACACCCCTACCCGCCCAAAGGAAGCCAGCGGCACCAGCGGCATGAAAGCCGTCCTTAACGGCGTCCTCAACCTCTCCGTCCTCGACGGATGGTGGCTGGAAGGATACCGCCCCGGCGCTGGATGGGCCTTGCCCGAACACGAAATCTACACCGACCCTGCGCTCCAAAACGAACTCGACGCCGAAACCATATACAACATCCTCGAAACCGAAATCGTACCCGCCTACTTTGAGCACAACGACCAGGGCTTCAGCCCTAAATGGATGGCCTTCGTCAAGAAAAACATCGCAGAAATCGCGCCGCGCTTCGTCATGAAGCGCATGCTCGACGATTATGACAGCCTCTACTACAGCAAGCTGTGGAAACGCAGCCAGCGATTGGTCAAAAACCAGTACCACTCCCTGCGCGAATTGGTGGACTGGAAAAACCGCATCCGTCGGGCCTGGCCCTCCATAGACCTCGTGTCGCTGGAGGCCCCCGACACCTACAACTATCCGCTGCCCTTAGGCTCCTCCTTCGAGGCCCGCGTTACGCTGAACCTGCAAACCCTCAGCTCCTCCGATGTCGGTGTGGAGGTCGTCTTCCTGCGCCGCCGTACCGAAACCGAACTGGAACTGGTCGAAACCCAGGAACTCGAACTCGAGCATCAAAGAGGCTCCGTCGCCACCTATTCGTGTAACTTTACGCCCCAGAAAGCGGGTGTCTTTGAGTACGGCTTCCGGCTTTTCCCGAAGCACCCCCTGCTGGCGCACCGACAAGATTTCCCTTTAGTGCGCTGGCTGTAACTCCGACCGGCCCACTTCATTCTGGTGCGGAACCCGTATCATAGCCATTGATGTCTCTTTTTTAGGATAAAAAAATCAGCGCCATGCAAGAAGCGTATATCGTAGCCGGCTATCGAACCGCCGTGGGCAAAGCTGGAAAAGGCGGCTTTAAAAACACCCGCCCCGACGACTTAGCCGTTGAAGTCATCCGCCACCTGACGGCCAGCGTGCCCGGGCTGGAACCTAAAGAAATAGACGACGTCATCGTCGGCTGTGCCAACCCCGAAGGCGAACAGGGGCTGCAAATTGGGCGCCTCATCGCTCTGCGCGCCCTGGGCAAAGACGTGCCTGGCATGACCGTCAACCGCTATTGCGCCTCTGGCTTAGAGACCATCAGCATCGCCACCGCCAAAATCCGCGCCGGCATGGGCCATTGCTATATCGCCGGTGGTGCCGAAAGTATGAGCCTCATCCCGATGACCGGTTACAAACTGGCGCCCAACTACCACATAGCCTCCCAAACGCCCGATTATCTGGTGGGCATGGGCCTGACGGCCGAAGCCGTGGCCCAGAAATACGGCATCACTCGCGAAGCCGCCGATGCCTTCTCGCTGCGCTCGCACACCCGCGCCGCCGAAGCCATCGAACAGGGCAAGTTCAAGGGCGAAATCGTGCCTATCACCGTTGAAGAGGTCTGGGTCGAAAGCGACAAACGCCAATCTCGCACCTTTATCGTGGACACCGACGAAGGCGTACGCCGCGATACCACGCTGGAAGCGCTGGCCAAACTGCGCCCGGCCTTCGCTAACGGCGGCATCGTTACGGCGGGCAACTCCTCGCAGACCTCCGACGGCGCTGCCTTCGTGCTCGTCATGTCGGAAGAAATGGTCAAGCGCTTAGGCATAGCGCCCATTGCACGTCTGGTCGCCTGCACGGTGGCGGGCGTAGAACCGCTCCACATGGGTATTGGGCCTGTGGTCGCCATTCCCAAGGTCTTACGGCAGGCCGGCATGCGTCTGGACGACATCGAGCAAATCGAACTTAACGAAGCCTTTGCCGTGCAGGCGCTGGCCGTTATCCAGGCGGCCGGACTCGACCTCGAGCGCGTCAACGTCAACGGCGGCGCCATTGCACTGGGCCATCCGCTGGGCTGCACGGGTGCCAAACTCACTGTCCAACTCATCCAGGAAATGCGCCGGCGCAACCAGAAATACGGCATGGTTACCGCGTGCGTCGGTGGTGGCCAGGGTATTGCGGGCATCATCGAGCGGCTTAACTAACCCAATGGCCTCTTCGTTGGAAGGGCTATTTGCCTCGCCCTTGCAGCAATACCAGCACCGTGTAAAACAGGATCTTGAGATCCAGCGCCACCGACATGTTTTCGATGTACAATAGGTCGAACTTGAGGCGCTGGAGCATTTCCTCCACAGAGGAAGCATAGCCGTATTTGACCTGCCCCCACGAGGTGATGCCCGGGCGCACCTTCAGAAGGTGCCGATAGTGCGGGTTGTGCTGTAGAATCTGGTCAATAAAATGCTGCCGCTCGGGTCGGGGGCCTACCAGCGACATATCGCCCCGCAAGACATTCCAGAAGTTGGGCAGTTCGTCTAAGCGCCATTTGCGCATGACGGCGCCCCACGGAGTGCAGCGCGGGTCGTTCTCCTTGGAAAGCTGGGGGCCGTGTTTTTCGGCATCCACGTACATGGAGCGGAACTTGTACAAGTAGAAGGGCCGTCCGTTTAGGCCGATGCGTTCTTGTCGGAACAGAATAGGGCCGGGCGAGGAAAGGCGCACGCGAAGCGCGATGTAGAGCAACAGCGGCGACAGCAGCAGGAGCATCGTCAGGCTGACGACCACATCAATGACGCGCTTCAGCACACGCTGCCAGCGAGGCATAAGCTCCTGGCGGATTTCAATGAGCACAGCGCCGTAGACGTGCGTCATTTTGACCGAGCCGAGCAGGATGTCGTACATGTCGGGAACGATTTTGACGAACACCTGACGGCTGAAGTCGAAGAGGATATCTAAGATGCGGCGTACTAAGTTGTGCTCACTGGTTTCAATGGCAATGATGACGTCTTCCACCTCGTAGGTGCGAATGACGTCGGCTAAGTTGTCGAGTGTTCCCAATTGCGGCAGATACTGGGCCAGAGGAGTGTTGAGGCCATTGGCGCCGGAGTCCACGTAGCCAACGAAGCGGTAGCCGATGCTTTTTTTGCGCCCGGCGATGTCCTGATAGAGTTCGACGGCGTTCTGGTTGCCGCCAACGAGGAGTGTATTGAATGCGACCTGGCCTGCCTGGACGCGGCGATGGGCGTGCGTCAGCAGAGTCATGCGCATGGTGGCCGTCAGGAAGAAATGCAGGCTGAACAGCACCACAAACGACTGAGCATACGTGCGCGAGTCTTGCACCACATCGTCGAGGATGAGGGCAAAAAACAGTGCCAGCACTCCAATGAACGACGTCAGAAAGGTGCGCGCCAGGGTGTTGATGCGCGACATTCGATAGATGTCGGGCGCGTAATGCTCGAAGATAGCGTACAGCAGCAGCCAGCCAATTGGAATGACCATGGCGCCGAGCCAGAGATTAGGCTCCTGCAGCACGGCCTCATCTAACGGCGCGCCTTCCTTTTTTTTGCGATAAAGGAAGAACAGCACCCAGGCCAGCATAGCCATCAGAAAGTCAGCAGCGGCGTACCATCGGGTATGGCGTTGGCGAAGTCGGCGCGACAAGGAGCGTAGGGTTTTGCTTGCGTGAACGATAGGGATGGGTCGGTAAGCGCGATGCGAAAAGGGCTGGCTCAGGTGCTTGCCCTAGAACGCTTCCTTCAAAAGTGCATTAGTCGGATGTTGTCGAACAGCACCGTGCCCACCGCTTTGTCGAACTGTCCGGCATTGTTGGGGCGCAGGGCGAGGCGAAAAAGCAGGCGGTGTCGCTTGCGTTCGCCCAGGTTGACGAGCGGGTCGGTGAGGTTGAGGTAGATTTTACGCCACACATCGGAAGGGCCGAATACGAAGACGGAGGTGCTGGTTTCCGCAGTGCCCGGGCCGTCATCGGCCAGCAGCCACAATTCAAAGGGGACGTCGTTTTTGCGGTGGAGTTCCAGCCAGACTTGGCGGGCGCGGGTGGCAGGTAGTCCTTCGACTGCCTCAGTGGCCACATCGTTGAGCCGGTTTGCCGTGTCGGCACGCATGCGCACGGAGCGGCCGGCGAAGGCATCCTCCGTAACGAGTTCAAAGCCTGTTTGCGGGTTGTCGTCGCGGTCTTGCAGCACGATGAGACCGGCATCGAACGTGCCGCGCTCGATAGACCATGGGAAGCGGATATCGCTTACGTAGCGCGTTGTCGGTTTGAGGGTTGTCGTCTGGCCTGGCATCAGGACGGCCTTGCCTTCATGGCGCTGCAGCATGGGATACACGGAGGGGGTGAGCAACTGGCCATTCTCTTTGACGCCTGGAAAGATGAGCACGGAGCAAGTATCTTCGGCCAATACTGGCACTAAAGCCGGAATGGAATAGCCGCCCAGAAATACATTGTTGACGTACACCCAGGCTTCGGTGATGTTTTGCCATTCGGCACCGCCGAGGGCGTCTACGGTGAAAGGCTCTACGCGCAGATAGGCGGGCACAGGCTCTTGCTCGTCGGAGCAAGCGAGGCCTGATAGTAGCAGGAAGAGGAGCGCCTTCCCAAGCGTTGGTCGTATTGGCATAGTCGCTACATGCCGATATATTGGCATCGGCTGGCGGCAAAGATACCGAACTGGGCGCATTTGGGCTTTGGCATCAGGAGCGCGCCCACTTTTCGATGCGGACGATGGCCTTCGGATAGCCATTGACGCCGAACTGCTGGCGCTCGCCGGCGTTGAGCAGATCGGGGCGGTGCACTTTGTCGCGGGGCACTTCGCGCAACTCGGGGCACCACAGTCGCACGTAATCGCCGTTGGGGTCGTAGTTGCGCGCCTGGGTCAGGATGTTGAAGTAGCGGTCTTCGCGCGGGTCGCTGCCCACGCCGGCCACGTAGTTCCAGTTGCCCCAGTTGGAGCAGGGGTCATAGTCGAGTAGCAGAGACTCGAAGTACTCGGCGCCTATTTGCCAGTTCACCCTCAGGTCGCGCACTAAGAAGGAAGCGACGTTTTGGCGCCCGCGGTTGCTCATCCAGCCGGTGGCGTTCAGCTCGCGCATGTTAGCGTCAATGAACGGCACACCGGTGCGGCCTTCGGCCCAGAGCTGGAATTTTTCCCAGTCGTTTTTCAGATGCGGCATGGGTTTGTTTTGCGGGCCACCTTTGAGGAAGATGCGGTTGCGATACTTTTTGCCCATCAAGCGGAAAAAGTCGCGCCACAGCAGTTCGAAGAACAGCCAGTAAGTGCTTTCGTTGCGCACGCGTTCGTGTTCGTAGCGCTTCAGCTCGTGGTAGATAAACTTGGGCGACAGACAGCCGGCAGCCAGCCAGGGCGAGAATTTGGAGGAGTAATCAGAGCCTATCAGGCCATTGCGAGTTTCCTTGTAGCGAGCCACGGCGTCCGTTTCCCACAGGTAGTGGCGCAGGCGGGCCAGCCCTTCCGTTTCTCCGCCTTTGAATAATAGCACGGCGCGCGGGTCCGGCTCAAACGGCTCGTGCCCAAAATCGGCAAGTGTGGGCATTTCACCCGCTTCCAGTCCGGCCGGCAACGGCGGCAGGGCCGTCGGCGTCGGGAATGGCGCGCGTATGGGAGTAATGTGCTCGTTCTCCTTGCGAAACTGGGTAAAGACATCAGGCGTATGGTGTACCGGTACGGGCAGGTCCTGCGTGTGGTAGAGCATTTTGCCACGCGTGTAGAGGAGTTCCACGCCAAACGACCACAATTTGCGCTCTAAGGCATCCTGCACCAGCTCTTCCTCGTAGGTGCGCTCGCGGTTGCACAGCACCCACGAGGCCTTAAGCTGTTGCGCCAGTTCGGAAACGATGTATTCGGGTTTGCCTACGCGCACCAGCAAGTCGGAGCCTAAGCGCCGAATATTTTGCCGAAGGTCAGCCACGCTTTCTGTGAGAAACTTTGCCCTAAACTTGCCGGTTTTCGGAAAACCAAAGCGCGTCTTGCCCATAAACACCCGATCGTCAAAGACGTAAATAGGAATGACCTCATCGGCCATACGCAGGGCAGTAGTGATGGCTTCGTTGTCGTGCAAACGCAAATCCTGTCGGAACCAGACAATGGCGCGGCGCTTCATAGCGAGACGTATTTTGGAAAGAGATCAGGAAATGACTTTCTCGTGTACCGACACTATAAACAAGCGGACGGCGTGCTGGTTCGGCCATAGTCGCAATACAGACAAAAGAGTGGCGTTTGTCGGCATTTAGTCGCTGCTAGTACATTCCTCAAGGCGACCGTTGGGGGCGCACGCACAATTTTGCGCTTGCCATGACCCGAATTTTATTGCTTTTGCTTTTGCTGGAAGGGTACTCTTTTGAGTTTTACGGCCAGGCCGCCGCGCCGGCTGAGGTTTCTTTTTCTACTCCGGCACGCAGGGTTTCCGGGCAGGTGCCCGACGGCTTGCGCATCCGCAAGTCTCCGGTTTCTATTACCTTAAATGGGCGCTTAGACGAGGCTGCCTGGGCAGAGGCCGATGCGGCGGTGGATTTCACGCAGCAGTTCCCGGTGGATACGGTGCTGGCCGATGCGCGCACGGAGGTGCTGCTGACCTTCGACGACCACTCTCTGTACGTGGGCATTGTCTGCTGGCAGGCGCGCACCGATTATACTGTCCCGTCGCTCAAACGCGACTTTCCGGGCGGCACCAGCGACGTCGTCAATGTGCTTATCGGCCCCCCGCGCGATGGTCTGAATGGCTTCCTCTTTAGTGTCAGCCCGCTTAATGTGCAGTGCGAAGCGCTCGTGGACAACGGTGCCACGCTCTCCTTGGACTGGGACAACCGCTGGAACTCCGTCGTTACCAACTACGACGACCACTGGGTGGCCGAAATAGCTATTCCGTTCAAAACGCTGCGCTATTCGCGCACCGAAGGCCCTAACACTTGGGACGTCAATTTCGTGCGCGTCCGCCTCAAAAACTGGGAAGTCAGCTCCTGGTATCCCGTGCCGCGGCAGTACGGGCCCAACAACTTGGCCTTTTGCCGCCCACTGCACTGGCAAACACCGCCACCGCCGCCGGGCCTCAATGCTGCCATCATCCCTTACGTTACTGCGCGCCACGAAGCCGACTTCCGACGCCAGACACCCGACCTGAGCATCTCGGAGCGCATCCGTCGCAATGCCTATGGCATGGGCGCCGATGCTAAAATCAGCATCACACCCTCGCTCAACCTCGACCTGACGTTCAACCCCGACTTCTCGCAGGTCGAAGTGGACCGCCAGGTGGTCAACCTAAGCCGCTTCGAACTCTTCTTCCCCGAGCGCCGGCAGTTCTTCTTAGAAAACCGCGATCTGTTCGCCATGTTCGGCTTTCCCAGCACGCGCCCCTTCTTCTCCAGGCGCATCGGGCTGGCGCGCAACCCCGTTACAGGCTTTAACGAAAACATCCCCATCCTGGCCGGCGCACGCCTGAGCGGCAAACTCACCGACGACTGGCGCATTGGCCTGCTCAACATGCAAACGGCTCGCGTCGACTGGGACTCCACGCGCACCCTGCCCGCTGCCAACTTCACCGTAGCCACCGTGCAGCGCAAAATGTTCAGCCGAAGCGCCCTCAGCGCCATCCTGGTGAACAAGGGGAACTTCCTGGGCAACCTCTCCGAAACCCAACGCGCCGGCGTCCAGCCCTGGAACCGCGTAGCCGGATTGGAATACAACCTCTACAGCGCCGATAATCGCTGGGAAGGTGAATGGTACTACCACCGCTCCTTCTCGCCTGACCCGCGCCGACGCGGCCAAACCGCCGCTCAATTCCTCGGCTTCTTCGACCGCCATTTCAACGCCCGACTCGGCTATATTGTCGTGGACTCGTTCTACACCGCCGACGCCGGCTTCGTGCCCCGGAAAGGCTACCAGAGTTTCTTCCCTGGCGGAGGGCTGATTTTTTACCCCCAAAAAGGAAAAATCAACAACTGGGCTTTGCGCCTCAACGGCGAATTTACCTATTCGCTCTTCTGGCAGCAAACTGACCGAGAGGTGAACCTAAACGCTCAAATGACCTTTCAGGACCAAGCCGAAGCAGGCATCTACTTGACTAGCGCCTATACCTTTTTATTTGAAGACTTCGACCCCACCAACCTGTATCGCCCCGGCACAAAACCGCTACCTGGAGGGCAGGGCTACACCTACAACAGCGCCGGCTTCTACTTTACCAGCAGCCGTACCTACGACCTGCAAGGATGGATAGAGGTGCTGGCCGGACAGTTCTTCAACGGCCATTCCCAGTCTGTGTCGGGCGAGCTCAGCTATCGCTGGCAACCCTACGGCACCTTCGCCGTCCGCTACAACTACAACCGCATCCGCCTGCCCGTGCCTTACGCCAGCGCCGACGTATGGATTATCGGGCCGCGCGCCGAACTGGCCTTTTCGCGCAGCGTATTCGTCAGCGCCTTTTTTCAGTGGAACACACAGGCCAACAATTTCAACATCAACGCCCGTCTGCAATGGCGCTTCGCACCCGTATCTGACGTCTTTCTAGTCTATACCGACAACTCTTTCGCCCAACCCATTGCCACCACGCAAGTGCGCTTCCTCTCGCCTGTAAATCGCACCTTAGTGCTGAAAGTCGTCTATTGGCTAAATGCCTGAATAGCCTTGGGAAACGCCGTACCTTCGCCTGCGTATTAAAGGCCGATTACAAAACTGCAAGACGACGATGAACCGTTGGCTTACCTCTGTATGGCTGGGCTGCCTCGCCCCACTGGTGACCTTTTCCCAAAAAAACGCGGATGCTGAGATGGATTCGCTGCGCCAGGTGTACATCTTGCGCTATTGCGATATTGCTATGGATGAAATGGAGCGCAGCGGCGTGCCAGCCAGCATCAAGCTGGCCCAGGCGCTGCTGGAGACACGCGCCGGCACGAGCGAGCTGGCCCAAAAGGCCAATAACCATTTTGGTCTGAAATGCGGCAAAAACTGGGACGGCGAGAGTTATGCCAAAAACGACGACGAATTTGACACTAAGGGGCGGCCGGTGCTGTCGTGCTTCCGCAAGTATCCTCATGTCATTGCCTCCTATGCCGACCACAGTACTTTTTTGCTGCTTCCCGAAAAAAAAGAGCGCTACGGCTTCCTCTTTGAGCTGGACCCCCTGGACTATAAAGGCTGGGCACAGGGGCTGCAAAAGGCCGGCTATTCGCCCGTAAGCCACTACGCCGAGCGGCTTATTTTTTACATCGAACGCCACCGGCTTTACGATTATGACCAGCGGGTGCGCGCTAATCGGATAGCACTCAAGCGCGTGGCAGTGGTCAATGGCGCGCGAATGGTGCAGGCGTACGAGGGTGAGACGCTGCGCAGCATCGCTCAGCGTTACCAGCTGATGCCCGACTCTTTGGTAGCGTTCAACGACAGCCTGTACACCGTAGATGCTCCCTTGCAAATAGGCGATGCTGTTTTCATAGAGCCGAAGAGCGCCGTTACAGGGCCCGATATGCCTGTTGCGCATCGGGCTGCAAAAGACCAGACGCTGCGACACATTGCTCAGCGCTACGGCGTACGGCTGCGAACGCTTCAACAATATAATGCTTACCCACCCGACGCTCCGCTGGCTGCCAACACTGTCATTTACCTACAACCACCGCCGAAGCCGGGACTGGGCATCAAAGGTGTACCGACCAAGCGCGACAGCACCGCACCCAAACAGCGGCCCCAGGGCTTAGTAGTGGAAATGCTGCCCGCCGAACCACCGACAGCACCCGTACCGATATCGCTACCGGCAGCCAACCGCTCTGCAGAGCCGGCGCCAATAACCATCAACATGCAAACGGGCGAGGTGGAGACGCATCACACCGTCAGCCCCGGAGATACCCTGAATAGCATCGCTCGCCGCTACCAGACCAGCGTCGAACGCCTGCGTCAGCTCAACCCCGGGCTGAGCGACGTCATACGCCCGGGCCAGACACTGCGCGTTCGTTGAGGAACGTTGTAGGCAAACCTTGCATCTTTGCACCAGCCTGTAACCTGAAACATATACTGGCCGCGATGAAAGACATGCGTTTGCTCTGGTTTTCTCTTTCTCTGCTCGTCTGGTTGGGCTGCAAAAGTAGCCGGCCGGCCTCCCCCCCGCGCCCGCTGCGCTCGCCCGAACCTGGGTCAGCGGTCAAATCCACTGGCAACGTTCAGCTGGACTACGTGCAGCGCTACAAAGACATTGCCATCGCTGAAATGCAGCGCACCGGCATACCGGCCTCTATTAAGCTGGCCCAGGGCATCTTAGAGAGCGGCTCGGGACGCAGTGAACTGGCTGTGAACGCCAACAACCATTTCGGCATAAAATGCAGCGGCAACTGGACGGGCCGCACGTACTACAAAAAGGACGACGACCACGACGCCAGTGGTAACCGCATCGAGTCTTGCTTCCGCCGCTACGAGCGACCCGAGGAGGGCTTCTTCGACCACAGCGAATTCATCCGCGACCCGCGCAAGGCCGCGCGTTACGGCTTCTTGTTCAATCTAGACCCTACCGATTACCGCGCCTGGGCACGCGGCCTGCAAACGGCCGGCTATGCCAGTTCACCCGCCTACGCCGACCGCCTGATTGAACTCATTGAAAACCTGCGCCTGTACGAATACGACCAGCCGGGCGCTGCCGTAGCGCCCCCTCCGGGCGGCGTAGTGCCCGAGCGCATACCGCCTCAGGAGCGCATTCAGTACGTCAACGACGTCAGGGCGGTACAGTCACGCCCAGGCGAAACGATTGCTGACATCGCGCGCATTTACCAGCTCAACCCCAGCGAGGTAGCCGATTACAATGACCGGATATTTGCTCCCGGCGACCGCTTGCCTGTGGGCACGCGCATCTTCCTCCAGCCCAAGCGGCGCAGCTGGCGCGGGCGCACTACCCACCACTTCGTGCGCACAGGTCAGACGATGCTCGACATCGCCCAACAGTACGGCATCCAACTCGAAGCGCTGCAGGAGCGCAACGGCATGACCTACGGCCAGGAGCCTGCCGTCAATGAAAAAATACGCCTCCGTGGCCGCCGCCAGCCCGGTGAGGTTATACGCCTGCGCGACGGCGGAACGCCTGCACCACCCCGACCCACACCACCGCCATCCTTAGTGCCTGACGACAAACCACCTTTTGAGCGGCCCGATACCATGAATGCCTACCCTGCGCCCACACCGCAACCTCTGCCTGGCCGCCCTGCCGTCGTAGGCGTCCCGTACCCGACTGATCCCATCCCGGAACCGGCGCCGCAGCCTCGCCCGACTATGCCACAGCCACAACCCCAGTGGCCCAACCCAACGCCACCACAAACGCCACCAACCCAGCCACAACCGCAAGCAGTCTTTCACCGCGTCGAACGCGGCGACACGCTCTTCAGCATTTCGCGCCGATACGGCATTTCTATAGCCGAAATCAAGCGCATGAACCAGCTCACCTCCGACCAGATTCAAATAGGGCAGGTCTTGCGCATTCAATAAAAAAA
>FQKF010004434.1_pt1 | contig 52101 bp, 41 predicted proteins | sample 1504521 | NCBI WGS metagenome assembly FQKF01 (sample SAMEA4475357, study PRJEB15587) | soil metagenome | biome: Soil; feature: Field | place: India | collected 2015-03-11 | depth 0 m
CCGCGAAGTAACTCGACTTTTGCTGCATGAAGGACAAAAAGCCGGCTAAAACACCTGCACTACCCGCCGTCGTTGCGCTGAGCGCAGCGGACATTCGCCTGCGCTACGAGGACGTCTATGAAGAGGTGCGCCCTGACGAAGTGGTAGCTGTGCGTTGGAAAGAGGGCACCTACGAATTTGCCTGCCGCAACGGTGTCTGTCTGCGCGTACAGGTGGTTGCGCCCGACATCTTGCGGCTGCGCTACAGCCCGGACGGCTTTTTTCAACCTGATTTTTCCTATGCCCTGGCGCCCGAGCCATCGGCCCAAAAGGTAACAGTTACGCTGAGCGAGACGGCTAACGAGTACGTGCTGGCTACTTCAGCGCTTCAGTTGGCCCTAACAAAAACCGGAGCACTGGCGCGCTTCTACGATGCCGACGACCGCCTACTTAACGAAGACGCTGCCGAGTTCGTAGCCCGCCGTGGGGTGCTCAAGGGCTGGCACCTGCTCAAAATTGCCAAAAAGTGCCAGCGCAGGGAAGCCTTTTACGGGCTGGGCGACAAGACCTGTGGCACCAACTTGTGCGGCAAGACGCTCGAAAACTGGTGTACTGACGCCTTTGCTTTCGGGCCCAACACCGACCCGCTCTACCGGGCCATACCTTTCTATTATGGCATTCATCAGGGGCTGTCGTACGGCATTTTTTTGGACAACACCTTCCGCACACACTTCGATTTCGACAGCAAGGCCAAAGGCGTGGTCTCGTTTTGGGCCGAAGGCGGCGAGATGAACTACTACTTTTTCTACGGCCCAGCACCCGCCGATGTGACGCGCGCCTACGCCCGCCTGACAGGACGTCCCGAGCTGCCGCCGCTGTGGGCGCTGGGCTACCACCAGTGCCGCTGGAGCTACTACCCGCATAGCCGTGTGCTGGAGGTAGCCGACACCTTCCGGGCATTGCGCATTCCGTGCGATGCTATTTACTTAGACATTGATTACATGGACGGTTTCCGGTGCTTCACCTGGAACCGCGAGCACTTCCCTGACCCTCAGGGCCTCATAGAAGCCCTGCGCGAACGCGGTTTCCAGACGGTGGTCATGATAGACCCAGGCATCAAGGAAGACCCGGACTACGCCATCTATCTCGAAGGCGTGGAAAAAGGGATGTTCGTGCGCTCGCCCGATGGAGCACTGGCTAAAGGCCCCGTGTGGCCGGGCTTTTGCGCCTTCCCGGACTTCTCCGACCCTGAAGTGCGCGAATGGTGGGGCGAGCTGCACCGAACATTTTACATCGAACTGGGTGTCAGCGGCTTCTGGAATGACATGAACGAGCCGGCAATCTTCCATGTGCAGAGCAAGACGCTGCCCGTCGACGCACTACACCGCTTCGAGGGCCGATGGGCCACGCATCGGCAGCTGCACAATGTGTACGGCCTGCTCATGACACGCGCCTCGTGGGAGGGCATGCGCCGCCTGCGTCCGGAGAAGCGCCCTTTCCTGCTCACGCGCGCTACCTTCAGCGGCGGTCAGCGTTACGCCGCCGTCTGGACAGGCGACAACAGCTCCACATGGGAGCACTTAGCCTTAGCCAACGTGCAATGCCAGCGGCTGAGCGCATCGGGCTTTTCGTTCTGCGGCTCCGACATCGGTGGGTTTACCGGTGCACCCGATGGCGAGCTGTTTGTCCGCTGGCTCCAATTGGGCGCCTTTCACCCCCTGATGCGCGTGCACAGCATGGGTCAGCATCTGGCCGGCGACACCGCCGTCGAAGACGAAGCCCAACTGGCCGACCCGGCCCTGCACACCACTGACCAGGAACCCTGGTCGTTCGGCGACCGCTGGACACCCCTGGCCCAAAAGGCCATCGAACTGCGCTACGCCCTGATGCCCTACCTCTACACAGCCATGTGGAAAAACTGCCGGGACGGCACGCCTGTACTCCAGCACGCGGCCTTTGCCGACCCCAACGATCCTAAACTGCGCGACATGGAGCGCGACTTCCTCTGCGGCGACCACCTGTGGGTCAGCCCGGTGGTACAGCCTAAAGTGCAAAGGCAATTGGTTTACCTGCCTAAAGGGCAATGGTATTATTTTTGGAATGGCCAACCGGCCTCGGGTGAGCTCTTCGTCAACGTCATGCCAGAGCAGATACCGTTTTTCGTCAGGGCCGGCGCCGTGCTGCCTACTTATCCCATCCTGCAACACGTCGGCGAAAGAGCCAGCATGGAGGAACTGACGCTCTACGTCTATTACCACAATGCCGCCGAAGCTGTCGTCAGCCAGCTGTACGAAGATGCCGGCGAAGGCTACGGCTACCAACAGGGCGAATTTTGCCTGCGCGTCTGGACCACCTTTGCAGACCAACAATCTTTTTACCTTCGCCAGAAGATAGACGGCAACTGGCCCGTTTTTTATCAAAAAATAAAAATTTTCCTGGTCGGATTTCCTGCGTTCTTGCAAAAATGCCTCGTTGACGGCGCTGAAATGCCGCTGCGGGAAATTCGCCTGCATAATCGCACCCTCTATCAATTCGTCCTCTCACCCGATTTTCAGAACATCGAATGGCGCGCATAGACTGGCTCCGCATTGGCTACCACATCAGCTTCTGGGTAGTCTATCTCATCCTCAATACCTGGTTAGGCAGCTTTTACAACCGCATTGACTTTGAGGAAGCCTTCATCAACGAAGCCTCCGTCATACCCGTCAAGCTGCTGTTGACCTATTTTGTTTTTTACCGCATCATCCCCCTCTATTTAGACCGCGATAAGGTGTGGAAACTCGTGGGACTGACAGCCGCTGCCTTTATTGTGGCCATTCTACTGTATCGGATGACGACGGAATGGATCCTCTTTCCCATCACGCAGCCGGAGCGCAACGTGCCTTTCTTCAGTTGGAAAGGCATGTACCTCATCGCCTTTGACCTATTCATCACGGTGGCCGCGGCAACGACCATCAAGATGATCCGCGTGCATTACAAGAGCCTGGAATTCGAGCGGGAACTGATGCGGGAGAAATTGCAGTCCGAGCTCAATTTCCTGCGTGCGCAGATGAATCCGCACTTCCTATTCAACACGCTGAACAACCTCTACGGTCTGGCGCGTAAAAAATCAGACCACACCGCCGATGCCATTCTGATGCTGTCCAAGATCATGCGCTTCATGCTCTACGATTGCCGTGCTCCGCGCATCGCTGTGGCCGATGAAGCCAAAGTCATTCGGGACTACATCGAACTGGAAAAACTGCGCTACAACGAGCGCCTCAAGGTGCACTACGAGGAACACATCGAGCCGCCCGGCGGCTTCATTGCGCCCCTTCTGCTGCTGCCCTTCGTGGAGAACAGCTTCAAGCATGGCGCTGGTGGCACCACCGGAACAGTGGAAATATCCGTGCGCCTGCACCTGCACGACAATGCCCTCGAGTTCGAGGTGCGCAACACGGTGGACGCCGACACCCCACCGCCCCGTGCCGAAGGCATCGGACTGAAAAACGTGCGCCGCCAGCTGGAATTGCTCTACCCCAACCGCCACGAACTCTACACCGGGCGCGAAAACGGCATCTTCCGCGCACAACTGAAAGTGCAATTGGAAGATAGGTAGGCCAAAAGCCAACCTTCTGCAAAACATTTGTCGCCTCGTTCGTTATACCTGACGCAACGCGGCCCCGAACGGCGAGCAGTACCGCAGCGCTTCCTTCGCGGGAGAGAAACACCACCGCGACATCTTGCCCGGCTTTGGCGTTTGCTGCGGCCCTCGAAAACAGCTGTGAAGCCTCATTTTTCAAAAAAAATACGCCCACAGGCAACCCGAGCAACACTTCGATTACCCATTCAGCATCCGTTCAACATGCAACAACTGACCGACCAGGAATTGGTGCAAGGCGTATTAAACGGAAGCCCTGCGCATCAGACGGCGCTGTATCAAAAGTTTAGCGTCCCGATGTTCCGGGTGGTTCTGCGCTTTGCTCGAGACCGGGCCGAGGCGGAAGACATGCTTCAGGACGGCTTCATCCGCGTATTCCGAGACATGGCACAATTTCGAGGCGAGGGCGCCTTAGGCGGTTGGATCCGGCGCATCATGGTCAACACGGCGCTCAGTCACCTGCGCAAACAGCGTGATTTTTTGCGCGACACGCCCGACTATACGCCGTTTGAGAACCTGCTGCGCACTGAAGAGGACTTTGCCGCCAACCTCGATGCTGAAACGCTGCTCAAATACCTGCAACGCCTGCCCCCTGGATATCGCGCGGTATTTAATCTGTACGTCATCGAAGGATTGAGCCACGAAGAGATTGCCGAGCAGCTCGGCATCTCCATCGGAACCAGCAAAAGCCAGCTGTTTAAAGCGCGCGAATACCTCAAGCGCATCGTGGACAAATCGTTCATCACCTGAAAATCGCACGCCATGCCGGCCTGCTCTGCTCCTGCTGAATTATGGAAGATAACCAAGAGCTCACCCATCTCGATGCGCTGTTCCGTCAGGCATTCGAGGACTTGCCCGACACCTCCTCGCCCTCCGGCTGGGATACCCCCTCGCCGCGCGTGTGGGAAGGCATCCGCACTCACTTGCAAGCATCGCCTCGCTCTGGCGGCTGGTCTTTCACCGCTCTGCTTCTGGCCAGCGCAGCCCTTGTCGTCTTGCTAGCCGGGCTGTACTGGGCCTTCCTGAGACCCACACCGCCGCCCAAGACACCCGGCACTGCAAGCACCCTCCGTGACGACACACCGACCGAGCGCATGGAAACTGCTGTGGCTCCAGAGGTGGTGGCCCCCTCCGAACGTACCGCCTCCTCAGCTCCGGCGCGTGCACCGCAAATCCGCAAGAACGCACCCGACGCCGACCACCAAGCCGAACCCCTGCTGCCCAGTAGCGCACCTCTACCCGGTAGCGCACCCGCTCCCAACACTACCATATGGCGCGAAGTGCATGCCCTGCGGCAGGCCCGCTGGGCACAGCCACTCCAACCCCTGCCGCCTGCCCGAATGGACGCCCAACAGCGGGCCTATCCACCCGACATCCGAAACTTGCTAATGTCGGAAAGCCACAAGCCTGAATAAAGTCCATGTCTGCATCCTAACGACTTTTTAGCAGAAACGACCAATCAAATAGGGCCCGGTGGAGTGAGACTACCGGGCTTTTTCGCGGCCGCGTTCGACAGTTATTTGGCTTAGAACCCGGATAGACCGTCAGCTCATTTTTGAAAAACACCCGAATTGCCATTATATGATCGCGCTTTGGCCAACTGGCCGATGCCCGACGCAGCAGTGTTCGCATGCCTGCACTTCACGCAGCACTATTGCGCAAACAGAGAGCCTGGAGTTCGGCAAGTCATCAGGCAACCGGCATGCTCCGACCAGAGAAGTCCTAAGCCAAAGCTGTGCTTGCCGCCCTTTGAGAGAAGGGTAAATAAAGGTGAAGAGCACGCATCCTGAGAACCAGGTACGCTGAAAACCAAAGAGCCATACACATGCCCTGCGTCAGTGATAAAGCGCTCCTTCGCCGCGCTCTGCCGTAGTGTTGGCTTGCTGCGGCAGTGTTGGCCACGAGAGGAAGACGTTTTGGCAAAATTCGATGATGAATGGCTGATTTTCCAACCAAATAGTCTATCTTTGTTTTCAGAGTCTTTTGAGTTCCGTTTTTGTTTAAATTTAATAAGTCAGACTCACGCACTCTCTTTTGTTTCTTAGTCATACCAGAGGCATGTACCTGTCTGAAGTTCATCACAAAGCATTGAACATTAAATAGCAACACCCATCATGAGACAAACCATTCTAGGAGCAGGCGGTGCCATAGGTATCGAACTTGCAAAAACATTACCGGCATATACTTCAAGCATCAGACTTGTTGGCCGCAATCCGAAAAAAATAAACTTAACAGATGAATTATTCAAAGCCGATCTTTTAGACCGTGAGCAGGTTTCGAGAGCCGTTGAAGGCAGCGAAATCGTTTACCTGACGGTAGGCATTGACTACGACACAAAACTTTGGCAACGAGTCTGGCCACCACTTATAAGAAATGTCATAGACGCCTGCATTCAGCATGATGCCAGGCTTGTATTCTTTGACAACGTATATGCTATTGGCGGCGACTACGTAAAACACATTACGGAGAATTCGCCCATAAGCCCAACAAGCAAAAAAGGAGAGGTGAGAGCAGAAATAGACAGGCTTATTCTTGAAAGTATCGAGAAAGGAAAAATCAACGCAATTATCGCTCGTTCTGCGGACTTTTTCGGCACAGTAAAAGACAAAAGTCTATTGATGAACATGGTGTACGACAATTTAGCAAAGGGCAAAAAAGCACAATGGTTCTGTAATGCCAAGGTTGTGCATAGTATAGGTTATGTTCCTGATCTGGGTAAAGGAACGGCACTTCTCGGAAACACAAAAGACGCATACAATCAAATATGGAATCTGCCAACAGACCCTCAAAAAATTACTGGTGAAGAATGGATAAATCTGTTTGCACAAGAAATGCAGACAAGCAATGAATACCAAGTCTTACCGGGCTGGGGCATTAAGGCACTCGGACTATTTATTCCTATTCTGAGAGAGATGTATGAGATGCGTTACCAGTACGACAGAGACTATTACTTTGACAGCTCAAAATTTAACCGGCATTTTAATTATACGCCGACAACAAATGCAGATGCAGTTAGACAGACGATTGCCGAATTGAAAAAGAATGCTGCTGCATAGCCCAGACATATTTCGGCGAAGTTTCGTCTAAATTTGAAAGGTCTGCGCCTCTCAAGTTTTTAGGGCAGTAAGAAAGGAGACATTAGAGGCATCTCAACCGTGCTCGATGGAGTAAGGCGCCCGTTATCCTGCGGTGCGCCTTATTTTTACTTTGTGCGGCAGTGAATAAAAAAAACCTCTATAACCCCTTCGGGTCTGTACCTTTCCCCACCTTTTTTTCCTTTCGCATGCGTGAGGTTGTGGCCATAGGTTTATTGGGAGTACTGCTCAGTCCATTCGCAGGTATGCAGGTGTGGCGCGGCTGGGAGCGCTATCAGGTGCGCCAGCGTGTGCGCGCTCAGCTGGTATCCGGGCTGCCCGACTCGGCATTAGTGTGCCTGCGTTTTTCGGTCCGTGAGGTGCACGCCCTGCTGCGCTGGGAGCGCGACAACGAGTTCGTGCTCGATGGCCAGTGGTACGACGTGGTGCGCCAGGCTCAAAATGGCGACTCGGTACTGCTCTGGTGCCTACCCGACTCCGTCGAGACAAGGTTAGAAGAGGCTCAACGGCAGCAAATTACTGAGGCACTGGCCAACCATACGCCGCTGCGCGAAACACTTCAGCGTCTTTGGCGCTTCTTTTGGGGGCTTTTTTTGGAAAAAACCGAGACACTGCCAATAGCAGGCGTCTTCTGGACAAAACAAACACCGAATGCGCCGCAAAAGCAAACCAATGCTCAGGCGCACCGCAGCCCGCCCTCGCCGCCGCCCGAAGGCCATACAGCCTTTAGAGCGTGCTAAAGGCGCCGCGCTACCGGCTTTTACTATCGTTTTTCAACCAAAAAAATGCACTCGAACATGAGAGACATCCTCGTGCTCGGGCTGTTCCTGTTGGGGTGCAGCCCGGGCTTTGCTCAAAACATAACGGTTTTAGACATCGAGACCAGTCGCCCCATAGAAGGCGTACGCATAGAGGCGACAGGCACGGGCAGCTACACCCTGACCAACGCCACCGGGCATGCCGATGCCGGGGCGCTGGGACGCGCCGACGCGCTGCTCCTCAGCGCCGACGGCTACGAAGCGCGCACTTATCGCTGGGCAGAGCTGCAAAGCGTCGGCTACGTTGCTTACCTGAGGCCTCTGACTTTTGCACCCGACCGGGAAGTAGTCATCTCGGAAGTGCGTTGGCAGCAGCGGCGACGCGAGGCCCCCGCTCGCATTGCTCGTATTGCAGAGCGCGACGTAGCACTGCAAAACCCACAGACCGCTGCCGACCTGTTGGGTACCTCAGGAGAAGTATTCATCCAGAAGAGCCAGCAGGGCGGAGGCAGCCCGATGCTTCGCGGCTTTGCCACTAACCGTGTCTTGTTGGTGGTGGACGGCGTGCGCATGAACACGGCCATCTTCCGCAGCGGCAACCTGCAAAACGTCATCTCGCTTGACCCCTTCGCACTCGAGCAGACGGAGGTGCTCTTCGGCCCTGGCTCAGTGGCCTACGGCAGCGATGCCATTGGCGGTGTCATGTATTTCCAAACACGCGCCCCGCAACTGTCGGACGGCGAAGGTGTGCGCGTGCATGGCCAGGCCGTCGGGCGCATGGCTTCGGCCAATGGCGAGCGAACCAGCCACTTCCACGTTGGCGTCGGCGGGCAGAAGTGGGCCATGCTCAGCAGCGCCTCTTTTCACCACTTTGGCGACCTACGCATGGGCACGCGCGGTCCTTCCAAAAATTATGTGCGACCCTTCTATGTGCAGCGCATAGACGGGCGCGACGTGGTGATCATGAACGAGGACTCGCTCGTGCAACGACCTTCGGGCTACGAGCAGATCAACTTCATGCAAAAGGTTTGCTTCCGACCTAACGAACGCTGGGATGTACAATATGGCCTGCACTATTCCGCTACCACCGCGTACTCGCGCTACGACCGCCTGCTGCGCGTGCGACCCAACGGCCTACCCAACAGCGCCGAATGGAACTACGGCCCGCAGGCGTGGAACATGCACCAGCTGAGCATCGCTTACAAGCGCTCTACGACCTTGTTCGACGAAGTCGTGCTGCGCGTCGCCTATCAGTTCTTCGAGGAAAGCCGCATTGACCGCAACTTCAACGCCGCGGTGCGCCGCAGCCGAATAGAAAAGGTGGACGCCTATTCGGCCAACTTAGACCTGGCCAAACGCTGGAGCGAACGCCATGCGCTCTACTACGGCGTTGAGGGGGTGCTGAACAACGTGCGCTCGACGGGTACAGACCAAAACGTGAATACAAACGTGACCGTGCCTGGCCCATCGCGCTACCCCCAGGCAGATTGGGCATCGTGGGCAGCCTTCGCGCATTACGAGTTTCGGCCCTCGGCGCGCTGGCTGTTGCAGGCCGGGGCGCGCTACAACCTCTACAGCATTGACGCGCGCTTCGACACGACGTTTTATCCCTTCCCGTTCACGACGGCTGCGCTTCGCCAGGGTGCGCTAACGGGCTCGGTGGGCGCCGTCTGGATGCCTACTGAGCGCTGGACGCTGTCGGCGCGCGCTGCCACGGGCTTCCGCTCGCCCAACGTAGATGACATGGGTAAAGTGTTCGACTCGCAGCCAGGCGCTGTAATGGTGCCCAACCCCGACCTGCGCGCCGAGTACGCCTACAACGGCGAAATGGCCATCACCCGACAGTTCGGCCGGCGCGTGCGCGTTCAGGTCAACGGCTACTACACGCTGCTGCAAGATGCGCTGGTGCGCCGCCCATTCTCCCTCAACGGCGAAGACAGCATCGTGTATGCCGGGCAAATGAGCCGCGTGTTCGCTATTCAGAACGCCGCCAGAGCCACCGTCTATGGCCTGCAAGCCGACCTGGAGGTGCGGCTACCGGCAGGCTTCGGCTTTGCTACCAAATTTAATTATCAAAAGGGCAGAGAAGAACTCGACGACGGCAGCACCGCTCCCTTGCGCCATGCAGCTCCGTGGTTTGGCGTCAGCCGCCTGACGTACAGCACTGGAGCACTGGGCCTGGACTTTTATCTGTGTTACAACGGGGAAGTGCCAAACAGCGCTATGCCAACCGAGGAGTTAGACAAAACGTACCAGTACGCCGTAGATGTCGACGGCAAACCCTACGCCCCCGGCTGGTACACCCTCAACTTCAAGGCAATGTATCGGCTCAACAACCTGTGGACCCTCAGCGCCGGCGTGGAAAACCTCACCGACCAGCGCTATCGGCCCTACAGCTCAGGACTTGTGGCGCCCGGGCGCAATGTGATTTTGGCCCTGAGGGCAAATTTTTAGCCTTCGGAAGAGCGAGTGGTCTGAGTGATTAGGCTTCGCTCAGACCACTCGCTCTTCACTCCGGGCAAAAGGCTTGCCTTACACAACGATATTGACAATACGCCCCGGGACGACGATGAATTTCTTCACACTGCCGTTGCCCACATAACGCCGTACGAAGTCCTGCTGAAGGACGATTTGCTTGATCTCCTCCTGATTAGCTGCAGCATCCACTTCGATGTTGCCGCGATGTTTGCCGTTGACCTGTACCGGGTAAACGACCTTGTCGGCCTCTAGGTAACGCTCGTTCCAGGTGGGCCAGGCAGCGTCGCACACGGTGGTTTCATGGCCGAAGCGATGCCATAGTTCTTCGGCTAAGTGCGGCGCGAAAGGCGCCAGCAGTACCACAACAGGCTCGAGTATGGCCTTTTTATGGCATTTGAGCGTGCGCAGTTCGTTGGTCAGGATCATGAAGTGGCTGACGCAGGTGTTCAGCGAAAAGCGCTCGATATCGTCGGTGATTTTTTTAATGGCTGTGTGCAGCGTGCGCAGTTCTTCGCGCGAGGGTTCGGCGTCTTGTACAAGCCAAGTGTCGTTGGAGCCTACGTAGAGGCTCCAAAGGCGTTTGAGGAAGCTCTGCACGCCGGTGATACCCTTGGTGTCCCAGGGTTTGCTGGTCTCGATAGGCCCCAGGAACATTTCGTACATTCGATAGCAGTCGGCGCCGTATTGCTCGATGATGTCGTCAGGGTTAACGACGTTGTACTTCGACTTCGACATCTTTTCGATTTCGTACGCGCACTGGAAGCGGTTCTGAGGGCCAACTTTGAAGTTGGCTTTTTGAAACATGGGGCGCTGGCGCGCGCGCTCCAAATCGAGCACATCGTCAGTAACTAAGGTGACGTCCACGTGCAGACGGCTGAAGCATTCGGGCGAGTATTTGGCCGTCAGTTCATACGACACGAAGAGCTGCTCTATCTCAGGGACGCTCTGGCCCATGAAGAACGGTTCACGGCTCTGGAGCGCCTGTCGTATTCTTTCGGCCGTTTTTTCGGGAGTATTGATGTCAGCGGCTAGTTCTTCGGTAAAGAGGACGAGCAGGCGTTTGTTGTCAGACTCGGCACTCTGGCGCACCCGTTCAATTTTATCGGCTTTCTTCCAGGAAACGACCTCGATGGCTAAGTCGTTGACGGCGAAGGCAAAGTCGTAGGTAAACGACTCTTCTGCGCGGTTTTTCGGGATTTGCATGGGGCCGAACTCGTCTAAGTAGGGCTTGAGCACTTTGAGCCACAGGTACTCTTCGTAAAAGGCCTCTTTGGCGCGGAAGATGATGCTGGAGCGGCCCTGTATCATGCCCTGGTTGATGAGTTTTTTGGCGAATTCGCGTTCGGGTACCAAGCCGAGGTCGTAGAGGAAGTGGTTCCAGAATCGGCTGTAAAGCAGGTGGCCTACGGCATGTTCGGCGCCGCCAATGTACCAGTCCACACAGCGCCAGTATTCGAGGGCTTCGAGGCTGCAGAAGGCCTCGCTGTTGTGTGGGTCCATGTATCGGTACCAGTACCAGGAGGAGCCGGCCCATCCGGGCATGGTGCTGTATTCGTATTCGTAAGCTTCGTCGGGCGTAGGGCGATAGCGCCAGTGTTGGGCGCGGGCCAGAGGAGGCTCGCCGGTTTCGGTGGGCAGATATTTATCAATTTCGGGAAGTACTAAGGGTAATTCGCTGTCGGGCAGCAGGTAGGGCACGCCGTCCTTCCAATAGATGGGCAGCGGCTCGCCCCAGTAGCGCTGGCGGCTGAAGATGGCGTTTCGGATTTTATACTGGATGCGGGCTTTGCCCCAGTTTTTGTCCTCCAGCCATTGCAAGAGTTTGGGCACGGCTTCCTCGTGGGTGAGGCCGCTGATGATGCCTGAGTTGATGTATCGGCCCTCTTTAGTAGGGTCAGCGGCCTGGTCGAGGTTTTTCTGGCGGTCGAGTATCGGGACAATGGGCAGTCCGAATGCTTTGGCAAAGTTCCAGTCGCGCTGGTCGCCGCTGGGCACGGCCATAATGGCGCCGGTGCCGTATCCGGCCAGCACGTAGTCGGCGATGAAGATAGGAAGCGCTTCGCCGGTGAAGGGATTGATAGCAAAAGCGCCGGTGTTGGCGCCGGTAACGCGCTTAACTTCTGAGATGCGCTCGCGTTCGGAGCGGGAGGCGGCCCATTTGACGTAAGCCTGCACTTCGGCCCATTGTGCTGGCGTGGTGAGGGCATTTACCAGTTCGTGTTCGGGCGCCAGCACCATGAATGTGGCTCCGTAAATGGTGTCTATGCGCGTGGTGAAAATTTCGATGAACAGCCCGGCGTGCCCCTGCACCGGAAAGCGAACGAGGGCGCCCTGAGAGCGGCCTATCCAGTTGCGCTGCTGGTCTTTGACGGCTTCAGGCCAGTTGATTTCCTCCAACCCCTGCAACAGGCGTTCGGCATAAGCTGTGATGCGCATGCTCCATTGCTTCATGCGCTTGCGCTCCACGGGGTAGCCGCCGCGTTCGCTGACACCGTCTTTGACTTCGTCGTTGGACAGCACCGTGCCTAACGCCGGGCACCAGTTAACAAAGGACTCTTCCGGAAACGTCAGGCGATATTTGAGTAAGAAGAGGAGTTTTTCCTTTTCAGAAAAGCCATTCCATTCCTGAGCACTGATAATAGGTGTATCGTCGTCGCAGGCAGCGTTGATGTGCGCGTTGCCGTCTTGCTCGAAGCGCCGGACCAGGAGGTCTATTGGCAGCGCTTTTTCGGCGTCGTAGTCGTAATAGTGCTCAAAGAGGCGGGCAAATATCCACTGCGTCCATTTGTAGTACCTGGGGTCACAGGTGCGTATTTCACGGCTCCAGTCGAAGCCCAAGCCAACGTTTTCCATTTGCTGGCGGTAACGCCGGATATTTTCCTCGGTCGAGACAGCCGGGTGGATGCACATTTCGATGGCGTACTGTTCAGCGGGCAGGCCGAAAGCGTCGAAGCCCATCGGGTTGAGCACATTGAAGCCGCACAGGCGCTTGTAGCGAGCGACGATATCGCTGGCGATGTAACCCAAAGGGTGGCCCACATGTAGCCCCGCGCCGGAGGGGTAGGGGAACATGTTGAGGATGTAAAATTTGGGCTTTCCGGGTATTTCAGTTACCCGATAGACCTGGTGTTTTTTCCACCAATCGCTCCATTTTTTTTCAATCGCGCGCGGTTCGTACTCCATTCTTAAAGGTCAGTGTGCAGATGTTGGTTGGTTTTAAAAATCGTCTGGTTATGTTGCTTGGTTCGGGCAGCGAGCGGCTTCCCGTGTAGCGAGAGCAAAAGAGCGAAGAAAGTGTCGGGAAGCGTTGGCTCAAGCGTTTAGCATAACCGGCATGACGAGCATGAGGATTTCACGGTCTGCATTAGCCTCTTCCACTGGCGTTAGAATGCCGGCCCGCGAAGGCGTGGACAGTTCAATTTTAACCTCTTCGGAGTCCAGGACGCCGAGCATTTCGATGAGAAACTTGGCATTGAAGGCGATGCGCGTGGGCATTCCTTCGTAGGTGCAGGGCATTTGCTCGGTAGCCTCGTTGGAGAAATCCAGGTCTTGGGCCGAAATGGTCAAGTTGCTGTGAAAGAGGTCGAGGACGACCTGGTTGGTCGTTTTATTGGCAAAAATGGCGATGCGCTTGAGCGAATTTTGGAAGTCGGCGCGCTGAACGATGAGACGGTTGGGGTTGTCCACCGGGATGACGGCGTTGTAGTCGGGGTAGCGGGCATCAATAAGTCGGCAAACTAAGTGGACATTACCGAAGGTGAAGAAAGCATTGGCTCGGTTGAACGCGATTTCGACAGTAACGTCGTTAGGCAGTGCGCTTTTCAAGAGATTGAGCGCCTTTTTGGGCACAATGAAAGAGGTAGCCACTTCGCCCACTAAATGAGGAGTGGTGAATTTGACCAGCTTGTGCGCGTCGGTGGCCACGCAGGTGAGTTTGTTGAAATCTACCTGAAAATAGACACCCGTCATGGCCGGGCGCAATTCGTCGTTGGACGTGGCGAAAGCTGTTTTGGAAATGGCTTCCAAAAGGTATTTGCTGCCTATCTTGACAGCGTCCACGTTTTCGGGCTGCGGAACTTCGGGAAAGTGCGCGGCCTTTTCACCAGCGACCTTGTACTTTCCGTAGGAGGAAGTTATCTCGATGGCCAAATTTTCCTCGTTGACCGAAAACGTGATGGGCTGTTGCGGCAGCGCCTTAAGAGTTTCCAGCAAGATTTTGGCGGGCACAGCAATGGAGAAGTCCTCATCGGCCTGCACTTCTAAAGTGGTCGAAATGGTGGTCTCCAAGTCGGTAGCGCAGATGGAGAGCTGTTTGCCATTTACTTGGAAAAGGAAGTTTTCCAGAATAGGCAATACCGGGTTGGAGCCTAAAGCACCTGCGGCAACCTGAACATGCCGGAGGAGGTCGGAAGAGGAAACGCTAAACTTCATAACGACTGCTAGAATAGGTTGATTGGCCGGGTAGCGGGAAGGTTACCCCATAAGGCCGTTTCTCTTGACAGCGGCCCTTCCAAAGCATGCGCGGATACGCTGGCTGAGTAGAGCCGATTTCAAAAAGAAATTCGGGGCAAAAGTAACGCGAAGCCTCGTCGCTTGCGCGCAAAAAAACGGACATGCGCGTAAAAAGAGGCCGCTTTACCTTTGACCGCCTTCCTTTGGCTTCCACAGAAGCCCGCGGCGTCTGACCTTTAGACCTCATGTCTTGTTTTCCGTGCATGTATGAAGCCACCGAATCGTCGCTCGCTGAAGCGAAATGCCCCGCTTATTCGGCCTGTCGGCCCGCTGAGTCTCCCGCGTCCTGCTTTGCTTCACTTAGACAACGGCATGCCGCTATACGTGCTACACTTCCCGGAGCAGGAGATTCTGAAGGTGGAGGCGGTGTATCGCGCCGGGCGCCCCCAGGAGGACAAGCCTCTTGTCGCACGCGCCTCCTCGCGCTTAGTGCGCGAAGGCACCCGCCAACGCAGCGCCGCCGAACTGGCCGAACACTTCGACTTTTATGGCGCCGGGCTAAACATTCCGGTCAGCCTCGATTTCAGCAACTATGCCCTCTTTGGGATGTACCGATACCGACACGAGCTCCTGCCGGTGTTTGCGGAGATGCTGCACGAACCCTCCTTCCCGCCGGAAGAATTGGAGACCTTCAAACGCAACAGCATCCAGGAACTGCTCATCGAATTAGACAAGCCGGAGGTCATGACCTATCGCAGCCTGACGGAGTGCATCTTCGGGGCCGAGCATCCTTACGGCTACAATTCTTCGGTAGAGCGCTATGCCGCCTTGCAACGCGATGACTTAATGCAGCACTTTGAGCGCTGGTTTACGCCCACCAACGGCATGCTCATTGTCTGCGGCCGCGTGGACGACGACGTGGTGCGCCTGCTCAACCAGACCTTCGGGCAAACACCACCCAAACCCACCCCGCCACAGCTCCCTTGGGCCGTCGCCGACCATCCGCCTCAGTGGGTGCACCTGCCACAACCCAACGCCCACCAGACAGCCATCAAAGTGGGGCGGCGCATGTTCAACCGGCACCACCCCGACTACAACGCCTTCATGGTGCTCAACATCGTGCTGGGTGGCTATTTCGGCTCGCGCCTGATGACCAACCTACGCGAAAAGCGCGGCCTCACTTACGGCGTCTATTCCAGCCTCGACGCATTAGCCAACGACGGCTATTTCTACATTGCTGCCGAAGTATACGACCGAAAGGCACCGCTGGCTCTGCGGGAAATTTTCGCCGAAATGCGGCGCCTGCAGGAGGAGCCCATACCCGATGCCGAGCTGGACATGGTGCGCAATTATTTGTCGGGCATGCTGCTTAACGGCATAGACGGGCCGCTCAACACTTCCGACGTCGTACGCACATTTGTAGCCGAAGACTTGCCGTTTGAAGCCTTTGAAGCGCAGGCACGCCTTTTGCAAACCATTGATGCCCAGGCTCTGCAACACCTCGCGCAACGCTACCTCAACCCGGAGGACTACTGGGTGGTTACTGCCGGAAGACGCCCGGTCTCCTTTCAGAAATGACGAAAAAATGCAAGGAGTAGTGTCGGAGGCGCGCCATGCAATCCGAAAAACGTACGTAGTTTTGCGCGCTTTTTTACTGATACGACGCCTTTTTAAGCCTTTAAATCGCGAATTACGTTGAGCCTTTTCAAATTTTTCAAACAAGAGCTGGCCGTTGACTTAGGTACGGCCAACACGTTAATCATGATGGATGGCCAAGTGGTCGTGGACGAGCCCTCCATCGTAGCCATTGACCGACGCACGGGCCAGACGATAGCCGTAGGGCATCGGGCCATGCAAATGCACGAAAAGACCCACGAGCACATTAAGACCGTGCGCCCGCTCAAAGACGGCGTTATCGCCGACTTTCAGGCCGCCGAGGCAATGATTGAGGGCATGATTCGCATGGTTGGGCGCCGCAACTCGTTTTTCAACCACCTCAAGATGGTCATCTGCATACCCAGTGGCATCACGGAGGTGGAGAAGCGCGCCGTGTTTGACTCGGCTGACCACGTGGACAGCAAAGAAACCTACCTCATCTACGAACCCATGGCTGCTGCTTTGGGCATTGGGCTGAACGTAGAAGAACCCGTAGGCAATATGGTCATTGATATCGGCGGCGGCACTACGGAAATTGCCGTCATTGCTCTGTCGGGCATCGTATGCGACCAATCCATCCGGATTGCAGGCGACGAGATGACCAACGACATCATTGACTACATGAAGCGCGAGCACAACATCCTCATCGGGGAGCGCACTGCCGAGCAAATCAAAATCCACGCCGGCTCAGCCTTAGAGGATTTGGATAATCCGCCCGAGGATTACGCCATCAGCGGGCGCGACCTGATGACGGGCATACCCAAGCAAATCCGCGTGAGCCACAGAGAAGTGGCGCGCGCCCTCAACGACAGCATCGCCAAAATTGAAGAAGCCGTGCTGCGCGCTCTGGAGACGACACCACCCGAATTGGCCTCTGACATCTACAAAACTGGTCTTTACCTGACCGGCGGCGGTGCTCTTCTGCGCGGCCTCGACCAGCGGTTGCACCAGAAAACAAAGTTAAAGGTGCACGTAGCCGAAGACCCACTGCGCGCTGTAGTGCGCGGAACAGGTTTAGCCTTAGAACGCTCGGAGCACTACTCCTTCCTCATTGACCGCAAAAGCGTCTGAACAAGCAGCGTACGAAAGGGCATTACGCCTCTTTTCAGACTATGGAACAACAGCCCTTTGGGGCTGCCGTTGCAAGTATCTTTTGAACGCATATGTACTCCATTGTCCGGCTGTTTGTGCGTTATGGTGGGCTGATTACGCTGGTGATCACTCAAGTGATTAGCTTTTACCTAATGACCTCGCAAAACGGCCCGCAGCGAGAGATTGCGCGCTTGAGCTGGAACTGGTATTCCAACTGGGTCTTAGAGTGGCGCAACCGCTGGCTCGACTACCTGTCGCTGCGCGATGAAAACATCCGGCTGAAGATGGAGAACGCGCGCCTGCACACGCAACTGACTAACCTGCGCGCCTCCGAGATACCCACGCGCGATACTGTACGCCGGCAAGGGGCAACAGATAGCTTGGGCAAGAAGCTGATACGCCCGGAGTACGTCGTCATCAGCGCGCGCGTCGTGGGCAATACGCTTAGTGGACGCAACAACTGGCTCATCCTCAACCGGGGCGCCAAAGACGGCATACGCCCCAATAGCGGTGTCATCTCGCGAGCGGGAGTGGTGGGTATTGTCCGAGACGTGTCGGAGCATTTCTCTCTGGCTATGTCCGTGCTACATCCGCAGACGAAAATATCGGCCATGATCAAGGGCTATCCTTTTTACGGCTCGCTCTACTGGGACGAGAAAGACCCCCGCTTCCTGACGCTTTCGGACATCCCTTACCACTTGCCTATCCATCGAGGCGACACCGTTCAGGTGAGCAACTACTCGCTCATCTTCCCGGAAGGGCACACTGCCGGCATCGTGGATACGGCCTATCGCCTACAGGGAAGCCCTTTCCTTTACATCCGAGTGCGCCCTACCCAACCTCCGGCCAGTGTGCGCGAGGTGTACATCGTAACCAACCGATACGCCGAGGAGTTGGAGGGTTTGACTAAGGCCATGCAAAAAGAGCAATGAAAGGCAACTGGTTTTTTCCCAATCTGTGGCGCTTCCTTTCGCTGCTGGCCGTGCAAGGGCTGGTATTGTCGGGCATTTCGTACAACACCGACGGGTACATCAGTCTACTGCTTTACCCCCTGTTTATCCTGTTGCTGCCCATCCTGATGCCTATTCCATTAGTAGTGCTGGCCGGCTTCCTGATAGGCCTGTCAGTAGATCTTTTTACGGGCACTTTAGGGCTGCATGCGAGCGCGAGCGCTTTTTCGGGCTATGCCAGAGCAATCCTCTTAGACCGCTTTACTCCGCAAGGCGGTTACACGGGTAAGGAGCCTATCGCCTCGCCGGCCTATTTCGGCTGGCGCTGGTTTTTAAGCGTTGCCGGCTTTTTTTTCGCTATTCATCTGCTTTGGTACTTCTCGATGGCGTATTTTACGCCGGTTTATTTTTTTAATAAAATCCTGCCGCAGGCTGCCCTCAGCTGGCTGTCAACGATGCCGGTGGTGGCCGTGCTAATGCGGCTATTTTATCCCAAAAATTAGCGGCAAAAATGCTGGACAAACTTCGCGAACGGCAAAAGACAATCCAGATCGTTCTCCTCATGAGTGCGCTGGTGCTGGTGCTAAAGGCCGCCCAGTTGCAGCTGTTCGACGATGCGCTCAGCCGACGCGCCGATGCCACCACCATTCACCGCCTGACGATCTACCCGCCGCGCGGGCTTATCTTCGACCGCAACGACAGTCTCCTGGTGGCCAATAACGCGGTGTACGACCTGATGGTAACGTACAACCAGATAAGCCCCCAAATGGACACGCTCAAGCTATGCCTCCTGTTGGGCATTACGCCCCGGGACTTCGAGGCTGCCCTGAAGAAGGACTGGAAGAGCGGCAAGTTTTCACGCTCGGTGCCGTTCGTTTTCATGAAAAAAATCTCCACCACTACCTACGCGCGCTTGCAGGAGTGCCTCTACGAGTTCCCGGGCTTCTTCGTACAGGCACGCAATATCCGGGCCTACCCCTATCATGCCGGCGCACACGTTCTGGGCTACATCAATGAGGTAGATCAGCGCGATATCGAGCGCAGCGGTGGCATCTACGCTTCAGGCGACTACATCGGCGCTACCGGCATTGAGGCCCGCTACGAAGACCGCCTGCGCGGACAAAAAGGTTTTAACTTCCAACTCAAGGACAATCTGGGCCGCATCGTAGGTCCATATGCCGGTGGCAGAGCAGACACTATGCCCGTTAGCGGCGACGATATTATTCTCTCTATTGACGCTCGACTGCAGCAATACGGCGAGGCGCTCATGGCCAACAAGTCGGGCAGCATTGTGGCCATCGAGCCTTCCAGCGGCGAAATACTGGCCATGATCAGTGCCCCCACCTACGACCCTAATGAACTGGCCATGACCAACGACCGTGGCCCAGTGTTTCAGCGCCTGCACAGTGACCCGCTCAAGCCTTTTTTCGACCGCACCGTTATGGCCAAGTACCCGCCCGGCTCCATCTTTAAAACGGTGGTTTCGCTCATCGGCATGCAGGAAGGCACCCTTAACCCCAACGCCGGCCAGGGGTGTGGCGGCGGTTATTTCTACGCCGGACGCCTGTACAAATGCCACGGACACGGCGGAATTAGCAACGTCGTGGATGCTCTAGCCTACTCCTGCAACACCTATTATTTTGGCGAGTTCCGCGACATTGTGGACAAATACGGCTTCAACAATCCGCATCAGGGCTTGGATAAATTCCATCAGTACTGCAATGAAATGGGGCTGGGGCGGCAGCTGGGCGTGGACTACCCCAACGAAAGCGCGGGCAACATTCCGGACTCGCGCTACTACGACCGTATTTACCCTAAGCGCCTCGGCGGCTGGCGCTCGCCCACCATTATGTCGTTGGGTATCGGGCAAGGCGAAATACAGATGACCACGCTACAAATGGCCAACCTCGCCGCCTGTATTGCCAACCGGGGCTACTGGTACCCGCCGCATTTGGCCAAAGGCTTCAAGAGCGGCGGCGACATTCCGAAGCAGTACCGCCAGCGCCAGAATGTCAGCATTGACCGCAAGTATTTCGAGCTTGTGGTAGAGGGCATGGCCCAATGCGTCAACCGCGGTACCGCCCGCTCCTGTGCCATCCCGACCATCCAGGTGTGCGGCAAGACGGGCACCAGCCAGAACCCACACGGCGACGACCACTCCGTGTTCTTCGCCTTTGCGCCCAAAGACAACCCGAAAATCGCCATTGCGGTGTATGTTGAAAACGCCGGCTGGGGTGCCTCTTATGCTGCTCCCATCGCCAGCCTGATGATTGAAAAATACCTCCAGGACACCATTGCCGCAGAGCGCAAGCTCCTCGAAGAGCGCATGCTCAAGGCCAACCTCGTCGAAAAGTACCTCCAAAACCGCCGGCAGGCCGCCTTGAAACCCGCCACGCGCCCTGCCCCTCCGGCTATGCCTTCGCCCAATGTACCTACCGACGAGCCTACCGGCCAGACGCCCGCTACCACTGCCACTCAAAACGAACGCAAACGGCGCTGATGGAAACGCCCGAACGGCCACAGACTGCTGAAATGCCATTGCCCACACACCGCTTAGAGGCCATTTACCTGTACCCCATCAAATCGCTGGGTGGCATCGCGCTCTCAGAAGCACAACTCGAACCGCGCGGCCTCCGATACGACCGACGCTGGATGCTGGTTAATGCCGACAAGCAATTTGTGAGCCAGCGCGAATACCCCGCCCTGGCCCAACTGGGCACAGCGCTGCACAACGATGACCTGGTCGTCTTTAAAAAGCAAAATCTGCAAGCACATCTCCGAATTTCCCTTACACCACCTGCCGGCCTGTCGCACGCGATGGTGCAGGTGTGGGGCGACCGCTGCCGGGCATACCTCTATGGTCATGAGGTCAATGAATGGTTTTCTGACTTCCTGAAAGCGCCCGTGCGCCTGGCATTCATGCCTAATAGCACCTTGCGCCGCGCCGACGGGCGCTATGCGCCGCCCCGCACATCCGTTAGCTTTGCCGATGGCTTCCCTTACCTTATCATCGGGCAAGCATCGTTGGACGACCTGAATTGCCGCCTGTCGCAGCCCGTGCCCATGAGCCGCTTTCGGCCCAACTTCGTCTTTAGCGGCGGCCAACCTTATGAGGAGGACCACTGGAAACGCTTCCGTATCGGTGAGGCCCAATTTCTGGCCGTCAAGCCCTGCGCCCGCTGTATAGTAATAACGACCGACCAGGACACGGGCGTGCGCAGCGCCGAGCCGTTGCGCACGCTGGCCACCTATCGCCAAAAGGGCCACCGCATTCTCTTTGGGCAAAACGCCGTCTGGACGGGCGAAGGCGACACCACCGTCCGCATTGGCATGTCGCTGACGAAAGGGTGTTAATGCTCCAACTACGCGCCGCTTTTTTTGTATTTATGCGCAAAATCTGCGGGCTATGGCAAAACCTCAACACTTTGGCAAATCGCTGGCCGACGGTCAAGCGCATGAGCGGGCTCATCGCCTGTGGTCAAGACGCGACTTTCTGGCCACAGCCGGGCTGCTGGGCGCAGGCAGCTGGCTGCTGGGCGGCTTACCTGTGCGCGCTTTGAAACCTTCGCCCTTGGCCGCGCACCCGACCTGGAACGATAATGACCGCGTCCTTATTCTTATTCGATTAGACGGGGGCAACGATGGGTTGAACACCGTCATCGAACGCGGAAATCACCACTACTACAATCTGCGCCCAAGCCTGGCCATCGCCGATGCGGACTTGTGGCACCTTAGCCCGGAATACGGTATGCCCACCGAAACCAACAGCCTGCAACCGCTATGGGCTGAAGGCAAAATGAAGGTCATCTTCAACGTAGGTTATCCCGAGCCTAACCTCAGCCATTTCCGCTCCTCCGATATCATCTACTCAGCCAGCGATGCCGACCAGGTGATAGAAACGGGGTGGATAGGCCGATTTTTGGAAAACGAATACGCGGCCTTTTTGGAAACGCCCTCTGCAGTGCCACCCGCCCTGCAAATTGGCGTGCAGTCGAACCTACTGTTTCGGGCCGAAGATGCCAACATGGCACTGGTGGTCAGCAGCCCGCAGGAGTTCTACCAGATTGCCCAAACGGGCCAGCTGTACCCGACGGCAGGCCTGACCAATTCGCTGCGCGACCGCGAGCTGTTTTTCGTACGCCAGACCGCCAACGCTGCCTTTCGCTACGCCGAAACAATACGCCAAGCCTTCTACGCCGGCAAAAACGACGTAGACTACCCACCACACAGCACCAATCTGCTGTCGGCTCCGCTGTCCATCATCGCACGCCTGCTCAAAGGCGGCATGGGCACGCGCATCTTCTTGGTGGATATCGCCGACTTCGATACGCACGTGCTTCAGCGGGCCGCCCACCTCAACCTACTGTGGCAATTGGCCACCGCCGTGCGCGCTTTTTACAACGACCTAGCCCAAGGCAACTCGGGCTTAGATAAAAAGGTGCTCTCCATGACATTCTCCGAATTTGGCCGCACCATTTACGAAAACGGTTCGCGCGGCACCGACCACGGCGCCGGCACTCACACCCTTCTCTTCGGCGGCGATATTGGCAGCGGCTTCATGGGCGAATACCAGGACCTGAGCAACCCTGACCCTATCCACGACCCGCCGCACAGCGTGGACTTCCGCGATGTGTACGCTACTGTGCTCCAACACTGGTTGGGTAATTCGCCCGACCTGGTCAACTACGTCCTCAACCGAAACAGCACGCCCTTGAACGGGCTGGTACCCGCTCTGCCGCCCGCATTAGGCGATAACGGACGCCCCGCTCTCTTGGGCCATAATCCGCACCCCTCACAGCCCGGCGCTTACGTCATCAAATTTGCCATCCAGCAGGGCAGCCCGGTGCGCCTGCAGATACTCGATGCCGCCGGGCACGTGCTGCGCACCTTAGTCAGCGAATACAAAGCGGCCGGCAGCTACACTTTCACCTTCGCCCCGGCCCAATGGTACCTGCCCCCAGGTCGTTATCGCTATCGCCTCATGGCCAACGGGCAGGTGCTCGAACGTAATCTCAAAGTACCATAGAGCGGGGTCGGACAATCAGGGACAAAACGCCGGTACCAGGCGAGCTCAACCATGTTATTCTGTTTATTTACGCGCCTTTTTCAGCAGAATTCGTTCTTTGCCTGTTTGCTCTGAGTTGTTCGCCAGGTCAGAAACGGAACTATGCCCTTTCAGCAGCGCATTTGGGAAATCTTCCAGCAGGTGTATGGCCGACACCCCGGCGTAGGCGTGCGTTCCCCTGGCCGCATCAACCTCCTGGGCGAACACACCGACTATAACGGCGGCCCCATACTGCCCGCTGCCATTGACCGCGCCATCTGGCTGGCTGCTGCTCCGCGCACTGATGGCCGCTGTAGGCTATGGGCTTGCGACTATGCAGAGGGTTGCATCATCGAAGCCCGACCCTCCGCCCGCCTTGCGCAGCCGACCTGGGCTAATTACCTGTTGGGTGTGCTGGTGGAAATGGGTTGGCCGGGAGGGATGGATATCGCTTTTGGCGGCGATTTACCCATCGGAGCGGGTGTCTCGTCGTCGGCAGCCTTAGAAAATGCCGCAGCCTTAGCTGCCAATGCCCTTTTTGACCTCAGGTATTCGCGTATAGAACTCGTTCGCATCGCACATCGGGCGGAAAACGCCTTTGTGGGAGTGCCCTGCGGCATCATGGACATGTTTGCCGGCATGATGGGCCGAAAAGACACCTTCATGCACCTGGATTGCCAGGCACTCCTTTGGGAGTACCTGCCTTTCCAAGCGCCTGACCTGGCCTTTGTGCTGTGCCATTCCGGCGTAGAGCGGCGTTTGGCTGACTCCGAGTACGGCGCTCGTCGGCGCGAATGCGCGCAGGGCCTGGCTGCTTTGCAAACGTTGGAGCCCGGCCTGAAAAACCTCGGCGAAGCTACGCCTGCCCTGTTAGAGGCAGCAAAGCATGACATGCCACAAGTCGTTTTTCGCCGCTGCCGATATGTCCTGGGAGAAGTTGCTCGCGTGAGTGCCGCCGTTGAGGCCTTGCGCCAAAACGACTACGTGGCCCTGGGAGCACTCCTGTACCGAACGCACGCCGGGCTGCGCGACGACTTTGAGGTCAGCTGCCCGGAACTAGATTTCCTCGTCGAACAGGCCGCACAGCACCCTGCTTGCTTAGGTGCCCGCCTAATGGGCGCGGGCTTTGGCGGCTGCACGCTCCATTTGGTGCGCTCGAACGAAGCTCAGGACTTCATTGCCCGGGTTTCGCAAGGGTATGCCGGCACATTTGGCCGCCCATTATCGGTCTGGCTGGTACGCTCAGCCGATGGAACAGAAATCGTCTTTCAGGCCGATTAGTGGCCACCTTTAAACTCATTAACCAATGCCTGCAGGCTGGCCTTGGCGTCGCCAAAGAGCATGCGCGTGTTGTTTCGGAAAAAAAGCGGATTCTCCACACCTGCAAAACCTTTGCCCATAGAGCGCTTCATCACAATAACTGTGCGCGCGCGGTGCGCCTCGATGATGGGCATCCCCCACAGTGGGCTGCTTTTGTCCTCTAAGGCTGCGGGGTTCACCACGTCATTGGCCCCGATGATCATGCACACATCCACAGTGTCCATTGTCGGGTTGATGGCGTCCATTTCTACCAGAGCATCGTAAGGGATATTGGCTTCAGCCAGCAGTACATTCATGTGGCCCGGCATACGGCCTGCCACAGGGTGAATGGCAAAACGCACTTCCGTGCCGTTTTTCTCCAAAGACTCCATTAGCTCGCGCACGGCATGCTGGGCCTGTGAGACGGCCAAGCCATAACCCGGCACAATAACGACGCTGTTTGCGGCTTCTAAAATGAGGTAAGCCTCATCGGGCTTCACGGGCTTAATTTCACCCACTACGCTCTGCGCTTTGCCCGGCATGTCGGCCCCGAATCCGCCCAACACTACATTGGCTACGGAGCGATTCATAGCCTTACACATGATAAGCGTCAGGATGATGCCACTGGCACCCACCAATGCACCGGCCACAATGAGCAGATTATTTTGGATGATAAAACCCGAAGCACAAGCAGCCATACCCGAATAGCTGTTCAACAGCGAGATAACCACCGGCATATCGGCCCCGCCAATCGGGATGACCAGCAAAATGCCCAGCACGAAAGCCAGTACTGTTACTGCGCCCAGTACCTGGGCAGCTGTTGGAGCCGCCATATCCAGGGCAAACCAGATGCCACCGCCCACAATGGCCGCGAGCAAAAGGACGGAAACAATGCGCTGCCCGGGATACAGCACCGGCTTGGTCGGGATAAAACGCTCCTCCAGCTTCGCCCAGGCCACCAGCGAGCCTGAAAGCGTAACTGTGCCAATGAGCACCGTCAACCAGATGATAATGCCCTGATAGACAGGCTGGTCAGGACGCGCCGCAAACTCGGCCCAGGCTACCAGCAGACTGGCTGCCCCACCGAAACCATTGAGTAGGCCTACCATTTGCGGCATGCCTGTCATAGGGGTGCGAAAGGCAAACAGTGCCCCAATGACCGCCCCAATAGCCAACCCACCAGCGATGTAAGTATAGCGGACCACCTCCGGGAACATCAGCGTGGCTACTACTGCAGCAGCCATACCCACGGCCGAGAGGATATTGCCCTGGCGCGCCGTCGTAGGGCGTCCCATGAGCTTGAAGCCCAGAATGAACGTAACTGCCGAAAGAATATATACGAGGTTGAGTAGTGTGCGAATATCCTCCATGGCTATTTGTCTTTTTTCTTGAACATGCTGAGCATGCGGTTCGTAACTAAATAGCCACCCACCACGTTGATAGTGGCCAAAGCAACAGCTACGCCGCCGATGAGAGCAGCCGTATCTTCGCCTTCGCCTAAGCCGGCGGCAATGAGGGCGCCCACAATGGTTACACCCGAAATGGCATTGGAGCCAGACATGAGCGGCGTATGAAGCAGCGAGGGCACCTTGGAGATAATTTCAAAGCCCAAAAAGATAGCCAGCACCAGAATGAAGAGTAGGAAAATGAGTACTTCCATGGGCAGAGGCGTTTGGCAGGTGAACGGTACAAAAGAAAGAGTAGGTTAGAGTTCGCGGCGGACCTTGCCTTCATGGGTAATCAGGCAGCCCTGGAGGATATCGTCTTCGAGGTTGAGCACGATGCGCTTGTTTTCCTTATCCCAAAACTCATCTATGAAGTTGTAGAGGTTGGCCGAATACATCTGACTGGCGGCGGCAGCCACCCGGCCGGGCATGTTTTCCAGGCCAATGATTCGGACGCCGTTGACTTCGACCTCCTGGCCCAGCACGGCACCTTCCGTGTTGCCACCGGTTTCGATGGCCAAATCCACGATGATGCTGCCCGGGCGCATGCCGGCAACCATTTCGCGCGTGATAATAATAGGTGCTTTACGGCCAAAGACCTGGGCAGTGGTGATGACAATATCGCTCATTGCACACTGACGGGCCATGGCTTCGCGCTGAAGGCGGAGTTGCTCTTCCGTGAGCGCTTTTGCATAGCCGTCTTTGGTCTGGCCGGTTTCGCCCAAGTCCACCTCTAAGAAGCGAGCGCCCAAGGAGCGTACTTGTTCGGCCACAACGGGGCGGGTGTCGAAAGCATCCACACGGGCCCCGAGGCGCTTAGCGGTAGCAATGGCTTGCAGCCCGGCTACACCTGCGCCGATGACAAACACACGGGCAGGGTTAATGGTGCCGGCAGGCGTCGTCATCATAGGCAGCACGCGGTCGGTACGCTCGGCGGCCAGGATGACGGCCACGTAACCCGCCAGGCTGGCCTGCGAGCTCAGGGCATCCATCTTCTGCGCACGCGTTGAACGCGGGATGAGTTCCATAGCCACTGCACTTACACCGCGCTCGGCCAGCGCTGCTATGAGCGCCTTCTCGTTGAAAGGGTCTAAGTAGCTGACATGCAGGCTACCGGGCTTGAGCAGGTGCACTTCTGCCGCGTCGGGTTTGCGCAGCCGCAGGACGATATCGCTGCTCGAAAGCAGCCCAGCACGATCGGTCGTTACCGTGGCTCCTGCCTTTTCGTAATCGGCGTCGCTCAAGCGCAGGCCGGCACCCAGCCCTGCCTCTACGAAAACCGTTGCGCCCAGTTTTACCAGACGTACAACGTCGTTGGGTATCAGCGGTGCGCGCGTCTCGGTAGAGTGTGTTTCACGCGGTACTCCTATTTGCATAACCGTAGAGCAATTTTTACAGTGTTGATGGAGGTTTTCTGAGGAGACCGCCCGGGTTCGTCAGCTATGCCCGGCTCGCTTGTCTGGTCCTATGCCGCCGTCAACGCATACGCGGCATTCGACGCTTGCCACCACCACGCTGTACCAGGCCAATCATGCTCGGATTGGCTGCCTGCCCTAACAATTTGAGCTGCTTTTCCAATTCTTTAATCTGCTCTTTGAGCATCGTCTCGGTGATGTTGAGCTTTTTCAACTCATTCAGATGGGCCTGTGCTCCCTGACGATTGTTCTTCGAACCCGCTATCATGGCCAGCTGCAGCAACACAGCACCGCGCTCATTGTCAGAAGGCAAACCTGCCTCCAAAGCCTGGCGCAGCCATTTCTCACCCGTGGCGATATTTTTTCTTTGAATGGCGATAATGCCTTTCGTCATGTAATACACGCCCTTGTAGCCCATCAGCAACAGGCTTGGGAAGAAGGTGAGGTTCAGCCGCTTTTCTGCCTCATCAAACTGCCCTTTGCTAAGCAGCATGGAGGATGAAACCAACGTGCCCAGCAATAAGTAGCCCGCCAGCAAGAAAAGCCCGACCAAAAGAAACGGGAAGCCATACCAAAAGCCATAGGCGACCCAAAGTCCAACACCGCCCAGGATGCCCAGGGCGATAAGCGCAAAACGCAAGTAGATGTTAATGCTAAACATAGATGTCTCAATATGCTGTAGAGAAGCCCAACGCCGCAAAAGTAGATAAACATCTCATAAGCGGTCTGGGGAGGGTGTTTGTTCTTGCCATTTTACGTTTTCTCCAGAATGACAGCATACCCCTGCCCCACGCCAATACACATCGTACACAGCGCATAGCGGACGCTGCGTTGGTGCAGTTCACGTGTAGCCGTCAGGAGCAGGCGCGCACCCGACATGCCGAGCGGATGGCCCAGGGCAATAGCACCACCGTTGGGATTGATGCGCTCGTCGTCGTCGGCCAGGCCTAGCTGACGCGTGCAAGCGAGCACCTGGGCGGCAAAGGCCTCATTAATCTCGATAATGTCCATATCGCCTAAGCGCAAGCCCGCTTTCTGAAGGGCCTTCTGCGAAGCACCTACCGGCCCTATGCCCATGATGCGCGGTTCGACGCCAACTACCGCCGAGGCAGCAATGCGGGCCAATGGCTTGAGGCCATGCGTGTGCAGCGCGCTTTCGGAGACTATGAGAAGGGCTGCCGCTCCGTCGTTGAGACCCGAGGCGTTCCCTGCCGTTACCGTGCCGCCCTTGCGGAAAGCCGGGCGCAAGGTAGCCAGCACTTCCAGCGTAGTATTAGGCTTAACGAATTCGTCTTGGCTCACTGTAATGGGCTCGCCCTTTTTGGCCGGGATGAGTACGGGTGCTATTTCCTCGCCCAGACGCCCATTTTGCTGCGCGCGAGCAGCCTTTTGCTGGCTCCAATAGGCAAATCGGTCCTGGTCCTCGCGGTTGATGTCATACAGTTCGACCAGGTTTTCTGCCGTTTCGCCCATGGCCTCTGTGCCGTACAACTCTTGCATGCGCGGATTGATGAAGCGCCAGCCAAAGCTGGAGTCGTACAGCTGGGCATCGTTGCCGAAAGGCCGGCTACTCTTGCTCAGTACGTAAGGGCTGCGCGTCATGTGCTCCACACCGCCCGCCAGAAACACCTCGCCGTCGCCGTTGCGGATGGCCCGATAGGCGTGCACCGCAGCGGCCATGCCGCTGGCACACAGGCGGTTGACCGTCTCGCCAGGCACCGTGTAAGGCACACCAGCCAGCAGCAGGGCCATGCGCGCCACGTTGCGATTGTCTTCACCGGCCTGATTGGCACAGCCCAAGATGACGTCATCTATAGCAGCGAGGTCTAAACTCGGATGCCGCTCGATGAGCTTTTGCAAAACATGAGCAGCCAGATCATCCGCCCGCACCGGCGCCAGGCTCCCGCCAAAGCTGCCGATGGGCGTGCGAATTCCGTCAATGATATACGCTTCTTGACTCAAGGCGTCGTTTTCTTTTCGAGCGCAAAGGTGCGGGGCCTTAGCTAAAATTAGTCAGAGCGCGCAAAAAAAGCCGCCCCTTTTTTGGCTTTTATCCGAAGACACTTACCTTTGTAGCGAAAATTCGCTATTTCATTATTTACCATAAAAAAAACAGTCATGGGAGATACAATCGTCGGAGCAGCCGTTTTGAAAGGCGGCGAATTCTTGGTGCGCGATACGCGCCCTGAAGAAGTATTCATTCCAGAAGAACTCAACGAAGAACAGCGCATGGCACGCAGAATGGTTGAGGATTTTCTGGAGCAGGAAATTTATCCGAACACGCCCAAGATTGAGAAGCAAGAGGACAGCATCGTTGTGCGTCTGCTGAAAAAAACAGGCGAGTTGGGGCTGTTGGGCGCCCACATGCCGCCAGAATACGGCGGTATGGCTTTGGACACCAATACCAACTCAGTGATTTCGGAGGCCTTTGGGCCGGCGGGGTCATTCATCGTAGCTTTTGCCGCCCACACGGGCATCGGCATGTTGCCTATTCTCTATTTCGGCACGGAGGAGCAGAAACAAAAGTATTTACCCGGTCTTATCAATGGCGACCTGAAAGCCGCCTACTGCCTCACTGAGCCCGGTAGCGGTTCCGATGCGCTGGCGGCCAAGACGCGCGCCGACCTGAGCGCTGACGGCAAGCATTACATCCTGAATGGCCAGAAGATGTGGATATCGAACGCAGGCTTTGCCGATATCTTCATTGTCTTTGCCAAAATCGATGGTGAGAAGTTCACGGGCTTCATCGTCGAGCGCAACACACCAGGCCTGATGCTGGGCGCTGAAGAGGACAAAATGGGCATCAAAGGTTCCTCGACGCGCCAGGTGTTTTTCGAGAACGTACAGGTGCCGGTAGAAAACGTGCTGGGTGAAATCGGTAAGGGCCACCTTATCGCCTTCAACGCGCTCAACATCGGACGCTACAAACTGGGTATCATGTGTATAGGCGGGTGCAAGAAGGTCATTGAAATGGCCACACGTTATGCCAACGAGCGCCACCAGTTCGGCCAGCCTATTGGCAACTTTGGCGCCATTCAATACAAATTGGCCGAAATGGCTATCCGCACCTTCGCTGGCGAAAGCGCCGCCTACCGCACCTCGCAACTCATGCAAGACCGCAAAGAGGCCGCCGAAGCCGAAGGCAAATCCTACGGCCAGGCCATGCTGGAAGCCGCGGAAGAGTACGCTATCGAGTGCTCTATCTTGAAGGTGTATGGCTCGGAGGCGTCGGACTATTGCGTAGACGAAAACGTGCAAATCCACGGAGGCATCGGCTTCAGCGAAGAGTACCCGGCAGCGCGGGCCTATCGGGATAGCCGCATCAACCGCATCTACGAAGGCACTAACGAAATCAACCGCATGCTCATGGTTGACCAACTGTTCAAGCGTGCTATGAAAGGCCATTTCGACCTCGTCGGTCCCGCCTGGGCTGTGCAGAAAGAATTGGCCGCCATGCCTTCGTTTGAAAAATTGGAGGGCCCTTATGCTGAAGAGTACCGCGCCGTGGCCGACTTCAAAAAAATTATTCTCATGACCGCTGGCGCTGCCGCCAAAATGCAAATGGACGGCAAGCTTAACCTGAAAGAAGAGCAAGAAATCCTGATAAATTGCGCCGATATGCTCATAGACCTTTTCCTGGCCGAGTCTATGCTGTTGCGCGTACAGAAGCTCTCCGAACGCACCGATAAGCCGCAGCCGCAGGAGGTGTATGAGGCCATGCTGCAGGTCTTTTTGCACGACGTTACGGCACGTATGACCAAAAATGCTACCGACGCGCTGGCATCCTTTGCCGAAGGCGACCTGCTCAAAACCTTCCTCATGGGTCTGAAGCGTTTCACGAAATACCCGCCCGTCAACGTCAAGCAGAAGCGCCGCCTCATTGCCCAGGCCCTGCGTCAGGCTAATGGATGGTGTTTTTGATGGAAAAGAGAAAGTAATCCGGCTCAAAGGAAATCAGCCGTTCAGCCTCTTCGGTCGAACGGCTGATTTCTTTTGAGCAATACCTCTTCCCTATTTGCGAAGACAGGCTCAACTTAAGCCCCGGTTTTCAACATCCCTTTACAACCCATAGCCTCGCCGTACATTTGCGCAACTCACCATTTTATTTACCTGAACGGCATATGGGAAAATGGAATAACCCCTTTAGTTCTAAGCGAGAGATGTTCTTGCTGTTAGCGCTTGTAATGATTGGTATTGCTGGACTGGTAGCCCTCCAGCTGGCGCAGCGCACCCCCGGCAGCCGCTCCGACGAGCGGGCAATGGTACAATCGGCAGCGCAAAAAACCGAAGCACCGACGCCGCTTTCGGCGCCAATTCAGCGCATCACAGGCGATCTGGTCAACCGCGACGAGGAATATCCGGAGGTCGGGCAGCCTTTCACTTTTCAACTGACCAACTACTCGCAGGGCGCCGTGTTCGAGCTCGACTTTGGCGACGGCAGCCCCCGCCGCGCCTTTCAGGACGGTAAACTACGCTACACTTACAAAAAGGCGGGCGACTACCAGATATCCCTGTGGGCAAAATACGAGGGAGAGGAAGTCAAACTGAAGACCATTACCAAAAAGGTAAAAGTGCCGCCACCTGCCGAGCGCATACACGTAGGCACCGTCGTTGATTTTTAAAAAACCTTGTTCACCCACCTCTTATACGGCAATTTTAAAGCGAAAAGCATGAAAAAAATCGGAGTCTTACACGGAAAAGAGACCTCCTTCCCAGAGGCTTTTGTGGCGCGCGTCAACAGCAAGAACGTCAGAAGCATTCACGCCGAACCTGCTTTTGTGGACGAGCTCATTCAGGGCAACCCCACGCCCTATGCCGTCCTGATTGACCGCATCAGCCAGGACGTGCCCTTTTATCGGGCTTACTTGAAAAACGCCGCTCTTAACGGCACGGCAGTGCTGAACAACCCCTTCTGGTGGAGCGCTGACGAGAAGTTCTTCAACAATTGCTTAGCCACCAAAATAGGCGTGCCGGTGCCGCGCACCGTTCTGCTGCCTTCCAAAGACATGCCGCCCGATACCAGTGCACGCAGTTTCCGCAATCTGAAGTTCCCCTTAGAGTGGGATAAAATTATAGAATACCTCGGTGGCTTTCCGCTCTTCATGAAACCCCACTCCGGCGGCGGTTGGAAAAACGTGTATAAAATCCACAACTTCGACGAGTTTTTCAAAGCCTACAACGAAACCGGCACACTGGTCATGCTGCTTCAGGAGGCCATCGAATTTGACAGCTACTTCCGCTGCTACTGCCTGGGCCGCAAATATGTGCGCATCATGGACTACGAGCCACGCAATCCGCATCACCTGCGTTACGTGGCCGACCACAAGGTGCCGCAATCGCTGCGCGACCAGATGCACGACTATGTGCTTCGCCTCAACGAAGCGCTGGGCTATGACTTTAACACTGTGGAATTTGCCGTGCGCGACGGTATCCCGTACGCCATCGACTTCTGCAATCCGGCCCCCGATGCTGCCGTGGACTCCGTCGGTGAAGAGAACTTCGAATGGGTCGTTGAGACGGCTGCAATACTCGCTATTGAGCGCGCGCAGGCGCATCGCGAAGGGGCCAATAACCTCACTTGGGGCACATACGTAAGTGGCGCAGTAGAAGGTCATCTACCCGCCATTCCAGAGGAAAAAGCTAACACCGATGCGGTAAAAAAGCCCGCTAAAAAGGCTCCGACTGTTAAAAAAGGATAGCCTCTTGCCCTTTGGCACATCGTTTGGAAATTAGAAGCCCGTAAGCGCGAATTTGCTTACGGGCTTTTTTAATCAAATGCGGCAAAATTCTCGGTCTGCCACACCGTTAACAGGAACGAGCCGCCTCAACTTCAAACCATCTAATCCAACAACCGATTTTGTGTTATGAAATCAATCTTCTTAATCCCGGTCTTCTTCCTGCTGCTTATCCACACGGCTAGCGCAAACTCCAGCAGCCTCACTGCTCACGGCAATGAGCCGACGTTCCAGGACTTCCTGGCGCAGTTTCCTAAGGCTTCGCTGCCTTACGCCTTTGAGGCCGAGCAACTGCAATCCGAACTGGGCAACAGCGCTGCCCGCTCCAAGACCAACCGCTTGGGCTGGGAATACTACCACTTCCTGCCCATGCTCGAAGAAATCGCCAGCATCAACCGTATGCCGGTGCATCCCGAACCGGTGGCTGCTTTTGAGACTCCGCACTTCTATGCAGTGCTCTACAACACGGGCCGCCAGTACACCCACAACCTGAAGAGCTACCACATCAGCGTGTTCGATAAGGCCGGCAATCACCTTGCTACGCATTTCGTAGCCGGCGCGAATGCCCAGTCCATCACCGAAGCCACTATCCTAGAAAACCTTACCGCCAACGTACAGTCCTACTTAGTCAACTGGGCCAAGCCGTACCAGAAGGGTGCCAACGACGGCAACGTCATCGTGGGCCTCACGCCCGCTGGCCGCCAGACGGTTTCCCTCATTGAGGGCAATGTGGTGGAGCAAGTACGCTGGGCTTTCAACGGCGCCAATGTTGCCGATAGCACTCTGACCGCCGACGCGCGTTAAGGCTCCTCCAATACCTCTCCGTAAAGTAGAAACCCCGTCCGGCGAAGCGACTCCTGGACGGGGTTTCTGCTTTTAGCAGTTGAGGTGTCGCCTTCTCGTTTCTCGAAGGCGACACCTCGTTGCAGACGTACGCGCTTACACCGGCTGCAAGGCTTCGATTTCGGGCAGAGAGGCGCGCACTTCTTCTTCCGTCAGTTCGTGATCGGCCAGTTTTTTGGCGAAATAGTCGCCGTAGGCCTGCATATCTAAGAAGCCATGTCCGCACAGGTTGAAGAGAATAGTTTTTTTCGTGCCTTCCTCTTTGGCGCGTTTGGCTTCGCGGATGACCTGAGCAATGGCATGCGTAGCTTCCGGCGCCGGGATGATGCCTTCCGTGCGGGCAAAGAGAACGCCAGCCTCGAAGCATTCCAATTGTTGCAGAGCGATGGCTTCGATGAGGCCGTCTTTAAGCAACTGGCTGCAGATGACGCTAGCTCCGTGATAGCGCAGGCCGCCGGCGTGAATGGCGGCGGGCTTGAAGTTGTGCCCCAGCGTATACATGGGCAGCAGAGGGGTGTAGCCCGCTGTGTCGCCGAAGTCGTATTTGAACACACCGCGCGTCAGCTTAGGGCAGGAGGCCGGTTCTACGGCAATGCAGCGCACTTTGCGCTTGCCTTCGAGGTGATAGCGGAGGAACGGAAACGCCGTGCCGGAAAAGTTGGAGCCACCGCCCAAGGGCGCAATCACGATATCGGGGAAATCGCCCGCCATTTCCAACTGCTTGAGCGCCTCCTGACCAATAATGGTCTGGTGCATCAGCACGTGATTGAGCACCGAGCCGAGCGAATACTTCGTCTTTTCGTCCTGGGCGGCCACTTCAATAGCTTCGGAAATGGCGATGCCCAGGCTGCCAGTGGACTTAGGGTCAACCGCCAGGATGTTGCGCCCGGCCTGAGTGCGCTTGCTGGGCGAGGAATACACTTTGGCGCCGAAGGTTTTCATCAAAATCTTGCGATAGGGTTTCTGTTTGAAGCTGATGGCCACCATATAGACTTCGCACTTGAGGCCGAACTGCGCACAGGCGAAAGCCAGCGCAGACCCCCACTGACCTGCGCCGGTTTCCGTGGTCAGGCGTTTAACTTTTTCCTGTTTGTTGTAGTATGCCTGCGCTACGGCTGTGTTGGGCTTGTGCGAGCCTACCGGGCTGGCACCCTCGTATTTGTAATAGATACGCGCTGGTGTCTTAAGCGCCTTTTCTAAACGCGTTGCCCGAATGAGCGGCGTCGGACGCCAGATGCGATAAATGTCGCGCACCTGGTCGGGAATCTCGATGTAGCGCTCTGTGGCTACTTCCTGCTTGATGAGCTCCATCGGGAACAGCGGCGCCAGGTCCTGCGGTCCTACAGGCTGCCGCGTCGCCGGATGTAGCGGCGGCAAGGGCTTGTTCGGCATGTCTGCCAGGATGTTGTACCAGTGCGTCGGGATGTCCGACTCGGTCAGGAGGATTTTTTTGTCACGCATAGACAACAGTAGTTTTTAAGACATAAGCAAAATAGGAGGCAAGTTTCGTTTTTTTTTTCTCATTTTTTTAGACTTTGCTCCGAAGCGATGAAAAAATGTAGCCCTAAAAAAGTCCGAGGACCACTTTTCACATCATCGCGCCTGCGCATACGGGAAGACATCTGGCCCGTCCGAGAGGTTGTTCGCTTCATACGCTCCAAGGCCCTGTAGGATGGCCAGAACCTCCTTTACAACCCGTTCTCTATCCTTAACTTGCTGACTAAAAGACGCATTGAAGATTACTGAACTTTCTCACCAGCCAAATTATCGCCCAAAAAGAATTACTCGAAAAGCGGAGGGCAGGCGCAAAGACCATCCTGACTATCCTAGCGAGGAAGTCCGCCAGGTTCTCATCCTCACCCGCCGACTATGTTGTTGAAAAATCTTGAGCCAGCCCTGCAACCCAACACCCGTGCCCTGCGAAGAGGCCTGCTCGAAGGCTCAATTGGAAGACTTACTTAAACCGATTGGAAGCCTTCTTGGCCTCATCACGGCTCGCCCGCACCAGGCATCGGCTTCTTAGACCGCCGGCTCGCCGGAAAGGTGAAGGTCTCCAATAACGCCCCCATTACAAGTTTTTACTTATCATCCTCCTTCCCAAACTTTAGTCGCGGGTGGTAGAGGTAGATGGTTTCCTTAAGGTATTCGGTGTCTAAGTGTGTGTAGATTTCAGTGGTGGTAATGCTTTCGTGGCCGAGCATGTCCTGTATGGCTTTGAGGTCGGCACCGCCTTCGACGAGGTGGGTAGCGAAGGAGTGCCGGAAGGTGTGCGGGCTGATGTTCTTGGTGATGCCGGCCTGTGCGGCCAGTTTTTTTATCAATAAAAAAACCATGACCCGGCTCATGCGGGCGCCGCGTCGGTTTAGGAAGACGAACGCTTCGTGGCCCGGTTGGATGGGCAACGTGGGACGCACTTCATCTAAATAGCGCTGCAAGAGGCGAGCGGGTTCCGGGCCAATGGGCACGAAGCGTTCTTTGCGCCCTTTTCCGCGCACTTTGAGAAAGCCGGCAGGCAGCGACAGGTCGGTGCAGCGCAGATTTACCAGCTCGCTTACCCGCAGCCCGCAGGCGTAGAGCGTCTCTACGATGGCGCGGTTGCGCACGTCTAATGGCATTTCGGTGCCGATGCTGCTCAGCAGCTGTTGCACTTCGCCTACAGAGAGCACCTGTGGCAGGTGGGCCCGCAGGCGGGGCATTTCTATAGCGTCGGTAGGGTCGTTTTCAGTATAGTCTTCCAGCATCAGGAAGCGGTAGAAGGCCCTCAAGCCGGATAGGATGCGGGCCTGCGAACTGGCTTCCAGCCCCAGGTCGTTGAGCCAATAGACGAAGTGTGTGATATCGTCGGCCTGTATTTCCAAGGGTAAACGCTCTTGAGCGCGCAGCTGCAGGTATTGGCGGAATTTCTGCACGTCTGCCACGTACGCGACCAGCGTATGTTCACTCATCGAGCGCTCTAAGCGCAGGTGGCTATCGAATTGCCGAAGCGCCGTCGTCCAGTCCATCATGGTTGACAAAGGTAAGGCCGCCATTGCGTCGTACTTTTGCCCCAAAATTAGGAACCGTATGGCTCTCACCACGATAAGCGCAGAACTGGCCGCCTTGCGGCGCGATTATGCGATGGCTTCCCTTTCCGAAACGGACGTTGCCCCCGACCCCTTTGCCCAGCTGGAGCACTGGATGCAGCAGGCGCTCAACAGCGAGTTGCCCGAGCCAACAGCTATGACGTTAGCTACGGCTACGGCCGACGGCCGCCCTAGCGCACGGGTGGTTTTGCTCAAAGGCTTCGACGCGCGCGGGCTGGTTTTTTACACCAATTATGAGAGCCGCAAAGGAGCGGAGTTGGAGCAAAACCCTCAGGCTGCTCTACTCTTTTTCTGGCCTGAGTTGGAGCGGCAGGTGCGCATCGAAGGCCGGGTGGAGCGCGTTTCGACCGATGAGTCTATTGCCTATTTTCAGAGCCGGCCAAAGGAAAGTCAGCTGGGTGCGTGGGCCAGCCCGCAGAGCCGGCCTATTGCCGGGCGCGATGTAGTAGAGCAGCGCTACCAGGAGCTGGCTGTGCAGTTCAAGCACGACGAGGTGCTGCCATTGCCGCCGTTTTGGGGCGGCTATCGGGTGGTGCCGGCCTATTTTGAGTTCTGGCAAGGGCGCCCCAGCCGCATGCACGACCGTATTTGCTATACGTTAGGCGAGCAGGGTTGGGCCGTTGCGCGTCTGGCGCCTTAATCGCGCCATTGCCACACCTCCAGCTGGGCACCGTTTTGTACCAATAGGTGCCCTTGTGCCAACCAGACAGGCGCTTTTTGCGCAACCGCGGCAGGCGGCAGTGACAGGCGGCGCTCGGTCAGGCGCAGGCGGTCGAGCAGCAGCAGGTGGCTATCGGTCAGGCAAGCCGCACGCTCGAAGGCGGCCATGCAGGCTTTAGCGCCTTCTATAGGCTGCCGGTAACGAAACTGGGCATAGGCATCGAAGCCGAGCAAGCCTACGTCGGAGGCAAAGGCGTACACCGAGTTGCCGTCGTCGCGCAGGCTTGCGATAGGCAACCGTTCGGGCAGCAGGGCATTGAGGCGCTGGCTTTCGGCCAGAGCAGTACCCTCCGGACTGATTTTTTTGAGTTGAAACGCCACCTCATCGTATATCCAAAGGTTGCCATCCGCAGCGGAGGCTACCGTGCGCGCCTCTGGATAGTTGGCCTGGATGAGGTTCAGTTCGCCCAAGGGCGTCAGGTTGCGGTCTAGGAAGGCCACCACGCGAAAGTCGGCATACCAGACGATGATTTTCATCGGGTTGGTGGCATCTACGGCAGTAGCAAAGCCCGCACGATTGTTGGTGTAACGGGTGAGCAGTCGGCCGTCGGGGCTGTATTTCTCTACGGCATTTTGCGGTGTGATGAGGTACAGGTTGCTCAAGTTATCCGCCGTAGCAAACCGCGCCCGAAGCGGAAAGGCACTACGCAGCCAGAGCGTATCCAACAACTCCTGCCCTATGGCCATCCAGGGCAAGAGCACCAACAGCAGGCCAACAGCCCGGAAGAAAACTTGTCGAAACTTCATTCGCCGTATTGCCAGACGTCGCCCCATAAGTGAGCGCCGCCGTCTACATAGATGGTTTCACCGGTGATATAGGTTGCCGCGGGGCTGGCCAAAAACAGGACGAGCGCGGCGACCTCCTCCGTGCCGCCCAAGCGCTTCATCGGGATGTGCCGGGCAACGCTGGCGACCAGCTCGGGTGGGTACTGCTCTAAGCCGCTGCTGCGGATGATGCCCGGTGCCACGCAATTGAGGCGAATGCCGCGCTGCGCCCACTCAACGGCCAGCGACTGCGTCAGGTTGCTTACGCCTGCGCGCGCCGCACCCGTGTGGGCCATGCCCGGAAAGCCGCGGTAGTGATTGACCACAATGTTGACTACAATCCCCGCCCTTTGCTCGAAAAAGAAGCGCTTCGCCATGGCCTGCGTGACATACCACGTGCCGTTCAAATTGGTATTGATGACGGCCTGCCAACCTTTCGGTGTGATGTCTTCGGCCCGGCTGGGAAACTGACCGCCGGCGTTATTCACCAGAATATCCAATCGCCCGCTCCGTTCGGCAATGAGCTCGGCGAGACCAGCCACCTGGTCTGGTTCCCGGATGTCCATCTGATAACCGTGTACGATGCCCAACGGCTGCAGCACGTTCGTGGCTTCTTCTAAGCGTTGGGCCTTACGCGAAGCGATGTACACTTCGGCACCTGAGGCCAGGAATTGGCGCGCGATTTCCAGGCCAATACCGCTGCCGCCACCGGTAACTAAGGCGACTTTACCTGAAAAAAGACCTTCTTTAAAAATCATAAGCGCTGTTGGGTTTTAGCCACAAAGGCACAAATGGTGCAAGGTGAAGACACGAAAGGGTTTCTACTGCGAAGACACCGGGGGAAGGGCTTGGCGAGGGTCTTCTAAGTCAGCCTTTGCGTCTGGCGAAGTCGCGCATGAGGTCTACCAGCACCTGGACGCTGCTTTTGGGCAGGGCGTTGTACATGGAGGCGCGGAAGCCACCCACCGAGCGGTGGCCCTTTAGGCCGACAATGCCGTTGGCTTCGGTTTCTTTCAGGAATTCTTTTTCCAATGCCTCGTAACCCGGCGCCATGACGAAGCAGGCGTTCATCAGCGAGCGGTCTTCTTTGGCCACAGTGCCAACAAAGAGCGGGTTAGCGTCCACCTCATCGTACAGCAGTCTGGCTTTGGCCTTATTGCGACGGTGGATGACTTGGGGGCCGCCCAGTTTTTTGAGCCAGCGCAGCGTAAGCATGGAGACGTAGATGGGGAACACCGGCGGGGTGTTGTACAGCGATTTCTCTTTGATGAATGTGCGATAGTCAAGCATGGTGGGCAGGTGCCGATTGACCTGGCCAAGCATGTCTTCGCGCACGATGACGACCGTTACGCCTGCCGGCCCGAGGTTCTTCTGGGCGCCGGCGTAAATCAGGCCAAAGGCAGACACATCTATCGGGCGGCTCAGGAAATCCGACGACATATCGCATACGATGGGCACGGAGGACTTAGGGAAACGATGGTATTGGGTGCCAAAAATGGTGTTATTGCTCGTCAGGTGCAGGTAACGAGCGTTTTTGGGCACCTTCCAGCCCTTGGGAATGAAGGTGTAGTTTTGCTCCTTGGAAGAAGCGAGTACTTCGATTTGCCCGAAAGCTTTGGCTTCTTTGATGGCTTTGTTGGCCCAGGTACCGGTGTCCACATAGGCGGCTGTTTGGGTGCTGTCTAAGAGGTTCATAGGCACCATGAAGAACTGGGTGCTGGCGCCGCCGGTAAGCCACAGCACGTGGTAGCCGCTGTCGGGCGGGATTTCTAGCAGCTCTTGCACTAGGGCGGAGGCTTCTTCAATTATGGCCGTGAATTCTGGGCCGCGGTGGCTCATTTCCAGTAGGCTGAGGCCGCTGCCCTGGTAGTTGAGCGCCCCTCTGGCGGCTTCTTTGAGGACGGTTGCCGGCAGGATGGCTGGGCCGGCGGAGAAGTTGTGTTTTTTCATGTGTCAACAAATGCCTCGTCTTTTTGCGGCTGCCGAGGTTGGTGCAAAAGTAAGACAGCGTTTCAGGCTGCGCACCGATGAAGCCTAAAAGGGCGGTTCCTCGGGAGCGAGGTTAATCTTCGACTCGAGGATGGTGCCAGCAGGCAGGGCGTTTAGGTCCTTGGGGTCTTTCAGGCTCGAAAAGACGGGGTCTTCGATGTTTTCAAAGCGAGAGAACTCGCGCTCGAAGCGCAGGCGCACGGTGTCGGTGGCGCCATGACGATGCTTGGCAATGATGAATTCGACGATGCCTTGCACTGGTCGACCACTTTCGTCCTCGGCGAGGCCATAGTAATCAGGGCGGTACAGGAAGGCCACGATGTCAGCATCCTGCTCAATAGCCCCCGACTCACGCAGGTCGCTGAGCTGTGGGCGTTTGGCGCCACCGCGCACTTCGACGGCTCGGCTAAGCTGCGACAGGGCAATGACCGGGACGTTGAGCTCTTTGGCCATGTTTTTGAGTGCCCGTGAGATTCCGGCGATTTCCTGCTCGCGGTTGGTGTTGCGCATGTTCTCGCTGGCACCGCTCATCAGCTGCAGGTAGTCAATAATAACCAGCTGGATGTCGTGCTGAATTTTCAGGCGGCGGCACTTGGCGCGCAGTTCGAAGATGTTGATGCCCGGCGTGTCGTCAATGAAGATGGGCACGTTGGATAGGGTCTCAACGGCCCGCTGCAGCTGTTGCCATTCGTAGTCTTCCAGCCGGCCGTTACGCATCTTGGTGCCGGGTATTTCGGAAGCCATCGAGATAAGGCGCTGTACCAGCTGGGTGTTGGCCATTTCCAGGGAGAAGATAGCGACGGGCTTGTTGAAGTCGCGGGCCGCATTGAGCGCCATGGTGAGCACGCAAGCCGTTTTACCCATACCGGGGCGAGCCGCCAGAATGATGAGGTCGGACGGTTGCCAGCCCGAGGTAATGCGGTCCACGTCTGTGAAGCCGGAGGGAATGCCTGTGAGACCATCGGACTTTTGGGCCAGCACCTCCAGCTCGCGCAGCACACGTCCGCTGAGCGCACTCATGCTCTCGAAGGTGCGGCTGAGGTTGTTTTGGGTGATGGCAAACAGGCCTTTTTCCGTTTCGTCGAGCAACGAGAAGACATCGGTGGTCTCTTTGTAGGCTTCTTCCAGGGTGCGATGGCTCAGGCGAATCATCTCGCGCAGGATGTGCTTCTGCGCGATGATGCGCGCGTGATACTCGGCATTGGCCGCCGAAGCCACGCGGTTGGTCAGCTCGACCAGATAATAGCTGCCGCCCACCAGCTCGATGTCGCCGCTTCTGCGCAGCTCTTCGGTTACTGTGAGCAAGTCCACCGGATGCGAGCGCTCAAAGAGGCGAATGATGGCTCGATAAATGGCCTGATGAGCTGGCGTGTAGAAGCTCTCCGGGCGCAAAATGTCCATCACTACGGGCAAAACGTCTCGTTCCAGCATGAGCGCTCCCAGCACAGCTTCCTCTAATTCAAGTGCTTGCGGCTGCACTTTTCCAAACACATAGTTGGAAAGTCCCTCGCTGCCGCGCGGGTTCCTGCGCGAGCGACCATTGCCCGATGGCTGGTCACGGCCTTCTGAAAACTCCTCTTTTCTTTCCATAGTATGACTCGTTTTTTGGTCGGGACAAACATACCGGCAAAGACACATCCAGACATCTCTCCAAACATTCCGTGTTGCCGAAAACTCGTGGAAAACCCAACCCGAACCTGTGGGAAACTAAAAATTTTTCCCATTTTTTCCACATCGGGGTGGGATTATCCACACCCACATACCCCATCACGTAGGCTCTATTTAGTCAATTCCATCCAAAATAAGTCGGTGAAAAGGAACGTCTTTCACCCTATCGAACCCTGATGCTCAAAAGTGTGACAGATTAACCCCGAGAGGCCTAAAGATGAAGTCTGAATTAAATTTTTAAAATCCCCTGCTGTGGGAATTTTTTTGGCACGCGTTTTTGAGCCTCAAATTTAACACAAACTGTTTTTAGTCGGATTCCAGATAGGGCGTTTTTTTTTATTCTTTCCAAAAGACATAGGCACGAACAACAGCAAGCACGAGGCCGAGACGTGCGAGGCTCCGCCTGAGTGGTCGGATTACCAATAAAAAACCGGCTAACACCTAGGTGGCATTAGCCGGTTCGAGGGTCAGCCAACGGCTCCCCTTCTGTTGTTTTCAAAGCAGATTTACTTCTGGTCTATGGATGCCTTTTTGGATGCGCAGCAGGATTTACCGTCGGCTTTACCAGCGCAAGCCTTAGCGCCGCCCTGGCCAGCACAAGCCTTGGCTTCTTCAGCGGAGCATGATTTCTTTGTCATGCCTTCGGTATTGGAAACCGATGCCGGAGCTACGTTAACGAACGTATTGGTTTCCTCGTCGAAGCGGACGCTTACGAAGCGAGCGTTGCCCTGCGCGTCGGTTTCCTTGCGCACATAGGAAACAGTACCGTTATCGGCAATGCGCTTTTCGATGCTGGGGTCAGCAGCAGCGGCTTTAGCAGCAGCCGACTTGGAAGCGCAGCAGGACTTGGGAGCAGCGGTAGAAGCAGCACCCTGGCAACTTTGAGCGTAAGCAGCACCCAGGCCGAAGACGAACGAGAAAGCGAAAAAGAAAAGTGCTTTTTTCATGACAAAAGAAATGTTTTTGGATGAGAAGATGAAGCGTACAAAAGCGGCTCAAAAGTAAACAGGCGAATGGCATCTACGCGCACTTTTTGAGAAATCTTAACAAAACCACCAGGTACGGACGAAATTCTTCTACTTTCGCCGGCACGAAACGGAGTACACTTTGAAGACCTATGAGCAAGCGAAAGAAGGCGAAAACGGAGGGTATGAAAAGCCCTGCTCAACGCCCGGCGGCCGCGCCACGTATCTCAAAGCCCTCGAAACCGCCTCGCCACGGCAGCCTTGCATGGGTGGGAATGGTTGCCGCTGCGCTGGGCATCTTGTTGTATGCCAACACATTTGGCCATCAGTATTGTTTAGATGACTACTCTGTCATCAAGGAAAATTGGGTAACCCAGGGGGGCCTGAAAAACATTGGCCTCATCTTCTCTACCGAATACCGCTACGGTGCCTGGAACAGCCCGGGGTCGCTGTACCGGCCGTTAGCGCTGCTCATCTTTGCCCTGCAATGGCAGCTATCACCCGACAACCCTATGGTAGGCCACGTGATGAACGCCCTGATGTACGGCTGGACGGGCTGGCTGCTGTGGGTTACCTGGCGGCGCATTCTGGCAGCATATCCGCCTATTCTGCCGGCGCTGGCTACGCTATTTTTCATGGCGCATCCGGTGCACACAGAAGTGGTGGCCAACATTAAAAGCCTCGATGAAATCCTGGCGCTGTTTTTCTGCACGGCAGCCCTATGGAGCCTTTGGCGCTACTTCGACACCGCGCGCCGGGGGTTAGTTGGGTTGGCTGTCCTCTTTTACGCGCTGGCGTTGTTCTCCAAGGAAAGCGCCATCACATTCCTGGCCATTTTGCCACTGACAATCTGGTTTTTTGCCGACCGCCCGCCGAGCGAAAACCTGCGGCTTTCTGCCCTCTTTCTGGCGCCGGCAGTGTTGTTCCTGTTCATCCGCCACCAAGTGCTGAGCGCGCAGCCATATGCGGAGGTGTTTTCCATTCTGGACAACTTCATCGTGGGCGCCAAAGGCACGGCTACGCGCTTGGCCTCGGCGTTCATGATGTGCGGCATGTACCTGAAGGCGCTTCTGTGGCCGCATCCGCTTGTCAGCGACCGCGGTTACCCGCAAGTGGTGCCGGTTACCTTCGCCGACTGGCGCGCGCTGGCCGGGTTTTTCGCCTACGCTGGCATGTTTGTCTGGGCGGCACTCCACCTGCGGGGCAGGCATATCCTGTCGTATGCCATTTTATTTTATCTCATCGCCTTTTCGCTGTTCAGCAACGTGCTCATTCTTATCGGCACTTCTTACGGCGAGCGTTTGCTTTACGCGCCATCATGGGGCTTTGCGCTGGCACTGGCGGCGGCTTTGATGCTGGCGTTTCGCCTGAAGCCGCAACCCGACACCTCACCCACGCAGCAGATACTCAACCCTAACGGCAAAGGCGCGCTCGTGTGGAGCGTCGCCGGCGCTATCCTGCTCATCTACAGTTTCCTGACGGTGCAGCGCAACTCGGTGTGGTACACCAGCTATACCCTATACCAAGCTGACATTCCGCACTCGCCCAATTGCGCAAAGCTGAACTTCCACATGGGCATTGAAACCGTCAAAGAAGGCATCATCGAAGAAACCGGCCAGGTAACCGACTCTGCATGGGTGCGTAAAGCCATCGGCTATCACACGCGCGCTATCGAATTATATCCGCAGTACCACGACGCGTATGGTAGCCGGGGCTTAGCCTACTTCCGATTGGGCCAGTACGACAGCGCCTATAGCGACTATATGAACGCCCTGCGCTACCGGCCCAACGACGAAAAGGTACTCTCTAACCTCGGCTTTATCTACTTTCTGCGCCAGCAGTTGGACTCGGCCGAGACAGTCTATCGAAAGTCTTTAGAATATAACCCGCGCTTCATAGACGCCCGTCGCAACTTGGGCGCTGTCATGGCCATGCAAAGGCGCTTCCCGGAGGCCATCGGACAATGGAAAGAAGGCCTGAAATACGAACCCGAGAACCCTACCCTGCTCCACTACATCGGCTCAGCCTACAACGATATGGGCCAACCCGAACAGGCCAAACCCTGGCTCGAGCGCGCCGAAGCAGCGCGGGCCGCCGAAGCTCGAAAAAAGAAGAAGTGAGCGGCTTCAAGCACCGCTACTCTGCTGTTGGCATATGGGCACGAGCGTTGCTAAGGCCGCATCAGGGCCTCTATGGCCAGTGCCAGTTGCTTTAGGTCTTGCTGCATCAAATTCACCTGCGCTTCCAACTGGTCGTACATATTGGCGCGGTTTTCCAGCTCGCCAGCCGAGTAAATGCCGCCTTCTCCAAAGAACAGGGGTAGCATTGCGTGCGTGCGCCGGTCTGGGGCTTGGCCTAAGGCAGTCCAGCGCTCTACCAATTGCTGGCGAATGGATTTTCCGGTCTGCCCCGGCACGGAGTGATTGAGGTAGTACCACACCGACGGAGGAAAGATGCGCGAGGTTTCTGGGCCTTCCCAGATGTCGCGCAGGGCATTGCGCGAATGTTGAAAGAGGGCTGTTTGCCCATTTTTCCAGACAAGCACGCCCAATATGGCTTCGGCCAGGCCCGTGCCGATGCCAATAACCTCCGCAGCATTGCTTTCTGCGTCGCTGGCCAGCAGTATACCGGCAGCGATGGCGCCCAGGCCACCCACGACGATGGCACCGACGGTCAGGCGTGTTTCCCGTGCGTCTTCCTTTCCCTTCAGATAGACGGCCAGCTGGTCGGCACGCTCCTCTTCGCAGTCCAGTTCGCTGGCCACAGCCGACACCTCTAAAGAGGCGATGCTGATGCGATGGAGCACCCTCTGATAGGCTTCTAATAGCGCCAATCGGCTTTCGACACTTGGCGCTCGCTCTGCTGTCTGGCGACACTGAGTTAGCGTTAATAGGTCGGGCAAAAGGCCGATGGCGTTTGCCGCATGCAGCGCCGGGGGTGAAAAGAGGTCCGCCAGTGCTGACGGCAATTGTTGTTCGTGTAAAGGGCGTGGCAGGTCTGTCTTCGCATACGTGTAAGCAGGCTGATGGTTGCAGGAGCTTTGCCCAAAGGCGCGCGCTGTCGAGGCGTTGCGGGCGCTGTTACACGCAATAAGCAAAGCGACCAGCGCCAGCGCTGCAATGGTAGTGCTGTGATTTAGCATGTGCTTCATCTGTCCTTCTTGTGTTTATCTGGCTTGAAAAGAGGAGCGGCATTTTTTGCTTCGGCTGCTTTTGGCCTTCAGAAAGTCAGGCGGCGCAGAACGCTTACAGCGTGCTGGATCATTTCACCGCTGACATCCAGATGTGTAACCATGCGCACGGTATGGGGGCCGAAAGGCGCCGCTCGAACGCCCTGCTGGAGGAGTTTTTCCAGAAAAGCCATGGCCGACAAGGGCGGCTTCAGGTCTAAGATGACGATGTTGGTCTCGGGCGGATACAGGCGCTCGACCCAGGGCATTTCTGCCAGGGTCTGGGCCAGTTGCTGGGCGTGTAGATGGTCTTCAGGCAGTCGTTCGATGTGATGATCCAGAGCGTAGATGCCGGCAGCAGCCAGGTAGCCGGCCTGGCGCATGCCGCCGCCCATGACTTTGCGCACGCGACGCGCTTCAGCAATGAATGCCCGGCTGCCGATGAGCACGGAGCCAACCGGTGCGCCCAAGCCTTTGGACAGGCAAACGCTCAAGCTGTCGGCCAGCGCCCCTATCTCCGGCGGAGTGCCGCCGCGCGCTGCCAAGGCGTTGAAAATGCGCGCGCCATCTATGTGCAAAGCCAACCCATGCCGCCGACAGACGGCGCGAATTCTCCGGAGTGTCTCTAAAGGATACACCGAGCCACCGCCGCGGTTGCAGGTATTTTCTACCACCACCAAGGCGCTGCGTGGCAACCAGTCGTGGCGCGGGCGGATGGCCGCCTCCACCTGCTCGGCGCTCAAGATGCCGTTGGGCGTGCGAATGAGGTGAACGGCCAGCCCGCTATTGACGGCATAACCACCGGCTTCGTACTGGTAAATGTGGCTCATTTCATCGCAAATCACCTCGTCTAACGGTCGCGTATGCACGCGCAAGGCAATCTGGTTGGTCATCGTACCGCTTGGACAAAACAAGGCGGCCTCATGGCCAAACATCTCAGCGCATTTCGCCTCCAGCGCATTCACCGTCGGGTCTTCACCGAACACATCATCGCCCACCTTGGCAGCCATCATGGCCCGAAGCATACCTTCGGTGGGGCGCGTAACAGTGTCTGAAAGCAGGTCTATCAGCATCTTCCTCCGGCCATTATGGAAGCTCCAGCACGCCACCCGGCACCAAGGCCAGCAGAGCAATTAGTCCCAAACCCACAGCCATGGCCGCTTTGAAGCCCCAAGGCATTTGCACCTCATAGGTGCTTTCTTCCGAAGCAAAGTACATAGCGATAATGACCTTAAAGTAGTAATAAATGGAAATGGCCGAGCCAATCACGGCGACGACGACCAGCCACGGAAAACGCTCAAAGGCCGCAGCAAACAAGAAGTATTTGCCAAAAAAGCCCGCCATAGGCGGTATGCCGGCCAGCGAAAGCATCGAAACAGCCATCGCAGCAGCCACTAAGGGCTGTTTTTTGGCCAGACCTTTGAAAGCCGCAAATGTCTCATCCTGGTTTTGTTCCGACACAATAAGGAAGCAGGCAAAAGCGCAAATCGTGGCTACCGAATAGCCCAAAATGTACAGCAGCATTGCCCCGGGCGTCTCGGGGCGGCCAATAGCCAGCAAAGCCAGCATCAGATAGCCCGCGTGCGCCACCGACGAGTAAGCCATCATGCGCTTGAAGTTCGTCTGAAACAGCGCTGTCGTGTTGGCTACAACCATCGTCAGCACGGCTACCAGCGCTACCGCAGCCTCCCAAAACTCGCCCGCACCGGCAAAGGCCATGCTGAACAGCCGATAAAACGCCGCAAACGCCGCTGTCTTGACCACCGTAGCCATGAAGGCCGTGATGACCGTCGGGCTGCCCGTGTAAACATCGGGCGCCCAGAAGTGAAACGGCGCAGCCGACACTTTGAAGCTCAGACCTACCAAAATGAGCAAAATACCGATGCTCAGCATCTGCGGCGAATGACCTTCGGCCACGATAACCGAATGTATTTGCGCCAGGTCGAAGCTGCGCACCGCACCGTATACTAGAGCAATGCCAAAGAGCAGAACTCCCGTGGCAAAGGCACCCATCAGGAAGTATTTGAGCGCCGCCTCGTTGGAGCGCAAATCGTCGCGCCGGCTGCCGGCCAGCACGTACAGCGGGATGCTCAGGATTTCAATGCCCAAAAAGAGCATCACCAGATTGGTAAACGAAAACATGCACAGCGCCCCGCACAGGCTGAACAGCAGCAATGCGTAGCGGTCGCCAATGGTATCGGACCACTCACGGAAGCCCCAGCGCGTAAAGCCAAACAGCAGCAGCGTACTGAGCAGGGCCGCACCGCTGAAGGCCAGCGCATAGTCGTCGAAGCGAAACATGCTGGCGTAGCGGTCTGTCCACGGTGCACCCGCGTAGAGGAACCAGCCCGTCAGACCCAGGGCTATGGCCGGCCCCGCAAAACGCACCACCCGCAACAGTACACGCGCCTGCGCCAGGCCGGCAAATAAAATGACTAAGGCTGTCAGGAAAATCGTAATCAGAATAAGCATATCAGAACCCGGTAGTGCAAAAGAAAAAGGAAACGCGATGCTTTAAGCCATCAGCACCTACTCAGAAAAGCGCGGGCAAAGGTAGGGCACTCCGAGCAGTGCTCGCCTGATGGAAAACACCGGCCAGTAGATCGTATACGGCTCTTTTGTGCAGGCCTTCTCAGCAGCCGTCAATCACTGGTATTTTTTTCCTCCTCCCGATGGGCATGAGCCAGCAGGTCTTCCATGCGCACATAGCGCAGGGCGGCCTCGTTGGTGCTTTCCAAGATGACGGGCGGGGCTACGCCCGCCTCCAGCGCCTCTTTCCAGCGCAGGGCGCATAGGCACCAGCGGTCGCCCGGCTTCAGGCCGGGAAAGCGATACTGTAGGCGCGGCGTAATAAGGTCGTTGCCGCGCTCGAAGGAAAAAATCAAAAACTCCATCGTCATGATGGCGCACACCACGTGGCGCCCACTGTCGTCGGAGCCTGTGGTACAGTAGCCGTCGCGATAAAACCCTGTCAGCGGCTGAAGGCTACACGGGGTAATCGGCTCGCCAAAGACATTCAGCGGATTAGCTTCCACCATCTGTACGCAAAGGATTTCAACGATGAATGAAGACCCGTTCGGCCCATTGGCGCTGGTCTTGCTGCCAGCGAGCGATATGCCAGCCATTGCCCAGCCCCGTTGCTTCAATGCGTATAGGCGGCAAGGTTCCTGCAGGCCCTTGCTCGATGCGGCGCTCCAACAAGAGGCGTCCGTCGGCGCTGTACAGGCTGAAATGGCAGGGGCGCCAGCTGGGCGGAGTATCCAGCCAAAACTCCTGACCAGGTACGGGGTTAGGATACGCCAGCGGTTTATCCTGCACGCTGTTCAACTGAGCGATGCTAGAAGATTGCACCAGGCTATTGCGCGGTCCTTGCAGCACCGCGCGCATGTGGTTGACCTGGCCCTTGGTGAACATGTTCATGCAGCTTTCGCTGGAGTAGTCCATGTAGTTTTCAATCAGGTCAGGCATGTCGGTGCCGTAAAACGGCTCGACTTTGACGCAGGTATTGCGGTTCTTGTTGCAATCGAAGTTGGACTGTGCGTTGGCAAAAGGGGTGTCGTCGATGCCATCGCTCTGATTACAGTCGTTGTTGCCTAACAGGCCGCCATCGCCCCAGATGTGGCGCAGGCCTAAGTAGTGCCCCACTTCGTGCGTACCCGTTCGCCCGCGAATGACGAGGTTGCCGCTGCCAGCAGAGTTGGGCATCGGGTTGGGGTTGTTGCGCCCGACGGTGCGGAAGTCGAGCACGACGCCGTCCTGCCCTAATGTAGGCGCACCGCTATTGGCCGGCCAGTTAGGCAAGTTGTTGGGAGGAAAAGCAAAGCCTAGCACCTGGGCCAGCGGAATACCCAGAATGGTAACGGGTTGTATGCGGCAAATCCAGATGTTCAGGTAACGCAGCGGGTCTTTAGCGTCGCTGCCGCCTTGGGCAGAATTTTTCAGGTTGGCCATCAGGTCGCCTGTCAGAACATTAAACTGGAAGTTGGCATTGGTCTTGACGCGGCGTATTTCATCCAGTTCAAACCGTATCTGGGCGTTTCCAGCCACATGACTGAAAATGGAGCGCAAGTTGCCAGTATCGGCATTGAAGCGGTTGTAGTCTTCGTTGAGCACCGCTATCTGATTGAGCAGAATACTGTCGTGCAGGTTCTCTTGCGGGTTTTTCCAGACGACGTGGATCACTACCGGGATCACGTACTGCGAACGTTCCTGCACTGTCGGCGTGATAGCGCGAGCACGGCATTCGTCAAACGTCGCTCCGAACGCCCGGTGCAGCTCAGGGTAATGCTCGTGAACGATATGATTAAACATCTCCTGACCGCACAAGATAGGCAGCCCTTGAGCGTGCTGCGCCTGAGCAGGTATAGAGAGGACCAGGCATAGTGCGGCTCCCGACCCGAAGCGAATGAAAGCAGGTAAAGACAGCATAAGATGAGGGCAATTTCATGTGGTGAAGGCCGAAGTGCATTTTTTCAACCGCTAATATCGCAGTAATTTGCTCTAGCAGGTGCTTCCCCGACCAAAGATGCCGTGAAAAAGTTGAAAACGCTATTTTGAGCAAATCTGTTTTCGGTTCACTTCCAACTGCTCCGGTTAGGCCTCATGTCCCCACTTTCGCAATGCTCGACCATCCCACACCACTGTTGGCCCAGCCCCTGTAAGCGCAATCGTCGTTTAGTGGAGAAGGGGGAAATAACTGATGTCGCACGGAAGTTGTCTTTGGCTGTTGAGTTTAATGTTTAAAAAACCGAGATAGCCTCATGGACACAGCAGCATGGTCTATTGGTTTGCCTACTTTTGCCCACCAAAAACACATAAAGCACATTATGTTTTCCAAGATAAGCGCTCTTTTACTGCGCTGGTGGGGGTGGAAGGTTACCGGACAATTCCCTCACGACGTACCAAAGTTTGTCATGATCGTTGCGCCGCACACGTCGAACTGGGACTTTCCGGTGGGTGTGCTGGTCAAGTCAGCATATCGTTTGAAGGTCAACTATGTGGGCAAGCACACGCTGTTTCGCTGGCCATTCGGCGCTTTTTTCCGATGGTTGGGCGGCATTCCGGTAGATCGTTCGCGGCGCACCAATTTTGTGGCTGCCATGGCCGAGGCATTCGCACGCGAGAAGCAGCTGCATTTGGTGCTCTCACCGGAGGGTACGCGCAAGAAAGTGGAGCGGTTCAAAACAGGCTTTTACCACATTGCACGCCTGGCCGCCGTGCCCATAGCGCTATGCAAGTTTGACTGGGCGCGAAAAGAGGTGTATTTCGACCCCCAGCTGTTCTGGCCGACGGGCGACGAACGCAAGGACTTAGACTACCTGTGGAACTACTATAAAGGTGTCGCGGGTAAAATTCCCGCGCAGGGCATCCTTTAGAGGAGGGCCTCAATGATGTTTTCTTCCGAGACGCCTTCGGCTTCCGCTTTAAAGTTGCGCACGATGCGGTGGCGCAGCACTAAGGAGGAGATGGCTTGCACATCTTCGATATCGGGTGAGTATTTGCCTCGAATGGCGGCATGGCATTTGGCCCCCAAAGCCAGATACTGGCTGGCGCGGGGCCCTGCGCCCCAGGAGAGGTAATCGTTGGCCACTTTGGCTGCCCGCGGCGTGTTGGGGCGGGTCTTGGAGGCCAGTGCTACACAGTATTCCAGGACGTTGTCGGCCACGGGTATTTTGCGGATAATCTGCTGGAATTCCTGGATTTGACCCGCATTGAGCACATGCCTCAGCGACACCTCACGCGCCGAGGTGGTATTTTTCACCACCAGCACCTCTTCCTCGTAGGCCGGATAATCCAGCGGGACGTTGAACATGAAGCGGTCGAGCTGTGCTTCGGGCAGCGGGTAGGTGCCCTCCTGCTCG
>FQKF010006371.1_pt1 | contig 49944 bp, 38 predicted proteins | sample 1504521 | NCBI WGS metagenome assembly FQKF01 (sample SAMEA4475357, study PRJEB15587) | soil metagenome | biome: Soil; feature: Field | place: India | collected 2015-03-11 | depth 0 m
AAAAATGCCGGAGAGGCTTCCGGTTACGTAATGACGATGGTCAACAGCGATGGCGATTTTAGCTGTCTTGAAGGGCCAGCTGTTCGGATACGGCTCCGATAGGGGTTCCATTCAAGTTGAGCCATTTCGTTTCTGTGTTGTTTTAAGCAAAATTACTGTTTCTTTGTCGCTATGAACACACTACTACGCTGCTGCTCTGTCCTGTTTTTGCTATATGGTTTCTCGCTTTCTCGGGCGCATACCCAGATGGAAGGAAGCCTGTTTTTCTCCAGATACGGCCATCCGGATTGGTTAATGGTTCGGTCGGATGTTTGGCTCACCGCTTCGGAGCTGGTGCAACGCCACAAGGGCGCGCTTGGCCTTACCGCTGCCGATGAATGGCGGTGGGTGCGCTCGGAGACAGACGCCCTGGGCATGACGCACCACCGCTATCGCCAGTACCATCGCGGTGTGCTGGTCGATGGCGCTGAATTGCTCGTGCACGAACGCGCCGGTCGCGTACAGACCTTCAACGGCAAGTGGGTGCGCGGTTTGGATTTTCCCGACGTGCAACCCGTCCTCAACGCGCAGGAAGCCCTTCAGCGCGGGCTTCAAGCGGTGCCAGCCCGGCGCTATTTGTGGGCGTCGGCCCGCGCCGAGGCTACGCTTCAGCGCATGCACGCCAATCCGCGTGCGACATTTTACCCCACGCCCGAGCTGGTCCTGTACTCCACGGACCTGAGCCTGTCGCCCACCTCACTGCGGCTGGCTTGGCGTATGGAAATACAGGTAGAGGAACCCGTGGGCCGCCATGAGGTGTATGTGGATGCTCGCACGGGCGAAGTGCTGGACAAAACGGACATCCTCTGCACGCAAAACGTGCCCGGTATCGCCAAAACGCGCTACAGCGGCGAGCGCGCCATCGTTGCAGAACGCATGCCCGACCAGCGCTATCGCCTCTTCGAGACAACACGTGGCAACGGCATCGAAACCTACAACATGCAGCGCGGCACTAACTTCGATGCAGCAGTAGATTTCACGGACGACGACAACTACTGGAATAACGCCAACGCTTTCAAAGACGATGCCGCTACCGACGCTCACTGGGGCGCCGAGATGACCTACGATTACTTCCTGCACGAGCATGACCACGCGGGCTTAGACGACCGCGACTTCCCGCTCCTCAGCTATGTTCACTATGGCATCGCATACGACAACGCTTTCTGGAATGGCGCCTGGGCCACCTACGGCGACGGCAGCGGCCCGCGCAACCCATTCACGACACTGGACATCGTCGGGCATGAATTCGTGCACGGCGTAACCCAATTCTCCGCCGGCCTGCGCTACCGCAACGAAAGCGGTGCACTCAATGAGTCGTTTAGCGACATTTTCGGCGTTGTCATTCGCTTCTGGGCCAGGCCCGAAAAGGCCGGCTGGCTTGTGGGCGATGAGGTGAGCTCCAGCACCCCGCCCTTCCGAAACATGGCTGAACCCAAAGCACTGGGTCATCCCAACACGTACCGGGGGCAATTCTGGTTCAACAGCACAGGCGACAACGGTGGCGTGCACACCAACAGCGGGGTGATGAACTACTGGTTTTACCTCCTGACGGAAGGCGGCAGTGGTGTCAACGACAATGGCGACGCCTACGATGTGCAGGCCATTGGCATGAGCGATGCGGCAAAGATTGCCTATCGAAACCTGAAGTACTATCTGACAGTCCTATCGCCCTACGCCGACGCACGTCAGGGCGCCTTGCAGGCGGCAGAAGACCTCTTTGGCGCCTGTTCGCAGCAATTTGTGCAGACGGCCAACGCCTGGTATGCCGTAGGCGTTGGGCTTCCCATCTTTGCCGGCGACCTGCAAATGGCGCAGGTCGTGCAGCCAGTATCGCTTGCCTGCGGCCTGACGGGAGCCGAACCCATCACCGTGCGGTTGTGCTATTGGGGCTGCGACGGCGTACTGCCTCCCGGCCTTGCCCTTCCTGTAGCCTATCAAATCAATGACGGCCCTGTCGCGCGGGATACGTTCGTACTCGCCTCAGCATTCCACTATGGTGAAACGGCAGAGTTTTCCTTCACCACAGCCCCCGCCGTCTTGAGCCAGCCAGGCATCTACACGCTAAACGTCTGGGTAGCCTCAGAAACCGACAATTACGCGGCAAATGACACGCTCACCTTCGTTTTTGAAAGCCTGCCCAACGAGAACGACATACGCCTGTTGGAAAGTCAGTGGCCGGCCTATCAGTGCTTTTTGGGTAAAAAGCAGCTCAGCGTGCGAATCGGTTATTTTGGCTGTGAACCCTTGCCGGCCGGTACATCTCTGACCGCAGGCTACCAATTTGATGATGGGCCGGATGCCTTTGAGGAGTCTATCCTGACGCCCGAGACGCTGTACACGGGCGAGTCTTTCGTCCATGTGTTCAGCCAGCCTGTCAACCTCTCGATACCGGCTCGCTATCGCTATGTCGTCTGGGTCAACGCTGAGGCCGACGCCCTCACAGACAACGATACCCTTTCTGGATTGCAAATCGCGCATCCTCCGATGCACACTTATGCCAACGTGCTCACCTTCGAGGCCGGGACCACATCGTTAGACTCACTTTACCTGCAGCCGGGGGCCAGCAGCCAGATAGCGCTCTCTGCCCAGGCGGCCCGCACCGGTATGCTGGGATTGCGCATCACGGGCGGCGATTTCGACGCCGAGCGCCTGGCGGGCAAAGCCGTGGCGCCGCGCTTGGAGACGGTCTGGAACGTCAATCCTCAATTCCGCTCGCGCGCATGCCTGTGCGCCGACCTGACGGGGTTAACTTCGGCCGAATTGCGCTTCGACCTGCGACAAAACTTCTCCTTCTATTACCTCCGCGTGCTGGGCCAGCATGCGCAATTCGGCAGCGCCATGCGCGTCCTGGCTGACGGGGTGCCCATTGGTACCACCTTCCGGGCCAATACGCCCAGTGCCGACCCCTGGCGCTCTCAGACCGTCAATCTCAAGGATTTGTTGGGCCGTCAGGTGGAACTGTGCTTTGAAACCCACACCGGCGTCAGCGCCGATTTAGACACCTTCACCAACAGCCTCGGCGACCGCGTGCTCATAGACAACATTGCCATTACCGGCCAGCCTGTTGTCAGCGCTCCTGTGCTTGACAGTGCCCTCGGACACCTCCGCCTGACGCCCAACCCGGCAACGGCGTGGGCAGTGTTAGCCATAGAAAATGCGCCGGAAGGGCCGCATCTGGTGCGCCTGAGCGATGCGCTGGGGCGGCTCGTCTACGAACAGCGCGTAGAGGCCGATGCCGGAACCAACACCCAAGTGCTTCTGCCCGTGCAAACCCTGCCACCTGGCTGGTACAGCGTGCAGGTGCATAGCGGCGCTCATCAGCAAACGCTGCGCCTCTCCGTGCAGCGCCCCTGAAGGTGCTAAACCGCCTTCAGGCGGTCTTTACTGCGGCCCGTCGGAGCCTTCGCACCGGCCTTTGTGCGCTCACAAGCCTGCGTACGGCCGTAGTGGTGGGTAGTAAGCCGCGCTTTCAATAGCCCTCTGGGCCTTCGAGGTGATGTACGCGATACTGCGGCTCTTTTTATCCAAACATGCCTTGTGCCGTGGGAGGCTTTCGCATCTTTGCGCCTTTAAACGGACCACCTTCGACACAGCATCCCACGCATGAGTTTATTGGCAGTAGGCACCGTAGCCTTCGACGACATTGAAACCCCCTTCGGCCGTGCCGAGCGCGTGGTCGGAGGCGCCTGTACGTACATCTCGCTGGCAGCATCGTATTTCGTCCGGCCCATCCACATCGTGTCGGTAATAGGCGACGACTTCCCAACAGAAATGCTCGAAAACCTGAAACAACGAGGCGCTGACTTGGAAGGGCTGCAGATAAAAGGAGGGCAGAAGTCCTTCTTCTGGTCGGGCAAGTACTACCGCGATTTGAACACGCGCGACACGTTAGACACGCAACTCAATGTGTTGGCCGACTTCGACCCGGTGCTGCCGCCTGCTTATCGCAACACGGAATATCTGATGCTGGGCAATCTGACGCCGCAGGTGCAATTGCGCGTATTGGAGCAGTTAGAACGCCGGCCCAGATTAGTAGCTATGGATACGATGAACTTCTGGATGGACACGGCCTGGGATGACCTGCAACAGGTGCTCAAGCGCGTAGACGTGTTGACCATCAACGACGAAGAAGCGCGCCAGCTGTCCGGCGAGCACTCGTTGGTTAAAGCCGCGCGTGCCGTTCTGGCCATGGGGCCGCGCTTCCTGATTATCAAAAAAGGCGAACACGGGGCGCTGCTGTTCCACGGCGAGGAACTGTTCTATGCGCCGGCGCTTCCGTTGGCCGAAGTAACCGACCCCACCGGCGCGGGCGACACCTTTGCCGGCGGCTTCATGGGCTGGATGGCCCGCACCGGCGACCTCTCGATGGACAACATGCGCCGTGCCGTCATTTGCGGCTCCGCCTTAGCGTCGTTTTGCGTGGAAAAGTTCAGCGTCGAGCGGCTGCTGGAACTCGACGACGCGCTCATCCAACAACGCATTCGACAGTTTGCCGACCTGGTGCATTTCCAATTTTAACCACTTCGGGCGAACCTATCAGGCAGCCCTCCGGCATACTTTGCCCTCTAGAAGGGCGTTTCTCTTTCCTAAAAAGCGAATACACACATGCGTATTTCTTTGCTCTGTCTCCTCTTCGGCCTCGCTACTGGTCTTTCAGCTCAAAACGTCGATGAAAAATTGGTTGCTTTTTTCTCCTTCAGTGAATGCAAGGCGCAAGACGAAAGCGGCAACGGCTCCACAGGCGCGTTCGTCGGCGACCCTACCTGTCGCTGCGGTGTGCTGGACTCGGCCGCCTCGCTCGATGGCAAGGGCGACGCCATCTTCTTCGTCGGCCCGATGAGTGACGTGTTTACGCTGAGCGATTTTACCATCAGCTTTTACTTCAAACCCGGCCCGGTGAACCCCAATGCCGGCGGATCGCAGGTTATCCTCTCCAAACAAGCATCCTGCGACCCCTCTGCCCGAGCACTCTGGGTGCGCTACAACCCCAAGAGCCGCCGCATCAGCTCGGGCTTAGTGCAAAACCAAAACCTTTTCGTAACGGTAACCGCTGATTTAGACCCTACGGCCTGCTGGCAACACATTGTGCTGACGCGCAGCAACACCAACTACTCCATCTACGTCAACGGTGTGCTGAAAGAACGGCGCAGCACGCAGACGCGCTTAGACCTGACGTCGGGCGCCATCTTCAAAGTGGGCGAACCCATCTGCCTGCTCGATGAGCACTTCTTCGGCGACTTCGACGAGTTGCGCGTTTACAGTCGCGCCCTCACACAGGAAGACATCAACGCCCTGTACGTGCGGCCCGACCGCATCCTGACGGGCGACACCATCATTTATCTGGGCAACGCCTTCGTGGCGCGCACCAACCCGGCCTGCACGCAAAACCTCCAGTGGTCGCCGCCCGCTACGGTGTCGAACCCCAACAACGCCGAACCTGTCATCACGCCCACGGTCTCCACAACGTACCGGCTCAGCTTTTTCCACCAGGGCTGCACGGCATACGATACGCTGAATGTGAAGGTCATAGACCCCGATACGCTGGATTGCAACTTGATTTTCATCCCCAACGCCTTCACACCTTCAGCGTCGCCCGGGCGCAACGACCTGCTGAGCATCAGCAACCCTTACGCTGTGGACGACTTCATTTCCTTCGAAATCTTCGACCGCTGGGGGGGGCGCGTGTTTCAGGCTACTTCGGCCTTTGAGGGCTGGGATGGCACATCTCAGGGGCAGCCGCTCAACGCCGGAGTATTCCTTTACCGCCTGCGCTACCGATGCAAAGGCGAAGAGCGCTTCAAAAGTGGCACGGTAACTCTGCTGCGCTGACGGTGGTGGCTCTTCAGTGCAGCTTTAACGTCCATTCCATCTCTATTCGGTGTGTCATGCGAGACTCCCTCTTTGCCCTGATTTGGATAGGGCTGACGCCTTTGGCGCTGGCTCCGTCGCCCTCTGAGCAGACGGGCGAGAAAATTGTCTTGCGGAATTCATCCTTCGAGGATACGCCAGGGCCATCTAAGGTGCCGCGCGGCTGGATAACAGTGGGCATGGGCAGCACGCCAGACATGATGCCGGGCGCCTGGGGTGTGCAGCACCCTCCGCAGGACGGCGCCTCGTTTGTAGCCTTAGTTACGCGCCACGACGGCACGGTGGAAGACGTGGGTCAGCGCCTGCCCTCGCCCCTGACGCCTAACGTGTGCTACACGTTTTCCATCTACCTAGCCCACAGCTCGCGCTATGTGAACCACGACCTGCCCGTGCGCCTGCGTGTGTGGGGCAGCGATGGCCCCAACAAAAGGCAATTGCTGTGCTCTTCAGAGGTCATCTCGCATCGCGAATGGCGGCAATACACCTTCCAGTTCGTGCCCAACCACACTATGCAGTATATCATCTTCGAGGCATATTATACGCCCGGCGTGTTTAGACCCTATCGCGGTAATCTGCTTTTAGACAACTGCTCACCCATCGAGCGCTGCGAACGGGCGTGAAGACCTTCTACGCTCCGCAACGGCGCTCACAAGCCTATTCCTTGCCGCTGGTAAAGCGCCCGCCTCGCCAAAACCTGCCCTAAGGGCTCCACCCTGACCGATTACCCGATGCCCTCGGTCTCGAAACTTTTGTGTAGCATTTGAAGGGCTTCTTCGCCTCCGTTCCGTTCGATACGTCGCCGCCAACTGAGCGCGCGTTGGCAGCGATATGGAAGGATTTTTCTCTGGGCGCTGACATTTCTGCTGTTGCAGAGGTTGAGTACAGATGTTTAGGTCGAGGTGTCCTCGGCCAATAGTTGCTGCACGCGCCGTACTACCGTTCTGAGCCGTCCTTCCAGTGGGCCGCAGAGCGTTTCATACGTCGCGCCATGTGCCCGGAGCAGGCGTTCGTACCAGACGAAGATCTCTTCGCGTTCGTTGGGGTGTTCGCGCAGCGGGTCGGGCTGCCAGGGGAAGTCAGGTGCGCACAAAAAGTACAGGTCGGCTAATTGCGGCGTTCCATAGCCCTCTTGCCAGTGCCATCGGTGGTCGGCAGGCAGGCCGTAACGATAGTGCTCCCACACCTGCAGCACCGTCCAGTCTGTATCGCAAAGAAGCACGGGCGGTGTTTTTTGGGCTATCCACTGCTCCCAGGCGCGTTGGCCTCGTCCAATAGCGGTCAGGTCGGTGCGTTCGTAAGGGCGGCCCAGATGAGCTACATAATAGCGGGCGAATTCAGGTGCCCATGGCAGACCCAGCGCCTGCGCCACCGCTTCTGCCAACGCTGTCTTGCCCGTACTTTCGGGCCCGGTGAAGACAATTTTAATCAAAGTGCTTGTGCTCGGCAAAGAGCACAAAGTTCATTCGCAGCAGCTACTCGGCGCCACCCTCATTTTTCATTTTTTCCCTTTTCATTGCTCTACTACTTCCGAATGATGGTAGTATCGCGGTCATAGACTAAGCAGGTGAAGATACCCAGCGGACTGGCCGACCCGCTTACGTTGCTCTTGATGCGAGCAGGCTGGGCAAAGGGATTTTGGTTGCCGAACACGGCCAGTTGCACGCTTTCTAAGTAGTCGTAGTAGTCTTTAGTGATGTGGAAGAGCGTATTAATAACGGTGTCGCCCTGCCGCAGTTCGTAGCCAGTGCCGAAGGCGATGATTTCCGTTTGCGCGATACGGTCGGTGGCTAAGAAGTCCTGGTCAGGCAGGCTGTCTAAGGTAGCATAATTGAGCACGCGACGGTAGAAGTTTTCCTGCGTGCGGTCGTCGGTGATGTAAGTGAGCACGCGCGCCAGGGTGTCGCGTTGGGGGTTCCATTCGACGCGGATGCTGTCAATGGGCACTTTGGGCAGCATGATGGTACGGCCCGTGATTTCTTTGCCGTTGGGCATGGTGATGCGCAGCGTGTACTCCACCCCCGGCGTGGCTGGCACGAGGTTTTTACCGGTGTAATTGAAGATTTTCAGCGGCATTAGTTCAGCCGACAGCGTGTTGGCCAACGTATCCACGCGGCCGTTGTAGGCGATTGTTACCATGGCGCCGCTGACGAGCGTTTTGTCTAAAAACGTGGAGTCCAGCCCCAGCGGGTCAAAAAAGCTGTAGCTACGTGTCAGCAGCAGGCGGAAGGGTTTGCCCGGTTCCAAGTAGCATTCGACCACCGGCTGGCTATCGTACAGCGGCAGTTCCAGGTCTATTTCTTTTTCCAGATTGCAGGCGCCCAACAGGGCTAAGGTGCTCAGGAGGAAGATATGCGGCAGGTATTTCATTGTTCGAGTGTGCGGTTGGGAGTGGCTAAAATTTAAAGTTCCACGTCAGCGAGGGCAGGATGGGGAACAGCGACACCTGCTTGGCCCGAATGGCCGTGGGCACCTGGATAGACTGCCCGGCGTCGCCTAAAGTTTGCAATTCGGGTTCTAAAAAGATAAAGAACGGGTTGCGCCGGTCGGTAACGTTGTAAATGCTTAGGGTCAGGTCCTGTTCGCTGCGGCGCGTTTTCCAGCGATAAACAATACCGAGGTCGAGGCGCATGTAAGCCGGATAACGGAACGTGTTGCGGTCGCCATACACGGGCACGACGGCCTGGAAGGGCGCCCCGCTAACGTCTTGGAAAGTGTAGCGACCCAGCGGGAGCCAGGCCATGATGCCAGAGGTGTAAATCCACGAGGCTGTCAGTTGCCAGCGGCGCGTCAGTTCGTAGAGGGCCACTACGGTCAGGTTATGGCGCGTATCGAAGCGGGGCGGGAAGTAGGCTCCGCCGTCGATGCCTTCAAACGCGCCGCGGCGCACCCAAGCCAGTGTGTAGCCGATCCAGCCGGTGAGGCGGCCGTCGCGCTTTTCGATCTCGAGTTCCAAAGGACTGTACGCAAAGCCTTTACCGATGGCCAATTCGCCCTCTAAATTGTTATTACCAAAGAGTTCGGCTCCATCAATAAAGTCCACCTGGTTGCGGAGCCATTTGTACCAGGCTTCCCAGGTGATGAGCCATCTGCCGCGATAGAGGTATTGCATACCGGCAGCAATTTGGTCGCTCACCTGCGGGCGCACCCCTCGGGTGCTGGGGTACCAGATGTCGGTGGGCAACGACAGGCCGCTGCTGGCCAACAGGTGCACGTACTGGTTCATGCGCGCATAAGAGCCTTTGACCGACCAGCCGTCGCGGAGCGTGTAATTGGCCGCTATGCGCGGTTCAAAGTTGGCATAAAAGGCAGGGCTGTTTTGCCAGGCTGAGATGCGTGCGCCATAGTTCAACTTGAGGCGGTCTGTTACGCTCCAGTCATCGGCAAAATACAGGGCGTACTCCATGCCGGTAAAGTTTTGGCCCGACTCGAAGTTGATGCGCCCATCGTCGCTGCCGAATTTGAGGCGTGCCACACGAAATTCGTGATAGGTGGCCTGTGCTCCGAAGCGAATGGCGTGGCGATTGTCGGGCTGATAATAAAAGTCCAATTTGCCATTGGCATCTATGACATTGGAGCCCAGCGAAAAGGAGAATCCTTGCAGGGCATTCCGAATGCGGTAGCGATAGTCCGAAAAAGTAAAGGTGGCGTTGGAAAAGAGCTTTGGCCCATAGATATGGTTCCAGCGCGCCGTGCCGGTAGCGTTGCCCCAGTCGAAAAGGAAATCGAAGGTCTGGTTATTAAATTTGAATACGTCGCGCCCAAAGTATCCGCTCAGGAACAGGCGGTCGCGCTCCGAGAGGGTGAAGTTGACCTTCGTATTCAGGTCATAGAAATAATAATCCGGTATGGGGTTGTAATTTGGAGTGTTGGCATTGGCGCGGTTGATGCCGCGCGTGATGAGGTCGGCGTAGGTGCGCCGTCCGCTAACGATGAACGAAGATTTGTCGCGCTGGATAGGGCCCTCCACTGTCAGGCGGCTGGAAATAAGGCCAATGCCGCCGGTAACATCGTATTCTTTGTTGTTGCCCTCGCGCATGCGCACATCAATGACCGACGACAGACGCCCACCGTACTGCGCCGGAAAACCGCCTTTATATATTTTGACATCCTTAATAGCGTCAGAATTAAATGTACTGAAAAAACCAAATAAGTGATTAGGATTATACACAATGGCCTCATCGAGCACGATAAGGTTTTGATCCACCCCGCCGCCGCGCACGAAAAAACCCGTGGTGCCCTCCGTGCCCGAGGTGATACCGGGTTTGAGCTGCAGGATTTTCAAAATATCTACCTCACCGAAGAGTGCCGGCACGGCCTTGGCCTCGCGGGCGCTGAGGGTCATCACCGACATTTCGGTGCTCTTCACCTTGTCTTCCAAGGAATTGGCTGTAACGACCACTTCCTCCAGTACTGAGCCTTGAGGCCGCAATGCCACATTGAGGGTAATAGCGCCGGGCACTGCTTTGATGCGGCGCAACGCCGGCTCGTAGCCTAAATAGCTAAAGCGCAGTGTAACGGAGTCTCCCGTTGCCGGCAGTGAGAACGAGTAAAAGCCGTACTCATTACTCACCTTACCTTGCTGCTTGCCAACGGCTTCCACCGTGGCGCCGATGAGCATTTCGCCGTTTTCGGCATCCGTCACACGGCCACTCACCGTAGTGGTTTGGGAAAATACAGGCTGCGCCGCCCATAACAGCAGCACGGCCAATGCAGGTCGTTTGATAAACATCCGGGTAAATTTGTCTAAGTGCCCCCTTAAAACGACGGCCGGCAAAAGTAGTTGAATGCCCGAGGTGTTCATCCGACGACCTTAATGCAAGAGGCGACCAATGGCCGCGCGCGGTCGTTGAAGCGCCCGCAGACCCCAGAAGCGAAAGCCTGCCGGGCACCGCCTTTCTGAGGCCGTCTCACTGCTGCATTGGGCGTGTAAGAGGTCCTCCAGCGCTCTTTAGAAAGGAGTTAGGTACGTTTCTCAGGGTTCCTGCGCTCGCTTTCGTTTGCGCAAGTCCACCCGTTGCTGTCCGGCATAAGTTTCTGTTTCTGCCAGGGCTTTCCGGACGTTGGTCTCCCAGCGGCTCAGGACGGCGTTGGCGTCCGCATGGGCCATGAGTTCGGCATCGAGGGCTGCTTGGTCGGCGCGCAGCTGGCGCACGTGCTCCTCGGTGCGGGCGCGATACTCATGAACCAGGCGGTCCAGGTCGGGGCCGATGGCGAGCAGTTCTGCTTTCAGCAGTCGCGCCTGGGCTTCGGTGAGGTCGAAGTACAGCTGGGCGCGGCGCAGGGCGGTAGCGGCCAAGCGCGGGTCTGTCGGCTGGTACGTACTGTCTGGAAAGAAGAGCGTCTCCGTTCGGATGAAGGCTTCGCGAAGGAAGTCGCCGCCCAGGCGGCAGGTCAGGCGCGTGCGCAGTGGGGGCAGCTCGCCGCTGGCACCTTCTGGAGGTGCGCCGCGCAGGTCGCCTTTGAGCAGGCGGCGCTCCGGATGCCAATACATGCGGCTCTCTACGCCCTCCAATGAGCGCACCTCATATACTTCAGCCCGGATAACATGGCAATTGGACTTGACCTGGTTATGCCGATGCTGTGTGATGACCAACAGATTGCCACCCAGCCGCCCGGCATTTCGGCAGGCGTGCTCCAGCACGTCCGCGTAGTGGCAGTCGAGTGTGGCGCCGCGGTCGCCGATTTTGATGGTGCCCAGCAGCTGTGCCTTGCGCAGGTCCACCTCGCTTTTGTCTTCAGCAATGCCGACATAGTGTACCGAGTCGCGCGGCGTATTTTTATTCGTAGCGCGTACGCGCACAGGCGGCTCGCAGCTGTGCAGAAGGGGCAGCAGGGCGATAGCCCAGAGGAGTTTTTGCGTCATAAATATGCCTTGTTTTTGCAAAGGGCAAAAATAGGGCGGTCGCTTGGGCCTCAGAGGATGCGTTCCGAATGGCTGTAAATGTTGAAGCGCTCGCCGCGCAAAAAGCCGATGAGTGTCATGCCACTGCCCTGCGCCATCTCGACGGCTAAATGCGAAGGTGCACCCACTGCCGCCAGGCACGGAATGCCCGCCATGGCGGCCTTTTGGGCCAGTTCGAAACCTGCGCGACCACTGACGAGCAGCAAATACTGGCGCAGCGGCAACCGCTCACCTCGGTGCAGCGCCGCTCCGATGACCTTGTCGGTGGCATTGTGGCGCCCAATGTCTTCGCGCAGGAGCACTAAGCGACCCTCAACATCGAAAAGCGCCGAAGCATGTAGGCCGCCCGTAGCCTCAAAGGTTGCTTGTGCTCGGCGCAAGTGCTCGGGCAGCCGGAAAATCACTTCCCGCGACCACTGCGGGTAGCTGCGCGTAGGGTAGTAGCAGCTCACCGTCTGCACGGCGTCCAGTGATGCCTTGCCGCACACCCCGCAACTCGAAGAGGTGAACAGGTGGCGCGTCAGGCGCTCTGTATCTACGGGTAGGGAAGGGTCCAACTCCACCACAAGCGTGTTGTCCGACAATATACGGATGTCAGTGGCCTGGTCGGCCCGCTGCACGACGCCCTCTGTGAAAAGAAAACCCAGTGCCAAATCTTCGTCGGCGCCCGGGGTGCGCATGGTTACGGCCACCGACAGCTGTCGGCGGCGCGCAGCACTTCCGTAAGCAATGCGAATTTCTAACGGCTCCTCTACGACGAGCATGTCCACGTGCTCCTCGGCACCCTCAGGCGTCAGGGTGCGCATCTGAATGGCAGTAATGGCAGGCAGAGGCATAAAAGGATGAAAGGTGAAGTGAAAAGTGAATGGCGGGAGGCACAGAAATTCGAAGCGTCGGGGCTGTTCAAAGGTGCGACTTTTGCAGCGTTTTGTTGGGAAAATTGCTCACCTGCATTTGCGCATTCTTGTTCTGACGCCGTGGTATTATCCTTTCGTGCATCCGCGTGCCTATCGGTGGACGCACGTGGCGGCCCGGTGGGCAGCCTTGGGGCACGAGGTGCACGTAGTGTGTGCGCGTCAGCACGGCTTTGCGCGCAGCGCGCAGCATCAGGGAGGGTGGGTACACCGCGCGGGTTTTGACTCGTTGAAGGAGCAGTTTTTTTATTGGACAAAGCCTGCTCGGGCGCGCGGTCGCCCGGGGGCTGGCGCATCGCGTCCGTCGGTGTTACTGCGCCTACTTTCGGCAGGGTACCGGCACTTGTGGAAGCCTCTTTGTTTCCCCGACGACGCCTGGCAATGGTTCTGGCCTGCGTTGCGCACAACAGAGGCCTTGCACCGCCGGCGACCTTTTGATGCAGTTGTGTCGGTGTCGCTGCCGTTTACGACGCACCTCGTCGGGCGCACGTTTAAACGTCGGCATCCCGAGGTGTGCTGGCTGGCCGACGTGGGTGACCCGTACAGCCTGCGTCCAGGGCCACTGCAAAACCCGCTATATCGTCCCTTGGGCCGCCGCTTAGAACGCGCCATCCTGACCGAGGCCGATGCCGTAGTGCTCACCAACGCCGCTCTCGCTGAGGCGTATGCAAGCCACTTGGGTGTGCCGGCCGAGCGCTTCGCTATTGTACCACCCTTGTGGAACGACGATGCTGCCGCCGATACCCACCCTATTGAAACCGCGCCTCCAAACGAGGGCTGGCAAGTGGGCTATTTCGGCGCCTTCTACGCACCCATACGCACCCCGTACGCCCTGGCCGACCTCATCCGGCGTACCTTTGAACAGCATCCCGCGCTGCGCAAACAGTTGTTCTTCCATTTCTACGGCGAAGTTTTTCCGGAGTTCTGGAATATGCTGCACGCTCTGCCTAATACAACCCTACATGGTTTGTGTACCCCGGCGTATGCTCAATGCCAGATGCGTCGTATGCGCGCCCTCCTCAGCGTGGGCAACACCACCTCCTGGCAACTGCCCTCTAAAGCTGTCAGCTACCTGGCCGCCGGAACGCCGGTGGTACACCTCTCTTTTACAGATGACGACGCCTTCGTGCGCTTTTGGGCCAATAGGCCCCACCTTCTCGTCCTGCGCGTGCGTCAGGGGCACGTAGAAGAAGCAGACTTTCGGCGATGGTTATCTTTTTTAAAAAACACGCCGCCGCCGCTGTCGGAGGGTGAACGCCTACAACGGGCTGCGCCCTTCCGGACGGAGGCCATCGCAGAGGCCTATTTAAACCTGCTACGTGTGCCATCCGAGTCACGTATGTAGTTTTCCCGCACCAAAGTGTCGAAGTTGCTCATATCGCAGGGAAACGAAGGCCCGTCCGTCTTATGCGCTTCTGAGGATAAAGATAGACCACCAAAACCGCTATCAGCAACATTCGAAACAGCCCGGAAGGCATTCCAGCGTCGGACGGCGGAGTGTGCTTATTGTCTCTGGGCGGCTCCCGTGGATTTTTATTTGCGCATTACCTCTTCTAAGACCTTCACGTAGTGCGGCAAAACCACCGCATCTGAAAAGCGCTCCGACACCCATTGGCGCGCGGCCTTTCCTATAGAGGCTCGCTGCTCAGACGACAGGGAAGCGATGTAAGTCAGTACCCGCGTCAGGGCCTGCACGTCGCGCGGCGGTACAAGGAAGCCCGTCTGGCCGGGCACAATGACCTCCCGGCACCCTGGCATATCGGTGGCGATGGCGATTTTTTCCATGCACATGGCCTCCAGCAGGGCACGGGGCATGCCTTCGCGGTAGTAGGTGGGTAGCACTACGGCATCGGCCTCCGCCAGATGAGGGCGCACGTCGTCGGCGGAGCCAAGGTACTGAATAGCGCCCGTGCGATGCCATTCCATCACCTCTTCCAAGGACAGCGAGGCGGGGTTGCCTGTATCGGGCGCGCCGAGGACTCGGAAGTCTGCAGGTGTGCCTGCCGTGCGTATTGTCCGGGCGGCCTGAGCGAAAAGGGATACGCCTTTGCTGCGTAGCAGGCGCCCGCAATAGAGAAAAACGACCTCGGCATGCTCCGGCGAAGGACGCGGCGCAAAATGCGCGGCATCTACTCCCGGCCCGGGCACGAGCACGGCTCTTTCGGGCGCGACAATGTCTTGGCGCGTCGCCTCATGCAGGTCGTCAGGGTTGAGAAAAAGCACGCGCTGCGCCCCCCGCAAGGCGCTGCGGAACAACGGACGCCCTATCCATCGCCAGAGTAGCGCATGGGCGCCGGCGTAACCCAACCCTTCCACCACCGAAAGGTACGGCGTTCGCGTCAGGCGCGCAGCCCAGCCTCCTAACAGGTTAGCCGAGGTGGTGAACAACAGACACAGCGCCGGCCGCTCGCGGCGCATTAAGCGCGCTATTTCGGCCACAGCTCGCCCCACGACCAGCGGCGATACCCGCCCGCGCTCCAGACACCGCAGCGGATAGAGGGGCGCTGTCAGGAAGGCTCTAAAGCGATCTTCAGGGGCTGCCAGCAGAACTTCATAGTTGGCCTCTTGCAGGGCCTGAACGAGACTTCGACGATAATTCCACAGATTCCAGGCGCTGTTGGAAATCAGGAGAATGCGTCGGGACGACATGCCGTAAAATCGTCAAAAAAGCAAGAAACGCGTCCACCAGCGCGGTACCTTCTCCTCCTCAATGGGGCTATTCCAGGAAAAGTATCAGCGGTTGTTCGCCGGATATACCGTACCCGGGCCGTTGGCCATGGCAGCTATTTGCTCTAAGGTGTAGTGATTGCGGTACAGCTCATACACCTCATACGCCTGGTCGGGGGTGATGGAAGGGAACTCATCCAAAAACTCCGACACGCTAACGCCAATGCGGATGTAATCGTAGAAGGTCTCTATGCGAACGCAAGTGCCGCTGAACACCGGAGCGCCTTTCTGGATTTCAGGGTGTACGGTAACGGAAATACACAGTTGTCTCACGCGCTGCTGTTTACGGTTTAGTGAATGAAATCCTCGGCGTTGGTCAGACCGTAAAACTCCTTCATTAGGAGCGACAAGCAGATTAGCAAAAATCTGCGGCTAATGTAGGAGAGATTTTTCGGCGGCAAAAAATTTTATCCAAAAAAAATCTGCCGCGTTACAAAAATTCCTCCCCGAACCGGCGCTGGACGTCTGCGCGGGCCTGTTTGATGGCCTGTTCTTCGGATTTGGGCCATATGAGTAACACGTCGCCTTCATCCACGACGATGTAATCGCGCAGGCCGCGCAAGACGAGCAATTTGCCTTGTGGCGCCCGCACGAGCGTATCCCGTACGTCGTACAGCAGGGCCGTTGGGGTTTGCACGACGTTGTCGCAGGCGTCTTTGGGTGACTCCTGATGGAGGCTGGCCCACGTGCCCAGGTCTGACCATCCAAAGTCAGCGGGCAGGGTGAAGACATTGTCGGCTTTTTCCAAGATGGCGATGTCTACGGGCGCCTTTCGGGTAATGGGGTAATGTTCCTGCAAGAAGGGAACCTCCTGAGGCGTATTGTAAGCGTCCTTTCCTTTTTGCAAAACCTCGTAGATGTCCGGAGCATGTTGCTCGAAGGCGCGCAGGATGGCGGGCAGGCTCCATACAAAGATACCTGCATTCCACAGATATTGGCCGGAGTTGAGGAATTGCTGTGCGGTCTCGGCATTGGGTTTTTCGGTGAAGCGCTCCACACGGAAGATGCCATCAGTTTCTTCCTGGCCTACCTGGATGTAGCCGTATCCGGTGTGGGGGTGCGTGGGCTGAATGCCCAGCGTAATGAGGGCGTCGCGCTGGTGAGCGAAATCAATAGCCTTGCGCAGCAGGTTCAGGAAGACCTCGGGCTGCAGGACGATGTGGTCGGACGGAGCGACTACAAGGGTAGCATTCGGACTCAGGCCGGCCAGTTTGAAGGCCGTGTAAGCGACACAAGGGGCAGTGTCGTTGCGGCTGGGTTCGCCCAGTATCTGATTAGTGGTCAATTCGGGCAGTTGCTCGGCGACCAGGTCGGTGTAGGCAGCGTTCGTTACCACAAAGATGTGGGAGGCTGGGCAGAGGCCGAGGAAGCGCTCGAAAGTGAGGCGCAGCAGGCTTTTGCCCACGCCGAGGATGTCTAGGAATTGTTTAGGGCGATGTTCGCGGCTTCCGGGCCAGAAGCGGCTGCCTACGCCGCCGGCCATGATGGCTACATAGACGTCAGGAGTGTTCTGCATGTTTGGGCCAGAAAATACGCGGCAAAGTTGCGCAGGAGCAAGTAATGGACGTGCACAAAAGGCACATGTGCTATCGCAATAATTCGGGGACGGTGTCCGCAGTTGTGCGCCGGAGGTGCAGTTCAAAAGGCAGGCCGCGTAGGGAGAGGCTCAAGACTAAAGTGCTATCAGTATGCTGAAGCACCTCGTAAGTTGTGGTGGGCGAAGTTTGATGCCGAATGGTGCTTTGGGAAATCTCATAAGGCAATGGCGCTTCTATACCGATGGGCAAGTTGGTGGTCAGTTTGCCGTCGGCACTGAAGAGGAAGTAAGTGCCCGTAAGGGTTTGGGTTTCGCGTTGGTTGCGAAATCCGCGCGTCAATTCCCAGCGGCCTTGCAGGTTGGCTGCGGCGATCTCCGGCTTTTTTTCAGCGTAGTCGCAGCTCCAAATGAGCAGGGAGGTCAGGCAACAGAAGGCCGAAGAATGAAAAGAGGTCATGGCGTTACCGTTTACTGTTGTGTCCGTTCCGGGTAGCAAACGCTTTTAGCAGGGTTGCTGTTTTAAATGTTCAGGTAGCGTATTTACGGGGTTTTAATGTCCACACAACCGAAGCCGAGGTATGGAAACTCACCAAAACCAGCGTAATAGCAGAACTCCATAAGAGGCTTGGGCATGCTGACCTCAAACTCATAGATAAAACCGCGCAGTTGAGTCAGCCCATCCATGTTAGGCTTGAGGTGAATGAGGCGAGATTTCGCCTGTCCAAGCAGCCGATATTGCATCGGAAAGGCAGGGTCGAGCAGCCCCAGTGCGACTAACGAGCGATACTGCATGGCAGCCTTAAAACGCCGGACGGCGTGATTGAAGAAGCTAATGTCGTAAGCTTCGCTATCGGGCAAGATGGGCTGCTGCGCGTTTTTGCCGTCCTCTACGCTCGTAATAGATATGGGCGATAGTGCACGAAACTGCATGGTTTCTTTTAATTGTGCCTTAGGCTGCACTTGCCAGTGCTTGACGTTGAACTGAGCCGGGCCACCCTCAAAAGAGCCTAATTCTAAAGGTGTGTAGCGAAACAACTGGATGACCTGATACTCGTAGGCCGGGTCGAGATATATGGAGACGGTCAACTTGACCTGTTGGCCTAGCAGTCTAAATTCTTGCCGGGCTTGATCCATCTCGTAAGGGTAGATGGCCAACGGACTAAAGGTAAAAAGCCGGAAAGTTCGCGTCCCGACATCAAAACCCAATTGTTGAATGTGCTGGGACAGCTCCAAACCCGCCTTGGAGAGCACCGTAAAAATCCAGTTCGAAATTTCAGACTGGTAATTGATCGGAATAACGGCGCCCTTTTGGCATGAGAGGCTGAACTGGATGCGCATAAAGGGTGTGCGTTGAGATTAAAGAGAAGATTATGCCCAAAAATTTCGGGCCTAACCGTGTCTTTCAAACATTTGCTTTGATTTCACCGCGAAAAGTACGGAGCCTTTGGAATTGGCATAAAAAAATAAAAAGCGGAGGCGTTTAGCAAGAAAACGGTTTGCGCCTGCGCGCGCCTCCGCTCTTCGTGTTGGCCAGCCATCGAGGCTCACGGTCAGGACTCAAAGAAGGCGTCGTACTGATTACGTCCTCGCGTCTCCTTGGGCGGCGTTTGCGCAGAGGCATTCAGGTCAAGCACGTTTCTGGGGTCTTCAGCCTGGGCGATTAGGGTGTTTTTCTCTTTGCCCAGCAGGAGAGAAACGCCCTCTTTTTCCCACTGTTCCAGCATGCGCAGCCCTTCTTCCTCAAAAACGCCGTTTTGCAAGTCAATGGAGTCCATGAAGCTCTTCGACAGGTCCATAAAGCGCTCCATTTCGCCCACTTTACGGCCTACATCTTCGGCCATGGCTTCCAGTGCCATATCGTACATGTAGCGTTTGTCGCCACTGCCCGTCAGGATGGACATTGCCGATCGAATGGCCGAATGGCTGGCCTTAATGGCTTTGTACTCCTGTTCTTTGACGACAACCTGGTCTTGCAGGTCCTCGAGCATAATTTCGGAGGTCTCGTACATCTTCGTCAGTACGCGGTAGAGCACCTCCATGCGCTTGTAAAGATCCTCCAATTTCATGTTGGACTCCTGCAAGCGACCTGCCCGGCGCGCCTTGAGCACCATGATGGACTCTTTACCGCTTTCCTTGGCCCGGCTGGCCATGCCCAGACTGGTCTGTATCTCACGCTGGTTCTGCTTGATCATTTCGCCCAAGCGGTGCATCTGGCCTCGCAGCTGGCTTATCTGGGCGTTCATGCTGGCCAGGTTTTTCTTCAAGTCCTCGATGTAGCTTTTTAAAATGCCAATCGGGTCGAGCTGTACAAACAGGCCGGTTATCCAGCGCATAACGGATTTGTACATGAACCAAATCAGGTTGCGCATCTTCGGGTCCAGCACTACGTACAGCAGACCAGCCAGCAGGGCCAGCAGCCCAGCCAAGTAGAGGGTATTTTCAGCCAGTTTAATCAGTGTGGGCAGGATTTTCATAAACAGATACCCCCCGCCAATCACGAGGGCCAGTAGAAAGATGGCACCGGTAACGCCTTCGGGGCGTTGCCAGAAACTTTTGGGTTTGAGTGGTTGCATTTCGGCTTGCATAGCAATCAGGTGGGTTGTGAAAAAAACGGTGATTTAGCGAAGGAGTCGAGTGAAAAAAGCCTGTATGGCCCGGCGAAAGCGCTCGTTGAGGATAAAAAGCAGAACAAACGCCAGCACCACTATCCAGAACTCACTGACGACCACTCGGAGGACCTTGAGCAGCAGCCAGAGGAACAAAAGGCCGGCAACAAAAACAGCGATAGAATTTTTCAGCGAGTCGTTCATGCCTGCAAGTAGCGCGTGCATCCGCGTGCAACGGACGCAGTTTTAGGCCGCAAGTTACGTGCATGTGGAAAATTTATGGCCACCGAATGGTAAATAACAGCACCCGCTAACAGCCTGTTACCTTTGCCGCCCAAACGAACAGAATCCGCCGCATGCTCACCTTCGACGTTACGATACCCGTGCTCAACGAAGAAGCCACCTTGAAACGCCAGGTGCGCACCCTCCATCAATTCCTGGGCGAGCACTTCCCCGAGCACGGGCGCCAATGGCAAATCGTCATTGCCGACAACGGCAGCACCGATGCCACACCGCGATTGGCACTGGAACTCTCCGACGAACTGCCTGAAGTCAGACTCGTCCGTGTACCCGAAAAAGGTGTGGGGCTAGCCCTGAAAACCTCCTGGAGCCAGAGTGAAGCCGACATCGTGGGCTACATGGACCTGGACTTAGCCACCGACCTGAGCCACTTCATCCAGGCGTACAATGCCATCGCCACAGAGGGCTACGATCTGGTCTATGGCACGCGCCTGCACCCTCGGGCGCGCGTCATCGGGCGCACACTCAAGCGCGAGATCACCTCACGAGTCTTCAATTTTATCGTCCGGCATTACTTGGGCACTCACTTCTCCGACGGCATGTGCGGCTTCAAATGGCTCAAACGCGAGTATGTGCCAGCCCTCATCGCCGGCGGTGCGAAGAGCAACGGTTGGTTCTTTAGCACCGAATTGCTCGCCGTAGCCGAATGGCAGGGCCTCAAAATATGCGAACTACCCGTCCGCTGGACAGACGACGCCAATAGCAAAGTGAACATTCCGAAACTAGCCCGGCAGTACTTGAAAGCCATGGCCGCTTTAAAAAAACGGAAACCGCAATGACAGGCAAACAACTGCTTTTGGGCACGGCCCAGTGGGCCTGGACAGTCAGCCGCGAAGAAGCCTTTCAACTGCTCGACCACTGGCTGAAGGCCGGCCAGAAAGGCATTGACAGCGCCACTAACTACCCCATCGATAAAAACCCAGCGCATTTCCGCGCTGCCGAAGGCATTGTGCAGGAATACCTTCGGGCACATGGGCTGAGCGATCTGCAAATCACGATGAAAATCGGCTCGTTAGACAATCTGCGCTCGCCCGAAGTCAACCTATCGCCCTCCTTCGTGCGCATGATGACAGGCGAATACCGCCGCCTTTTGGGTACTAACCTGCACGGCATCATGCTCCACTGGGACAACCGCAACGACCCCGAAGCCATTGCCGATACGCTGTATGCCCTTGCTGATATTTGCCGCGAAGAAGGGCTGCGCCCGGGGCTCTCCGGCATCCGACACCCCGAGGTGTATGCCCCCATCGTCGAGCAAATGCAGGTGTCGTTCGACATCCAACTCAAGCACAATATCCTCCATTCCGACTTGCCCCGCTACGCGCCGTTCCAACGCTTGGCGCACCGTTTTTTTGCCTATGGCATCAATGCCGGCGGCCTGAAACTCGAGGGCGAATATGTTCCAGGCAGCACCCTGAAAGCCCGAGGTGGCGCCCCTGCAGCAGCCGAAGACTTGCTCGCCCGCATACGCGAGGCGTTGCCCCAGTGGAATACCGCCTTCGTCCGACCGCCCATCACCGCCTTCTACCAGATAGGCCTCCTCTTCGCTGCACTCCAGCCACGTCTCGACGGTATCGTCTTGGGCTGCTCCTCCATCGCCCAATTGGGCCAGACGCTCAACTTCTGGCGCGACCTGGAGAACTTCGACTATGCCGATATTTTCGAGCAACTGAATAAAACAGCCCAGAAACTAAGTCGGTAAAAGCGAAGTTTTATGATTTTTAAGGCGAAATTATGTGCTACTTTTCAGACGTTTGCTTGCCTTGCCGGCTCATTTTAACAATAAATGACCAGCCATGAAAAGAAAGCAAAAAACGCGATTGAAGGAAATAGCCCTGCTGTTTGACGGGCCCTTCAAATGGTTTTCAAGCTTTGCCGAAGTAGCCGAAGACATCGCCCGGTAATACACCACCCAACGGCTTGCGCCGCCTCGTGGACTTCTCGCACCTTGAGCCGGCGACCTCGGAACACATGAGCGACTGATTTGGCGCGTCGTTCTGCGATAGCATTTATCATACCCAAATCAAAGGTGGCAGGCCGGCGCGCCTGCTTTTTTTTGAGCACAAAAGCGATTGGCCAACTTACCCGGCTCATCTGCAACTGCTCGACTACATGCTGTAGATACGGGAAACCGACGCCTACCGTAACCGACCCCTATCGTATGTCATCGCCATCGTGCTTTATCACGGCGAACGCCCCTGACTGCACGAGGCCTTCCTGGGAACGCTCGACGGCCTGCCCGATGCCCTAAAACCCTACATGCCCAACTTTGGCTACACCGCTATCAATCTGGACGAGATATCGGTCGAAGAAATTCTTCAAAAGCCGCGTTCAAACCATTCGAAGAGCCCGCTCATTCTCCTTAAATTTGCCCGAAGTTAGACCCAACTCTGGCAATACCTGCCCACAGTGCGGGCAGCCTCACAGGAAAAAATGCCCGACGAACCAACAGAAATGCTGGGCTGCTTCATTTCTTCATATGTCGTAAAAATGCTGGAAATAAAAAAGGTAAAGACTGCTGAACGGATGAAAAACGTTCCGCCGCAGACATTGAAGGCATATGTGGAAGTGGTAGAAGAATTTGGCCAGGGCCTCGCCTTGGAGGAGGAAATGGAGGAAATAGGAAAGAAATGGCGGGGACAAGGTCTCCAGGAAGAGCCTCAAGAGGGACGCCAACAGGGCATGGAAATCGGTACTCAGGAAGTCCAGAGAACCGTTGTGGTCAACCTGCTGCACGCTTTTCCTGATTTAAGCGATGTTGCTATTGCTAAATTGACCAGCGCCTCGAAGAAACGGGTGGCCCAAATTCGCCGGCAATTGGCAGAGGAAAAACACAACGGCCACTCGAATGATTGAAAGCAAAGAAAGCAGCTGACCATGGAGGCTGGAACGTGCGCAAGTCTTTGTCTGGCCCGTTACAAGCATTTCATCATCAGCAATGCAACAGCAAACCAATTCTACTACAATAACTATGGTGTCTTTGGAAGACTGGGAATTAGATTTTGAATGGCTGCGCGTGCGGCACGAGGTGAAAGATGCCATGAAACGCGATGCCTTGCCCGACCTGAACACGATGCTGTTCCTGATAGGCATCCAGGAGCTGGGCCGTTGGAAAAAAGGGTTCACCAAAGAGGAAAAACAAGACCTCATGCACATCGCCGTCTGCCGATTGCTGGCCTACGACGGCTACTACGAATTCGTGGGCCGCGATGCCGATGGCTGGCCGCATTGGCGACAAGTCCGCAATATTCAGGCGCTACCCTTACCTGAACAAGAGCGGTTGCTGAAGGAAAAAATCGTTCAGTACTTCAAAGACTTAGAAGCCGAACGATAACCTTGCCCGTCATGCGCAGGGGCGCGTCTCCATTCTAATAATGTATGCGACTCTTCTATCTGCTCCTTTACCTACTTCCCTTTTTGAGCGCCTGCCAGAAGCGCCAGATCATCGTGCACATTGAGACGAAGTTTGGCGACATCCGCGTGCGGCTCTACGATGAGACGCCGCTGCACCGCGACAACTTTCTCAAACTGGTACAATCGGGCTTTTACGACAGCCTAATGTTTCACCGCGTCATTCGGGACTTCGTCATTCAAGGTGGCGACCCAACCTCGAAGCATGCTGCTCCAGGCGTTCTGTTGGGCGCGGGAGTGGTTGGCTACACGATACCGGCAGAAATCCGCTTCCCTCACGTGCGCGGTGCGCTCTCGGCGGCTCGAAAGTCCGACGCTGTCAACCCACAGCGCGCTTCCGATGGCAGCCAGTTCTACATCGTGCAGGGGCAGCAGCATACCGACGCCTCTTTAGATGAACTGGAGCGAGTCATGGGCATCAAATTCAGTCCCGAATGGCGTTCCCGCTACAAAACCGTTGGCGGTACGCCTCAACTGGACGGCCAGTACACCGTCTTCGGCGAGGTGATCTCGGGCATGGAAGTGGTGGATCGCATCGCCGCAGTGCCGCGCGACGCCAACGACCGACCGCTGGAAGACATCCGCATGAGGGTGCGCGTCGAGTAAGGCCACGAATGTTCTCGGTATTCAGCCGCAGGAGGACGAAGCCCGGCCCTGCTCCGGCATGGCAGTAAAAATCACCTTTTCAGTGTGCTTTCCGCTGCCCTACCTTTGCACGCTTTTATCAAAACACGACTTATGAGCAGGAAGAAAATCCTATTTGTGGTAGGCTCCCACAACCAGACTACCCAGATGCACCAGATTGCCAGCTACCTGCAAGACGAATTTGAGTGCTGGTTTACCCAGTTTTTCCCGGACTCTCCCGTAGAAAAATGGGCCCTTGAAGCCGGCCTATTGGAAAGCACCATCATGGGTGGCAAATTCAAGGAACGCGCCGACCGCTACCTGAGCGAGCACAACCTGCCTGTGGACTACATGGGCCGGCGTAATGAGTACGAACTGGCCGTGCTGTGCTCCGACCTCATCGTACCGCACCGACTGCGAAACATTAAGACCATTTGGGTGCAGGAAGGCATGACTGACCCGGCCAACCTCCTGACGTATATCGTTCAGAGGGTGAAAATCCTGCCGCGATACCTGACGTTTAACACCTCGCTCAACGGTGCTTCTAACCTGTGCGACATCTACTGCGTGGCTTCGGAAGGCTACAAAGAACATTTCACGCGCATGGGTACAGACCCCGACAAGATTGTCGTAACGGGCATGCCCAACTATGACAACCTGCAGCAATACCTGTACAACGACTTTCCGCATCGCGGCTACGTGCTGGTAGTTACCTCCGACATTCGCGAAACGTTCCGATATGAAAATCGGCCCGCTTTCTTGCGCGAATGCGTGCGCATTGCTGCAGGGCGGCCCATGATTTTCAAACTGCATCCCAACGAAAACGCCGAACGCGCCACGCGCGAAATTCGCGATGTGGTCGGCCCCGATGCGCTGGTCTTCACTGATGCCGACCCATATCCCATGATTGCCAACAGCGATGAACTCATCTGCCAGTATTCCACACTGGTTTACGTCGGCATTATCCTGGGCAAGAAAGTGCACTCGTACTTCGACCTGGAGCAACTGCGCCGTCTGGCGCCCTGGCAAAATGGCGGCACTTCCGCCCGGCGTATTGCCGACCTTTGCCGGCAGTATCTGGCCTTTCCGGAAAAGAATGGCCCTGCGTTTTTGAGCAGCATTGGTGTCACTCAAACCGTTTTTGTGGCGTGAGTCATATTGTTACCGTCATCCAGGCCCGTATGGGTTCCAGCCGTTTGCCGGGCAAGGTGCTGCTCGATTTAGTGGGTCAGCCTCTGCTGCTGCGCATGGTCGAGCGCGTGCGGGCCGCCCAACGGGTAGGTACCATCGTTGTGGCCATTACGGTAGAGCCTTCCGATGACCCTATCGAGACTCTATGCCTCCGGCACGGCCTGCACTGCTACCGCGGTAGTGTGGACGACTTGCTCGACCGCCACTACCAGACCGCACTGCTGTGGAATGCCGACGCTGTAGCCAAGATACCGTCCGATTGCCCCCTCATTGACCCAGCCGTCATTGACCGCGTGTTCGAGTATTTTTTGCAAAATAACTTCGACTACGTCAGCAACCTGCACCCGGCCACTTACCCCGACGGCAACGATGTGGAAATTATGACTATGAGCGCCTTAAAAACCGCCTGGAAAGAAGCCCAGCGCTCCCTCGAGCGCGAACACACCACGCCATTCATCTGGGAAAATCCGGACCGATTCTCTATCGGTAACGTCCGCTGGGAAACAGGCTTAGATTACTCCATGACCCATCGCTGGACAATTGACTACCCCGAGGACTACGCCTTCATCCGCGCTGTGTATGAAGAACTGTACCCGAAGAACCCCCGCTTCGGCCTGCAAGATGTTCTCGACCTGACTGCACGCCGCCCCGATATCTTTGCCCTCAACAGCCGATATGCCGGCGTCAACTGGTACCGGCATCACCTGCACGAACTCAAAACCATCACTGCCGAACAAACGCGACACGTGTGACTACCGCTAACCTCTCCCCTGCTAAACACTCGCACGCCGAACTGGCCCGGCTGGCCCTGCGCGTTCGCGAACACATCCTGCGCCTCTCCACCGATGGAGGCTGTTTTACGGGCGCCTCGCTCTCTTGCGCCGACCTCTTTGTCTTCCTCTACACGTGCTTCCTGCGCGTCGGGCCTGAGCGCCTGAACGACCCCGAGCGCGACTATCTGCTGCTCTCTAAAGGCCATGACGTGCCTGCCCTCTATGCCACGCTGGCCGAACTGGGCTGGATACCCGTCGAGCGTCTGCAAAATCACCTGAAAACCAGCGACTTCATCTACTGGCACCCCAACCGCCACGTGCCCGGTGTGGAATTTCACTCCGGCTCACTGGGCCACTTGCCTGCTGTCGGGCTGGGTATTGCTTTAGACATCAAACTGCGCGGCGGTCAAAATCGCGTCGTCGTCGTTACCGGCGATGGAGAGCTCGACGAAGGCTCCGTGTGGGAAGCCCTGCTCGTGGCTGCGGCGTATCGGTTAGACAACCTCGTCATCGTGGTGGACCGCAACCACTTCCAAGCCAACGTGCGCACCGAGGAGCTCATCCCGCTGGAGCCAATGGCGCCCAAATTCGAGGCCTTTGGCTGTGCCGTCGAGCGCATTGACGGCCACGACTTCAACCAGATGGAGGCCGCCTTCAGCCGCCTGCCTTTTGCCGTAGGCAAGCCCAGCGTCATCATCGCCGACACTGTACGCGGTAAGGGCGTGCCCAGCATCGAGGCCCGCGCCGACCGCTGGTTCTGCAACTTCACCCACGATGAGGTGGGAGCCTTGCTGCGCGAATTACACGGCGAGTCCCAGGCCCAACTGACCTCCGAAACCCTCACTGTACGCTAACCTCATTGGTATGAACTACCAGGAACTCATCCGCCAGACGGCCCTCAACGACGAGCGCATCATTGTGATGACTGCTGAAAACCGCGCTGTCCTGCGCGAACTGCCGCCTGTGCTGGGCGACCGCTTCATAGACGTCGGCATCGCGGAGCAAACCATGATTGGCGCTGCTGCCGGCCTGGCCCTGCGCGGGCGCATTCCCATTTGTCACGCACTGGCGCCTTTTCTCATCTATCGCGCCTACGAATTCGTTCGCACCGACGTGGGCATTGCGCACTTGCCCGTCAAGTTGAGCAGCTGGATTGCTGGTTTCCTCTCCGAAGCCAACGGCCCAACACACCAGGCCATCGAAGATGTCGCCCTCATGCGCGCCATCCCGGGCATGACGGTCTTCTGCCCAGCTGACGAAGCCGATATGTTGGCCATGCTGCCGGCTATTTGGGCTTCCCCCAACCCGGCCTATGTGCGCCTCATCGTGCGCAAAACGGATTACGCGCACGGGCCCTTTGAAATCGGGAAGGCTGAAGTCGTCCGGCATGGTACCGATATCACTCTGCTCGTGTATGGCCTGCTCTTCGAGGAAGCCCTCCGGGCCACCCGCTTGCTTGAGCAGGACGGCCTCTCGGTAGGGCTCATCAACATGCGCTCGCTCAAGCCCGTGGACGAACAGGCCATTGTGCGCGCCGCACAGTCCTCGAAACGGCTCGTTACTATCGAAGATCACCTCCTCACCGGTGGCCTGTACAGCATTGTGGCTGAGGTGCTGCTCAAAAACCGCATCAGCGCCGACGTGCAGCCTCTCGCGCTGGAGGAACGCTGGTTCCACCCTGCCTTACTGCCCGATGTACTGACTCATGAGGGCTTCACCGCCGAACACATCGCCCGACGCATCACCCTGCCCGCGTGGGTCTAACCCGATAACGACAGACTCGTTTGACTCCGTGCCGGCTAAACTTGCTTGGCCTCGGTAACGCCCAAACTTGTTTGGGTAAATCGCTAGCAAAAGCACTTATCATCCAAGCCACTCAGGCCAAATAAATTTGGCCGATAATTTACAGATATGCCTAACACCGTATCGCTTAACGCAGACTATCCGAACATCTCCAAGTCGCTGGAAATTCTGGCGAAAGCACGCCAGATTATGCATCCTGTCACGCAGACACTGGCTAAAGGCCCCGGCCAGTGGAGCCGCGGTGTGGCGCCCGTCTATCTGGAGCGCGGCAAGGGCGCCCGCGTGTGGGACGTGGACGGCAATGAGTACATTGACTACACGATGGGCGTTGGCCCTCTTTCCCTGGGCTATTGCTACGACCGCGTGGACGCCGCCATTCGGGAGCAACTGGAGCGAGGTATTACCTTCTCGCTCATGCACCGCTTAGAGTACGAAGCCGCTGCAGCCGTGCAGCAGGCGGTGCCGCACACCGAGAGCGTGCGCATCTCGAAGACGGGCTGTGATGTGACCTCAGCCGCCGTGCGCCTGGCCCGCGCCTACACGGGCCGCGATGTCGTGGTGTGCTGCGGCTATCACGGTTGGCACGATTGGTACATCAGCACTACCCCGCGAAACGCCGGCATTCCACAGCCCGTACGCCAGCTGACGCGCGTCTTTTCGTACAACAATCTGGACAGCCTGCGCGCCGCGCTGGACAAGGACGTCGCCTGTGTTATCCTGGAACCCATCGTCTTTGAGGCCCCGCGCGACAACTTCCTACATGAAGTGGCGCGTCTGACGCGCGAAAACGGCTCATTGCTCATCTTTGACGAAATGTGGACAGGCTTCCGCCTGGCTTTGGGCGGTGCACAGGAGTACTTTGGCGTTCAGGCCGACCTGGCATGCTTCTCCAAAGCAGTGGCCAACGGCATGCCTGTCTCATTCCTCACGGGCCGCAGAGATGTCATCAGCCAGGGCGAGCACGACGTGTTCATCTTCACCACCTTCGGCGGCGAGGCGCTCTCTCTGGCCGCCACCATCGCCACTATCGCCGAAATTCGGGAGAAGAACGTGCCGGCCTATTTGGCCCAACAGGGCAGAAAACTCAAGGACGGCTACAACACCTTGGCCGCTCAGTTCGAATTGCAAGACGTTACTCACTGCGCAGGCTTCGACTGCCGCACGGTCATCAACTTCACCGGTCGAGGGGGCGACCCGCTCGTGCTCAAAACCCTGATGCAGCAGGAGATGCTCAAACGCGGCGTGCTGTGGGGCGGCTTCCACAACATGTCGTTCAGCCATACCGATGCCGACGTGGCCTACACGCTGGAAGCTTACGAAGACGCCTTCCCAGTGCTCAAACACGCCATCGAAAGCGGCAAGCCCGAGCAGTTCCTGCGCGGCGAAGTGCTGGAGATGGTGTTTCGAAAAACAAAGTATTAACCCGCAGTAACGGCCAAACTTGTTTGGCCTCGTATCCGCCAGACTTGTTTGGCCAAACCCACCACACATGGACCTCTTTTCATTAAAAGATAAAATTGCCCTCGTAACCGGTGCCTGCGGCCTCCTGGGCCGCGAGCATTGCCGCGCCCTGGCCGAAGCCGGCGCCTCCGTGGTGGCCATAGATGTGGACGAAGCCACCTGCCGGGCCTTTGCAGCGCAGTTAGGCCCCCAGCATTTGGGCCTGAGCGCCGACGTTACCGACCGCGTCTCGCTCGAGCACGTGCGCAATGCAGTGCTGGCCCGCTATGGCTCCATAGACATACTGGTCAACAACGCCGCCATCAACGACATGTTTGAAAACCCGGCGCTGGCGGCCCGGCAATCCATGTTTGAGCATTACCCGTTGGACATGTGGCGAAAGTCGCTGGAAGTCAATGTTACAGGCGTCTTTTTGTGCTCGCAGGTGTTTGGCGCTGTCATGGCCGAACGAGGGCGCGGCAGCATTATCAACATTGCCTCGACCTACGGCGTGGTAGGGCCGGACCAGAGCATTTACCAGAACGAGCGCGGCGAGCAGACGTTCTACAAATCGCCCTCTTATCCGACCACTAAGGGCGCTATTATCAACTTCACACGCTACTTAGCCGCCTACTGGGGCCGCAAAGGCGTGCGGGTCAACACACTCTCGCCCGGCGGCGTGGAGAACAACCAGGAGCCTTTCTTCATCCAAAACTACAGCCGAAAAACGGCGCTGGGTCGCATGGCACAGCCGACCGATTACCGCGGTGCTATCGTCTTTTTGGCCAGCGACGCCTCGGCTTACATGACCGGGGCCAACTTAGTGGTGGACGGAGGATGGACGGCAATGTGAATGGGAAATAATCAAACGAGTTTAGGAGGTATTTTGCCGAACAGGTTCGGCGGATACAGGACCAAGCTCGTTCGGCGAACACTGGATTACGGAAGTATGGCAACTTACACGGATGAAGTACTTGCGGCCAAAGCGGGCCGCATTCGACTGCTGCTGACGGACTGCGACGGGGTGCTGACCGATGCCGGAGTCTATTACTCGGCAGAGGGGGAGGCACTCAAGCGCTTTTCTATCCGCGACGGCATGGGGGTAGAACGCCTGCGGCAGTTGTGCGGCGTGGATGTAGGCATTATGACGGGCGAAAACTCGGCTATTGTGGCGCGACGGGCCGAAAAATTGAAAATGACGCACCTGTATCTGGGTGTCAAAAACAAGGCCGCTCGTCTGCACGGCGTCTTGCAAGCCCATGGCCTGCAGGCCGACGAAGTAGCCTTCATCGGCGACGATATGAACGACTTGGAGGTGCTGCAACTCGTCGGCTTAAGCGCCTGCCCGGCCGACGCGTTACCGCCTATTAAGACTGCCGTGCATTATGTTTGCGCGCAGCCGGGAGGCCACGGCGCCTTTCGGGAGTTTGCAGAATGGATTATATACCTGAGAACGAAGGCTTCTTAAAGAGGCCAGAGTATTTTTCAAAATAAAAAACAAGCATAAGCACATCCGCATGAATACCATCGAATTGCCCAACGGGCGCAAAATTGGCCCAGGCCAGCCCTGTTTCCTTGTCGCTGAAATCGGCATCAACCACAACGGCTCTTTGGAACTGGCCCTGCGCCTTATTGAAGAGGCGGTAAAAGCAGGCTTCGACGCGGTCAAATTCCAAAAACGCACACCGGAGCTGTGCACCCCGCGCGATCAGTGGGACATCATGCGCGACACCCCTTGGGGCCGCATGCGCTACATCGACTACCGCTACAAAGTGGAGCTGAGCGAAGCCGAATATGCCGCTATCGACCGACTCGCCCGCCAGCATAACATCATCTGGTTCGCTTCTTGCTGGGACGAACCTTCAGTGGATTTCATGGAGCAATTTAATGTGCCTCTTTACAAAGCGGCCTCCGCCTCGCTGACCGACATCAGCCTGCTGAAAAAGAAAAAATCTACCGGAAAGCCGCTCATCGTTTCCACCGGTATGTCCACGATGGAAGAAATCGAAGCCGCCGTAGACGCGGTAGGCACGGATAATCTGCTCATCGCTCACGCCACTTCGGCCTATCCGTGCGCCGTCAGCGAACTGAACCTGCGCATGATTCAGACGCTGCAGCGGCGCTATCCCGACGTTCCCATCGGCTATTCGGGCCACGAAACGGGCCTGGCGACCACGCTGGCAGCCGTGGCCTTGGGCGCCTGCTTCGTCGAGCGCCACGTAACGCTCGACCGTGCCATGTGGGGCTCCGACCAGGCCGCTTCCGTCGAACCCGTTGGTATGGCTAAATTGGTGCGCGATATCCGCGATATCGAAGCCGCCTTGGGCGACGGCATCAAGCGCGTTTATGAAAGCGAAATGGGGCAGCGCCAAAAGCTGCGCCGCGTGAAGTCATAAAGGAAATCTCCCGCGGGTAGGTTCATCTCTCACTTCACCTAAAAGGAGGACACCATGGATTTGATGACCATTACTACGGCCATTCTTCTGGGTTGGATGCTGCTCATCATTGCGTTGGAGCGGCTCTTTCCCTATACGCCCGGGCTGAAGCTCTTCCGCGAGGGCTGGTGGCTCGACCTGGTGTGGTACACGCTCATTCAGAGCTACTTTTTAAAAATCCTCATTTTCGACTACATCCTGGCGCCAGCCAAGTCGGCCTTAGGGCTTTCGGAGATGGGCTACCTGTCGCATTGGCCCATATGGGCGTTGGTGTTGTTCTTTCTTGTTACGCACGACCTGTACATCTACTGGTTTCACCGCTGGCAACACCACAACAAAATCTTGTGGCGCACCCACGAAGCGCATCACTCCGTCAAGACAGTGGACTGGCTGGCTGGCTCGCGCTCGCATGTGCTGGAAATCATCATCAACCAGACCATCGAGTTTGCGCCCATCGTTCTACTGCTCGACAATGAAACAGCGGCCGTAGTAGTGCCCATCAAAGCCCTGCTCGATGCCATGTGGGGCATGTGGATCCACTCCAATATCGACGTGGACATGGGCAAACTGCAGTACTTCATCAACGGCCCGCAAATGCACCAGTGGCACCACGCCAACCACCGCGAGGTGTTCTACGCCAACTACGCTACCAAATTCGCCTTCTTCGATTGGATTTTCGGTACAGGCTTCCTGCCGGGCCTTAAGCCGCTCAAGCACGCCCTTTTCAAACCGCGTGAATACGGCTTGCCCTACGAATACCCGCGCGAGTACTTCCTACAGCACGCTTTCTCCTTCTGGCGCTTCGACGTAGAAAAGGTGGAAAACCATCCGTGGGTGAAGCCTTACATCGAGTGGCAACAGAGGCTGCTGCGCTGGCTGGGCTTCGACCCAAAAGAACGACCGGCTGCCGCCGAAGCTTCGCCAATTTCTACTGCCAGCCCGGTGCAAACCTCACCCCCGGCCCCATGAACCCCTGGACGGCCTTAGCCATCGCCTCCGGCATGGAAGTGTGCTGGATTTACAGCCTCAAATGGCTCGACTTCAAGCGCATTGCCGCCTTTGGCTTTCCGCGCCTCTTTCTGGAATGGGACGGCTGGCTGGCCCTGCTGCCGCTACTGGGATACATCGCCTTCGGCCTGGCCAACATCTACTTTTTTTCTTTAGCCATGAAAGGCATTTCGCCCTCCACGGCTTTCGCTGTGTGGATGGGACTGGCGCTGGTGGGCACCAAAATCGTTGGCGTAGCCTTCTTGCGCGAGGAGTGGAGCTGGGCGCAGGTGCTGTTTATCGTGCTCATTTTGATAGGCGTGGTAGGGCTAAAGTATGGGGAAAAGGAAAACTGAACTACAGAAAGCCCCTCAGAGATGGAACACGGCTCTGGTGTCATCGAGGTCGCCCGCGGGAAGACGTTGTCGCCCCCCTATTTTTGCCCCCTAAAAACACTTCGCCTCATGCGCTGCCCTGTCCTGCTGTTTCAGCGGCTTTTTGCCGTTGCTCTTGCCTTCTTCTTCGTTGCCTGTGCTTTTGCGCAGCGCCCTGACAAACCCAATGCTGCTGACCTGCACGACGCTATCAAGCGCCTAAGCGTGCTTGGCTCTGTGCTCTACGTTGCAGCACATCCTGACGACGAAAACCAGCGCTTCATCTCTTATTGTGCCAACGAAAAACGCCTGCACACCACTTACATCTCCCTTACGCGCGGCGACGGCGGGCAAAACCTCATCGGCGCCGAATTCGGTGAGGCTCTGGGTGTGCTGCGCACCCAGGAGCTCCTCATGGCCCGTACTATTGACGGCGGCCACCAGCGCTTCAGCCGTGCCAATGACTTTGGCTATTCCAAAACACCCGATGAAACCCTGCGCATCTGGGACAAGGACGCCGTACTGGCTGACTTGGTACAGACCATCCGCGAAACGCAGCCCGACATCATCGTCAACCGTTTTTCGCACGACAAAAACACCCGCACCCACGGCCACCATACCGCCTCTGCCATGCTGGCCGTGGAGGCTTTTCACTTAGCCAACCGCACCGATGCCTACCCGGAGCAACTGACCTGGCTCTCGCCTTGGCAACCCCGACGCCTGTTTTTCAACACTTCTTGGTTCTTCTTCGGCGGCCGCGAGGCATTTGAAAAAATGGACAAAAGCCACTTGTTTTCCTTCGACGCCGGTGTCTATTTGCCCCTGAAAGGCAAAAGCAACACTGAAGTGGCCGCCGAAGCGCGCTCCATGCACCGCTGCCAGGGCTTCGGCTCCCTCTCTTCGCGCGGCGAAGCGCTGGAGTATTTTGACTTCGTGGAGGGCGACCGACCTACCACCAACGACCTCTTCGAGGGCATCAACACCACCTGGACGCGCCTTCCCGAAGGCGCACCCATCGGCGATCTCCTAGCTCAAATTGACCGCAATTTCCGCCCTGACAACCCAGCCGCCTCCGTACCTGACCTGCTTCGCGCTCTGCAACGCATCCGCGCCCTGCCCGATAGCCACTGGAAGCGCATCAAGGCCGCTGAAACCGAAGCCGTCATCCGCGGATGCCTGGGCCTTTACTTGGAGGCCTCCACCACTGCCACCGGCGCCTCGCCCAGCGACACCGTCCGCCTGCGTCTGGAGGGCATCTACCGAAACACACCTGACTCCAGCCTCGCCGTAACGCTCGAAGGCCTTCGCATAGAACCCAACCTGCTCGACACCAACTATGCCCAAAAACTAACCCTAAACCGCCCTTGGACGCTCGCCAAAACAGTACGCCTGCCCGACGCCATGCCACTTACGGCGCCCTTCTGGCTGCGCCAACCCTATACGGCGGGTATGTACACCGTGGACACGCCTCAATGGCGCACACTTCCCGAAACGCCGCGAACCTTCCGCGTACGCTGGCGCCTGTCGGTGGGCGGGCTGCCCATCGAATACAAAACCGAGGTGGCCAGCAAAATTGAAGAGCCGGCCATCGGAGAGGTGTGGCAACCCTTCGAGGTGCTGCCACCTGCCTTCGTGGAGTTTACTGAACCGTGCTACCTCATCCGAAAATCTGCCCCGACGCGCGTGCCCGTAACGCTGCGTGTGCGTGCCTTCCGTGACAGCGTCCACTGCCGCCTGCGCCTCATCGCACCCGCCGAATGGAAAGTCTCAAATTCGACCGGTGCGCCCGAAGTGTTTTTGGCCCGCAAAGACCAGGAGTGGACGTACACCTTCTTCATTGATGCTCCCAAAGGCCCAGATGTGGCGCTGCTGAGGACCGAGATGGAGGTCAATGGCAAACCTTACACCGACCGGCTCGTTACTGTGCGCTACGACCACATACCGCCCCAGTACATCCTGTTGCCCGCCCAGGCGCGCGCCGTCCGCTTAGACCTCAACATCGGGGTGCACAACATCGGCTATTACATGGGTGCCGGCGACGACGGCCCCGACGCTCTGCGCCGCATAGGCTGCTCCGTTACCCTGCTCGACGACAAGGATTTACAGCCCGAAACACTCCGAAAGTTCGACGCCATCGTGCTCGGCATCCGCGCCTACAACACCCGCGACGCGCTCAAACGCCACCAACCGCTCCTCTTCGACTATGCCAAAAACGGCGGCACCTTGGTCATGCAATACAACAACAGCTTCGACCTGGTAACGCCACAGGTGGCGCCCTTCTCCCTGCGCCTCAGCCGTACCCGCGTAACCGACGAAACGGCCCAAATGCGCATTCTGCAACCCAAACACCCGGCCCTGAACACCCCCAACGCCATCGGCCCAGCCGACTTTGACGGCTGGGTGCAAGAACGCGGCCTGTACTTCCCCGACCAGTGGGAGGCCCCATTCACCCCGCTGCTGGCCTGCAACGACCCCGGCGAACCTTCCACCGAAGGCGCCCTCTTGGTGGCGCCCTACGGCAAAGGCTATGTGGTCTACACCAGCCTGGCTTTCTTCCGGCAGTTCCCCGCCGGCGTGCCCGGTGCTTATCGGCTGTTTGCCAATTTAATCTCGCTAAAACGAAAATAAGGCCCTCGCTTGAGCCAGCGCTGCCCTGTAGGAGATGGTCACGTTCTCCGGTACGGATAAGTTCAAAGAACAACAAACCTTGAAAATGGAGGGCTTTCGGTGTCGCATGGGTTTGCTCTCGGCCGCGAGGGAGGACTACTGCACCTCACCAAGACGCAAGGACTCCTCGTGCTGAGCGCCACTGTAGCCCGCGGACATTTGCTGCTAAACCATGCTGCCTCTTGCCGCCCTCGAAGACGACGACACACCGCGCAGCAGGCACCCGCTGCCGCGCAGCGATGAGGCTTATCTCTGGCGATGGGAAGGGCATCACTCGAAGTAAGCGACGCGTTGGCCATTTTCGAGTCATTTCGAGGCGAAGATGACCAAAAAGAATGTCGGACTATCGGATTTTTAATTAAAGTTTGAGAGGGCTTTTCTCATAGCAGTGGTTAGGGAGCCATCACCAGATGCCCTCGCGTATGGGTACGGGCCGGATGTCCGGCATGTTTTGTTCGAGCCAGCGCACGGGGGCCTGGAGTTTATCGCCCGTCTGGGTGTCGCATTTGAAGAAGAGGTAGTACAGCCAGCGGCAGTGTTCGATTTTGGGCAAGAGTTGTTCGAGGGTTTTTTCCGGATTTTCCTGCCGGAAGGTTTCGCTTTTATGGGCCAACCAAGCGTAGTAGGCGTCGTCGTGGGTTTCAACAACGTCGAGGACGGCGCGGTCATCGGTGAAGCGCTCTAAGAAGCGGCGGGCTAGCACACTGTGGTGTTTCGACCAGTCGCGCGGGCGGGTGCGTGACTCGGCGTACTTGAAGGTGTCGTGCACCAAGGCTATGAGGCGTATCTGGCGGCGCGTGTGTTCGGGCAGGTTTTCGATGCACTCGATGTTTTCCAGGACTTCGCGGACGTGGAGGACAATTTTGCCTTCGGGATGCCCGAAGCGCGGTTCGCCCCACATCAGGCCGCGCTGAAAGTCGGGCAGGGTCAGTAAATGCCGCTCCAATTCTGTCTCCGCGCGCAACAAAGCGCGCAGGTCAGCTGTTGTAATAACTTCTGTTGAAGCGACTCTTCGTTTGAGTTGCCTGATGTTGAAAATGTCGGTTTGGGCGGTCATCGTACGGCGAGTGGCATTATACAGAGGGTTTCAAGCGCCCTTCTAAACAAGGTTAACGAGACGTTAAAGAACGCGCCAGCCGAAGCAAAATGCTTGTTGAGACGTTTTTTTGTTATCGAAACAAAGATAGGAGGAGTGCCTATCGCAAACCAACACTGCGTCATGAATAAATTTTGGTCCTCACTGTTAGCCGGCGCCACAGGTGGATTATTGGTCTTTGGCGCCATGAAATGGATGGAGCGAAGCAAGGTAGAGGCGACGGCTGATTTGCAGCCAGCGCCGACCGTCCGACAGGTGCGTTTCGATGAGGGCGGCGGGCCAGGCCTCTTTGACTTTACGCGTGCTGCGGAGCGCTCGATGGCTTCAGTGGTGCACATCAAGGCCAGCGAAAGCCCGCAAACGGCGGCCCAGCGCTATCGGCGCACCAACCCATTCCACTTCTTTTTTGGCGACCGGTTTTTCTTTGAAGATGAAATCCGCCCGCGCTCGGGCACGGGCTCGGGGGTCATTTATACGCGTGACGGCTACATCCTGACGAACAACCACGTCATTGAATTTGCCGACGAATACCAGATTACGCTGCATGACGGGCGCGAGTTCAGGGCCCGCTTGGTGGGCGCCGACGCCAGTACTGACATGGCCGTATTAAAAATAGATGCGACCAATTTGCCGGCCATCGAATTGGGCAATTCCGATGCAGTGCGCGTGGGCGAGTGGGTGTTGGCCGTGGGCAATCCCTTCGACCTGACCTCGACGGTTACAGCGGGTATCGTGAGCGCTAAAAGCCGCGACATCAACATCATCCGCCGCGGTGCGCCCATCGAGTCTTTCATCCAGACCGACGCTGCCGTCAACCCGGGCAATTCGGGCGGTGCTTTGGTGGACATTCACGGCCGCCTCATTGGCATCAATACGGCCATTGCTTCGCCGACGGGCGCCTTTGCCGGCTACTCTTTCGCTATCCCGGTCAATCTGGCTAGACGGATTGCCGACGACCTCATCCAGTACGGCAAGTATCGCCGCGCTTACATGGGCGTAGACATTGCGCCCATGGACAACAACATCGCCAACTATTTGGCTATTCCTTTCGTCCAGGGAGTATGGGTGAAAGCCCTCGACCCGCAAGGCTCTGCGGCGCGCGGTGGCGTGCGCCCCAACGACGTCATTACCAAAGTCAATAACCGCCCGGTGGCTTCTGTGCCCGAATTACAGGAAATCATCGGCCGCTCCAAAGCCGGCGAAACGATTACGCTCACCGTTGTACGAGAAGGCCGGGAAAAAACGTTACATGTGCAACTCCGAAGCCGGGGCGATTAAAACCACCCGGTTACTATACGAAAAAAGAAAAAGTTGGTTTTTCGTTTTGTTTTGATGTGCCTGCTCTGCGCAATGCAGGGCAGGCTTTTTTGTGCCCAACGCCAGGGCTGCTGCTTATAAAGCCGCAGCGCGCAGGGTCTCGACTTCGGCGATGCTTTTGGGCACGGGTTTGCCCAAGATACGGTGTCCGTTAGCGGTGATGAGCGCGTTGTCTTCGATGCGGATGCCGCCGAAAGAGCGGTATTTGTCCACGGCGGCGTAGTTGATGAAAGCAGCGCAGTGTCTGGTGCGTTTCCACTGCTGGATGAGCTGCGGGATGAAATAGATGCCCGGCTCCACGGTGAGTACGAAGCCCGGCTCCAGTTCGCGCGCCAGGCGCAAATAGGCTGTACCGAGCTGGGTGCTGCGCTGCACGGTGCTGGAATAGCCCACGTAGTTTTCGCCGAGGTTTTCCATGTCGTGAACGTCCAGGCCCATCATGTGGCCCAGGCCGTGCGGGAAGAAGAGTGCATGGGCGCCTTGGGCTACAGCCTCATCCACATCGCCCTGCATAAGGCCCAGCGCTATGAGGCCTTCCGCTATGCGACGCGCAGCGGCCAGATGGACGTCCAAGTAGCGTACGCCCGGCCGCAACAGAGAGATGGCGTGCAGTTGTGCGTCGAGCACTATCTGGTACACGTCCCGCTGCCTGGGCGTGAAGCGCGCGCTGACAGGGAACGTACGCGTCAGATCGCCCGCATAGTGCAGCGCCGTTTCGGCGCCAAAGTCGCCCAGCACCAGCTGGCCGGGCTGAAGGGTATTGCCGTGGTAATGGTTATGCAGAATTTGCCCTTGTACGGTCAGGATGACAGGATAGGCCAGATGCCCGCCGGCGCTGACGGCGATGCCTTCGACTAAGCCAGCCAACTCGGCCTCAAGCTGGCCGGGTCGGGCAGCTTTCATGGCGGCCACGTGCATGTCGCCGGTGGTGTTGACGGCGCGTTCCAGCTCGGCTACCTCCTCTTCGGATTTGTGCGAGCGCTGGGCCACTACGGCCCGGATGAATGGCTCCGAAACAGCGGCCTTTTGCCGCTCCGGCGCTATGTTGAGCCAGCCCTTGAGCGCCATTTGATGCTCTGGGCGGTAGGGCGGCAGGAAATGGATGGTCTGGCCGGAGCGACGCGCCTTTTTCAAAAAGGCAGCCAGCCGGCGCATAGGCAGCACCTCACGCACGCCCACGCGCTCGGCCAGCTCGCGCAGGCGGGGCTGCTGGCCCATCCAGACGATGTCCTCGAGCGTCAGGTCGTTGCCAAAGAGGATTTCGCGGTCGTGGTTCACGTCGATCACAGCCACTAAGTCGGGCTTGTCTATGCCGAAGTAATAGAGAAAAGTGCTGTCCTGGCGGAAGGGAAAGGGGTTGGCAGCATAGTTCATGCCCACCTCACGGTTGCCGAGGAAAAGGGCCACGCCGCTGCCCAGGGCTTTCTTCAACTGGACGCGGCGAGCCATGTACGTTTCGGTAGAAAACATGGAACGAGTACGTTTGGGCGCAGAAATCGTAGATGTAGCTAAGGCGGCAAATATCGCTTAGAAATCGGTTTCGCCTACTCAACGCTTTTACCACAAATGCAGCAAGAAGGGCGCTTTGCCACAACTATGAGCAATTTTTGGTTTTTTGTGAACTCTGGTTGATGTTGTCGCATTAAAAATGTGTTAGCGCAACGCTCCGTTGACCGGCCTCGTAATCAACAAATAGGGTATTTTCTCCACCGTTTTCTCATGTAGTAATCCTCTTACGCGGTTAAAAAATGATTAGGTACCTTTGTCTTTGTTTCCCGTGTATTTTTCTGTTTTGCTCAAACTACTCCCGAACATGAAGTCTGGCTACGCCCTATTACTCGCCCTATGCCTATTGCTGTCGTGGAAGATGGTGGCTCAGTGTCCGCCGCCGGGTTTCCCAGATGCGGGTAACACGTGCCAGCAGGCGCCCATTTTGTGCGAGAACCTGCACGGCTATTGCAACACCATCAATAACAACAACACGCCGCAGAACTTTCCGGGCTGCCCGGGCTGGCAGCTGAACAACGACGAATGGTTTGCCTTTTTTGCCGGCACTACGAGTATCAGCATTCAGGTGATACCCAGCAACTGCTCGCAGGGGCCAAACATGGGGCTTCAGGCCGGTATTTACGCCGGCTGCGGGCCGCCCTGGCAGGCTATGGCGTTGCAATGCGCGTGTACGCAGAACCCGTTTACGCTGACGTCCAATAACTACGTGGTGGGTCAGGTGTATTATTTCGTGCTTGACGGCTGTGCGGGCAACGTATGCAACTACACCATCAACGTCCTTTCAGGCTCGACGGTGGGCGTGCCGCCCAACGACCCGGGGCCTATCACGGGCACCTCTACCGTCTGCCAGGGTACCTCTGTTCCGTACAGCATCGCCCAGGTGCCGATAGCCACCATATACACCTGGACGCTGACGCCCTCCAGCGCCGGCACTATCAATGGTCAGGGCACGCGCAACATCACGGTCAACTGGTCGAACAACTACAGCGGGCCGGCCCAGCTGTGCGTACAGGTGTCTAACCAGTGCTATTCCAACCCAAACATCCAGTGCTTTGAAGTGGAGGTCATTGCGCGTCCCACCGCCCAGATTTCGGGCAGCGGCATTATTTGCGCCGGCAACCCGCAGCCGGTCAACCTGAACGTGGCCTTTACTGGCGAAGGGCCGTGGGTGTTCACCTATGCCATTAACGGCGTCAACCAGGCGCCCATCACGACCAGCGAAAACCCCTACACCATACAGGCCACGCAGCCGGGCACGTACACCTTAGTGAACGTATCTACTCAGGTGGGCAACTGCTCGGGTACCGTCTCCGGCTCGGCTACGGTTACCCAAATCAACCTCAACGCACAGGCTGTACCCACCAACGAGCAGTGCGGCACAGGCAACGGCTCCATCAACCTCAATTATGGGGGTGGCAGCAATCCCTACACATTTGAATGGTCGAACGGCGCCAACACGCAAAACCTGACCAATCTGCATGCCGGCGAATACACGGTAACCGTTACCGACGGCAACGGCTGCACTGTGGTGCGCACTGCAACGGTACTGGACAATCAAATCAACATTAACATCACTGGCAGCGTCCAGAACAACACTACCTGCATCGGCGGTAACGGGGCCATTAATACCAGTGTTAACCCTGCAGGTACATACACTTACCAATGGTCGAGCGGGCAGAACACCTCCAGCATTAACAACCTCGAACCCGGTACTTACACCGTTACGGTAACCACCGGCATTACGTGTTCGGCAACCGCCGAATTTACGGTGGACGACCAGCCTAACGAACCCAACCTGAGCGCCACAGCAGTGAATACTACTTGCGACCTGCCCAACGGAAGCGTCAACCTTTCGGTAAGTGGCGGCGTGTCGCCTTACACGTTCTCCTGGTCGAACGGGGCCACTACGGAAGATCTCTCTAATATCATGGCTGGCTCCTATGCCGTAACCGTTACGGGTGCCAACGGCTGCACAGCGACCTTAGAGGTGAGCGTGGACAACAATAACCCGTCCATTTTCATCAACGGCAACGTTACATCGAACACCACTTGCATCGGTGGTAATGGCAGCATTTCGCTGTCGGTGTCACCCACAGGTAACTATACTTATACTTGGACTACGGGCGCGACGACGCCCGGCATCAACAACCTGCAGCCTGGCACCTACACCGTTACCGTCAGTGCTGGCGGCTCCTGCACGGAGACGGCCGAATTTGACGTGCCGGATGAGCCGCTGGAACCTAACGTCAACGCCAACGCTACGCCCAGCACCTGCGAGCTGCCCAACGGCAGCATTACGGTGAGTGTTTCGGGCGGTCAAGGACCATACGCGTATTTGTGGTCAACGGGAGCCAACACGCAGAATATCAGCAACCTTCCAGCAGGCACGTACACGGTAACCGTTACGGGTGCCAACGGCTGTACGACAGCGGAAAGCGTGGAGGTGGACAACAACAACCCGCCCTTTAGTATCAATGGCAACGTGCTTTCGAACACTACCTGCATCGGCGGCAACGGCAGCATTACACTTTCGGTGTCGCCAACGGGTAATTACACGTACAACTGGTCCACGGGTGCTACAACGCCTAACATCAACAGCCTGCAGCCCGGCACCTACACGGTAACCGTCAGCGCCGGCGGCGCTTGCGTGGAGACGACTGAATTTGAAGTGCCCAACGAGCCAAATACGCCCAACATTTTTACCAACCCGAACAACAGCACCTGCGAACTGCCCAACGGCAGCATCACCGTTAGCGTGTCGGGCGGGGTAGCGCCGTACGCTTACCTGTGGTCTACGGGCGCGACGACGCAAAACATTGCCAACATTTCATCGGGTAGCTACACGGTAACCGTCACGGGCGCCAACGGCTGCTCGAGCGTGGAAGAGGTGTTTGTGGAAAATGAAAACCCGCCCATTGATGTGTTTGCCAACATTCAGCCTAACACGCGCTGCGTAGGTGGGAACGGCAGCATTTCCATCGCCGTCAGCCCACCCAATCCGGCTTACACCTTCCAGTGGTCTACGGGCGCGACGACGCAAAATATCAGCAACCTTCCGGGCGGCATTTACACGCTGACCGTCAATGGTGGCGGCGCCTGTGTGGAGTTGTTCGCCTTCGACGTGCCCAATGAGCCGTTAGAGCCTTTCATCAATTTCACCCAAAACAATGCCACCTGCGGCCTTAGCAACGGCAGCATTACGGCTAGCGCGAGCGGCGGCACTCCGCCCTATACCTTCCTGTGGGCAGGCGGACAGACGACGCCAACCCTCAATAATGTGCCGGCTGGCCTTTACCAGGTAACCGTTACCGGCTCCAACGGCTGCACGGCTACTGATGCTGTGTTTTTGGAAAATCAGGATATCCCCATCTCTTTAGATGGGGATGTTACGGACAAAACGTCTTGCATTGCCAACAACGGCTCTATCCGCCTTTTCTTTTCGCCGAACAACGTAACGTTCGCGTGGTCGAACGGCGCCACGCAGCCCATTTTGAACAACCTTGCGGCGGGCACTTACACTGTAACGGTCAGCGCCGGTGGCACGTGCACCGAAACGGCCGAGTTCACGGTGAACGACGCTACCGAGCCGCCCAGCATTTTTGAGGAAATCACGCCGGCCACCTGCGGATTTTCCAACGGCATCATCTCGTTGCAGGTGTTTGACGGCATTCCGCCCTACTCGTACCAGTGGGCGCCTCCCGGCGGCAACACGCCCAACCGCAACAACCTGCCGGCGGGCAACTACGGCGTTACCGTAACTACTTCGGTGGGCTGCACGGCAGTGGGCTTCTTCACAGTGCCCGCTGAAACCATCAACATCGAAATCAGTGGCACGGTGTCGGACAACGTGTCTTGCACCACGCCCAACGGCTTTGTGGACATTGACCTGTTCCCAACAGCGCCCTACACCTACCTATGGTCGAATGGGCGTACCACACAGGACATCTTCGACGTGCCTGCCGGCACTTACACGATTATCGTAACGCTGGGCGTGGGCTGCAGCGCTGAGGCCACGTTTGAGGTGTTGAACAACACCGCGCCGCCTAACTTGGCCATGAGTACCACGCCGGCCACGTGTGGCCAGTCGAATGGCTCGGCCAGCGTCAATGCCAGCGGCGGCTCGTCGCCCTATAATTTCCTGTGGTCGGGCGGCGGCAACACAGCCACTATTAGCAACCGTGTGCCGGGCACTTACACGGTTACGGTAACAGACTTCTGGGGCTGCTCGGCTACGGCTTCGGCTACCATTGCCAATACGACCATTGCTGTCAACATCAGCGGGACGGTGACGCCCAACACGTCGTGCACCGCCCCTAACGGCGCGGTGAATATTGCGGTCTCGCCCAACGTGCCCTACACCTACTCGTGGTCGAACGGACCGACGACCCAAAACATCGCCAATGTGCCGGCGGCGACCTACACGGTAACCGTCAGTGCCGGGGTGGGTTGTTCGGCTACGGCTTCCTTTGCCGTGCCCAACAACACCGTTAACCCTACGCCCGACCTGGTGGTAACACCGTCCATTTGCGGGCTGAATAACGGCGCCATCAACACCACTCTTACTGCTGGAACAGGACCTTTTCAATTTGCCTGGTCGAACAACGCCACCACACAAAACCTGACCAACATCTTGGCCGGCATTTACACCGTAACTGTTACAGATGCTAACGGCTGCACGGCCGTGGGCACCACCACTGTGCCTAACAACGCCTCCACGTTCAGCCTGTCAGGAACGGTAACACCGCTGACGAGCTGCACGACCGACAATGGCGCCATCGACCTAACGGTAACGCCTCCGGGCGCCTACACCTACGAGTGGTCGAATGGTCAGGCGACGCAGGACATCTCCGGCCTGCCAGCCGGAACGTACACCGTTTCGGTAACTGAGCAGGGCGACTGTACAGCCTCCACCACCTTTGTGGTGTCCAACAATCAGACGTTTGCTACCCTCAACCAGACGGTTACGCCTGAGCTGTGCAACCTCGGCAATGGAGCCATCAACCTGACCGTTAGCGGCGGCGCCCCTCCTTTCTCGTTCCAGTGGAGCAGCGGCCAGACCACCGAAGACCTCACCGGCATCGCCGTCGGTAATTATACGGTAACTGTTACGGGCACCAATGGTTGCTCGACTACCGCTTCCATTGCGGTGCCGGCCGATGTCGTTACATTCTCTATTTCCGGCACGCCTTCGCCCAACACCTCCTGTGTAGCCTTCAACGGTGCGGTCAGCCTGACGCTCAACCCGCCCGTGCCGTCGCAAGGGCCGGGCTATTCGTTCGTGTGGTCGAACAGCGATACCACGCAAAACATCAGCAACCTGTTGCCAGGTCTTTACACGGTAACTGTCAGTGCGGGTGGCTCGTGCACCAACACGGCGAGCTTCAACGTGGCCAACACAGCCCTGCCGCCTAATGTAGCCGAAAGTGTAGGCGCAGCTCTGTGCGGCCAGAACAGTGGCTTCATCAACCTGACGGTCAGCGGTGGTGCCTCGCCCTATACTTTCAACTGGTCGAACAACGCCACCTCCAAAGACCTCGTCGGCCTCACCTCAGGCACGTACACCGTTACGGTAACAGGTGCCAACGGCTGCACTATCGTGCGCACCTACACTGTGCAGGAAAACACGGTAACGCCCACCATTTCGGCCACGCCGACGCCCAACACGTCGTGTATTGCGCCCAACGGGGCCATCAATCTAAGCGTGCTGCCTACCAACTTAGCCTACACGTACCAGTGGTCGGGCGGTCAAACGACGCCCAACCTCAGCAATCTCGCTCCTGGCAACTACACGGTAACCGTCAACGGTGGCGGCACCTGCACCAACACAGCCGTCGTAACAGTGGACAACAACACGCCCGCACCCACTGGCGCTGCCGACATAATGCCGGCCTTGTGTGGTCAGAGCAGCGGAAGCATTGACCTCACCACCACTGGCGGCGCTTCGCCTTATACCTTCCGCTGGTCGAACAACGCCACCGTGGAAGACCTTATCGGCGTGCTTTCGGGCCCGTACACTGTAACCATCACAGGCGCCAACGGCTGCTCCTCGACGGCTTCCTTTGTCGTGCCAGAAAACACGGTCATCCCTGACGTGAGCGCCACCGTTACGCCCGTTAGCTCCTGCGTGGTGTCCAACGGCGCCATTGCGCTGTCGGTAACGCCGACCAACCTAAACTACACGTACCAGTGGTCGGGTGGCCAGACGACGCCCCATCTGAACAGCTTGGCGGTGGGCAATTACACGGTCACCGTCAACGGCGGTGGCGCGTGCACCGCTACGGCTACCTTTACCGTTGCGAGCGCTACAGGCACCGTGGTGTTCGACCAGCTGACGCCGCAGCATGTGAATTGTTTTGGTGAAAAAACGGGCCGCATACAGGTCAGCGTCAGTGGCGGTACAGCGCCTTACACCTTCCAATGGTCGCCAGCTATACCGGGCAACCCGCAAAGCCCAACGGGCTTAAGCGCTGGCACGTACTCCGTAACGGCCACCGATGCGGCAGGCTGCACGGCTACAGGCTCGGTAGCCATTCAGCAGCCGGCATCGGCCCTTCAGTTGTCTTGCGCGCAGGCCAGCGTAGTGAGCGAACCCGGCGCTAACGACGGCGTGGCCGCCCTAACGCTTGCAGGCGGCACCGCCCCCTACACAGTGCTCTGGACACCGCCGGGCGCTTCGCAAACCGGCGTGCCCGCAGGGCCGTTCTCCATTACCAACCTCGCTGTGGGCGCCTACAATGCTATAGTCACTGACGCCAACAACTGCACGACCAGCTGCTCGTTCAATATTCAGCTGCTGGCCTGTGAAACGAAAATCGGTACTATGGGCACTGCACCGCTCTCGCTGTGTGGCTTGGGTTGCCTGACGGCGATGTACAACCCCGCAGGCGAATTTCTGGAGCCGGGCGACGTGCGGCAATTCATCCTGCACGAGGGTGCCGGTGCGCAAATTGCAGGCGAAATTGCGCGCAGCAGCACGCCTGCGTTCTGCTTCGACCCGACGCGGATGGTCTACGGCAAGACGTACTACATCTCGGCGGCCGCCGGCAACAACGACGGTGCGGGCAACGTGGCGCTGTCGCACTTCTGCACGGTCGTGGCGCCGGGCACGCCCATCGTTTTCCAACAAAAACCCACGGCCAGCGTAGCGCCGCCACAGCCCATCACGTGCGCCGCCACTCAGGTGCCACTCACGGGCGCCTCCGACATGGCAGGCAGCGCCTTTGCTTGGACGACCACCGGAGGCCAAATCGTAGGCAACCCCACCGCGTCCGCCATCAGCGCGGCGCGCGCCGGCGCGTACCGGCTCGTCGTTACGGCCAACGGCTGCTCCGACACGGCTGTTGTGCAAGTGCAGGACATCCGCAATCAGCCCCAAGCTACTATCGTGGCCAACCCGGCCAGCGTGCTCAACTGTCGCATTGACCAGATTATCCTCACCGGCGGCGTCGAGGGCACGACCAACGCCAACACCATCTGGCTCTACAACGGCAACACCTACGCTTCGGGCACGGTCATCAACATCAGTGCGCCGGGCAACTACGAGTTTGTCCTCCGCGACACGCTGACACACTGCTCCGACACGGCGCGCATCCAGATTCAGGAAAACCTCAACTTCCCGCCGCTGACGGCTTCGCCGCCCGCGGCACTCAGCTGCCGCAACAGCACCACCACGCTGATGGGCGGCTCCCCTATCCCGAACGTCCAACTCACATGGGCCCGCCTCAACGGCGCCGACACGCTCGTCGTCGGCAGCGGTCCCAGCCTCACGGTGAACACGCCGGGCACATACCTGCTCCTCGGCCTCGAGCCGGCCAGCGGCTGTACCAACGCCGTTTCGGTGCTGGTGCAAAGCGATTTCGTCTACCCCATCGCCGACGCCGGCCCGTCGTTTAGGATTTACTGCTTTGGCCAAACGGCCCAATTGGACGGCTCGGCCTCTTCGGGTCTGTCGGGCATGACTTTCCAGTGGACGACCACCAACGGCGCCATTGTAGCCGGTGCTACTACACCTAAGCCGACCATCAGCCGACCGGGTACGTACAAATTGGTGGTAACTAACCCGGCCAACGGCTGTACCGACAGTGACAGCGTGGTCATCGAACCCGACGCACCCGTGGCCTACGTAACGGCCAAGCACCCGCCTTGCACCGGCGACCGCGGTGCCATCATCGTGGACAGCATCGTCGGCGCCCAGCCGCCCATACGCCTGTCGTTCGACGGCGGTCAGACGTTCTCCAACAGCCGCCTGCTGACCAACCTGCAGCCAGGCAACTACTCCATCTTCCTCGTGGATGCTAATGGCTGCTCGGCCACGCAAACAGTAACTATCCACCAGCCGCAGGACTTGGAAATCACCCTCGTGCCCGAGGTAACCATCCGACTGGGTGAAATCTACCTCATCGAGGCAAAAGTCAACCAGCCTTCCAGCGCGCTGGCGCAAATCCGCTGGACACCCTCCGACGGCCTTAGCTGCGACACCTGCTTGGTAACGGAAGCGCGCGTGCTGACCACCACCTGGTACCGCCTCACCGTGGTGAGCAACACCGGCTGCAGTGACAATGCCCTGCTGCGCCTGCAGGTGGACCCGTCGGCCGATGTCTATATCCCGAACGTGTTCAAGCCCGACAGCGAGGGCGAAAACGCCGTCTTCCGCATATACGCCAACCCGCTCATGGTCAGGCGCGTGAAAACTTTCGAGGTCTTCTCCCGCTGGGGCGAGCGCGTGCACTCGTACGCCAACTTCTTCCCTGACTCGCCCGCCCACGGCTGGGACGGTCGCTTCCTGGGGCAACCCATGAACCCGGGCGTGTTTGCCTACTACGCCGTCATCGAACTGATTGACGGGCGCGAACTACTCTTTGAAGGCGACGTTACGCTGGTGCGCTAAAGCGCCTCCAAAACGGAATTTTGTGGCGGCATCTCTTGAAAAAGAAGGGATTGCCTCCCATTTTTCCTGAAAGAGGCTGCAATTTCGTGCATTTGTGCTTGTGCTGATGCCTAGGCCTGCGTTTCTGGTCCTTCCCATACCTCAAACTGACCTTGTGCAAGGCTGCTGCGAGGCAAATGGTTGCAAAACCGCAGAGGTCGCGGAGGACCGCAGAGGTACTTCTCTCGGCGTTTCTCTGCGTCCTCTGCGGTGAAAAAAGAAAATTCCGGAGGCCGCAAACAAGGCTTTCATCAGGACAGCCCTCTCAACTGTGCGTAACGTCAGGTTGTCAGTGAATTCACTTTTAGCAGCCATAGCCGCGATTGCTCTGCTCATTTTTACCACTACCACCTATGGTGCCCACACCAACTACTTGCCTATTTTTGCCGGCCTTTGAGCGCCCAGGCGTGGGCGGTTAGGCATTTTTATCAGGAAAGGCTACGGTATCATGCGACTAAAATCCCTTGAGCTGAAAGGATTTAAAAGCTTCGCCAACGAGACGGTCATCCATTTCAATGCTGACGTAACGGGCGTGGTAGGGCCCAATGGTTCGGGCAAGAGCAACGTCGTGGACGCCATTCGGTGGGTGCTGGGCGAGCAAAAGAGCAAGGAGCTGCGCTTGGACAAAATGGCTAGCGTCATCTTCAACGGCACGAAGCATCGCAAAGAGGGGCAGCTGGCCCAGGTGTCGTTGACGTTCGAGAACACCAAAAACCTGCTGCCCACAGAGTTTCAGAGCGTAACCATCAGCCGCCTGCTCTACCGCAGCGGCGAAAGCGAATACCGGCTCAACGGCGTATCCTGTCGCCTCAAGGACATCACCTCGCTGCTCGTAGATACCGGCATTGGGCCAGACTCGTATGCCATTATTGCCCTCAACATGGTCGAAGACCTGCTTAGCGACCGCGAACAGGCCCGGCGGCGTATGTTCGAACAGGCCGCCGGCATTAGTAAGTACAAAGCCCGCAAACACGAAGCCCAACTCAAACTCGAGGCCACTTCTGCCGACCTCGACCGCGTGGAAGACCTCCTGTACGAAATCGAAGACCAGCTCAAAAAACTCGAAAAACAGGCTCAACGCACCCAGAAGTACTACGAACTCAAGGACGCCTACAAAAACGCCGTCATCGAACTGGCCCTGCACCAGCTGGCCCAACACCGCCGGCACTACCGCGAAATGGAAACCCAAATCCAGCAGCAGGAAGGCCAGTACCGCGCCAACGAGACTCAGGCCCGACAACTCGAGGCCGGCATCGAGCACCTCCGAAAGTCCTACACCGATGAAGAAGTGGCCCTCAGCGCACAACAGCAGCAGGTCAACCAATTGACCGGGCGCATCCGCTCCAAAGAAAACGAAAAGGCCCTGCTGACCCAAAAACGCACCTTCGTCAGCCAGGAAATAGCCCGCTTAGAAGACCAGCTGGCCCGCGCTGCCGACACTATGCGCCGCCTCGAAGCTGAGATCGAGGGCTACCAGACCGACCTCAACTACGAAAAG
>FQKF010059173.1_pt1 | contig 49869 bp, 45 predicted proteins | sample 1504521 | NCBI WGS metagenome assembly FQKF01 (sample SAMEA4475357, study PRJEB15587) | soil metagenome | biome: Soil; feature: Field | place: India | collected 2015-03-11 | depth 0 m
GCGAGTAAGTTATAACAGTATTACCCAAATTTTTCAATCAACCGGTAGTTATATTAATACTGAAGGCATCTCGTTAAGTCTGGGTAAGCGTTTAAAATGGCCCGATGACTACTTTACCCTTCAGCAAGCAATTGGTTTCGACCGATATAAATTCAGAAACTATCCTATTGCTTATAGCGATTCTGCTACTGGTTCAATTAATAATATATATTATAGCATTACATTTGGGCGTAACTCGCTCGATCAGTTCATTTATCCCCGTACAGGTTCATGGTTTTCAATAGGTTTGCAACTAACGCCACCTTATTCGCTATTTAACGGTAAAGATTATAGTAAACTAAGCGATGCCGAAAAATATAAATGGGGCGAATACCATAAATGGTCTATCAGAGCTGAAACTTACATGACCATAGTTGGAAATCTGGTATTGATGACCCGTGCGAATTTTGGAATTGTTGGCCGCTATAATAAAAAAGTTAATTATTCACCTACCGAAGTGTATGATATGGGGGGAAGTGGTATGATGGGTTATAATATTACAAATTCCGAAATCATACCTATGCGAGGATACACCGATGGAGCACTTACCCCTTATGTAAATGGTATTGCAGCAGGCCACATTTACGACAGGTTTACTTCCGAATTGCGTTATCCCATAACCCTTAAAGAACAGGCTACTATATATGTAGCTGCTTTTGCTGAGGCCGGTAATGCCTGGGCCGATGCGCGCAGCTTTAATCCATTCGACGTAAAGCGTGCAGCTGGTGTAGGCGTACGTGTATTTCTACCCATGTTTGGAATGTTAGGCTTTGATTTGGGATATGGATTCGATAAAGTGAATGGACAAAAATCGGGCTGGCAACCTCAGTTTGTAATGGGGCAGCAGTTTTAATTAAACGCAGTTTTTAATATTAGTTATTTTATTCTTAATACTGTAAGCAAAATAAGTCAACTAAATTTAATATATCATTACAAGAAAAAATTTTTAATTGAACTGTATATTTAATAATAAACGATAATAACGAATTTTTGTAAAAGCAAATGTTTATTTGGCCTAGTATTAGTCGAACAACACTCTGAACTAAATATTAAAATAGAATCTTATAAAAACTTAATTATTTTTTAATACTGCATAATTCGTAGGATGGATAACGCAGGAAAAACTTTGTATTTTTCTGCTTTGAAAAATTAACCAACCATTAACTATAACTTTTACAATTAACTGATTATTATTCTGGTTTTTATTCACTGCAAGAGTTGATTCATACATAAAATATGTTCCGCTTCTCTTACAATTATTAAAATATAATTGCTACTTTCATCAATAATTGTTGTATATGAGTAATTTATCCATTTCACAAAATCTGTACAAATTTTTTAATAATTATTTTGCTAAATTTTTTATTGATTTTATATTTGATTGTTATTTACCTAACAATTATAAACCTATTAATTAAGAATGTTATGAAAAAAATATTTCTACAATTATTAATGAAAATTTTTTTAATAACGGTATTTTTTATTTCATGTCAATCTTTAACTGCAAAAGAAATTGTTATTTCAAAGGTTTCATCCCCAATTACTATCGATGGCGATAGTAGTGAATGGAGTAATTTTCCTGCTTATACTCTTAATGAGTATAACCAGAGCGCAGAAATAAGCGCTTACTTCAAAATGTGCTATGACAATGATTATATTTATGTATTAGTTGCAGTGACAGATCCAACCCCAAATAAAGAAGGCTATTCTACATGGCAGAGCGATTGTGTTGAACTATATTTTGCCATGGATATTACAGACTCTTGGGCTTATCGTGAAGGTGATTGGCAAATCCGGAAAGTGGCAGCTCATGCTCAAGACGATTTTGGAATCGACGGTATGGGTAATCGAATTGATGTTCTTTTAAATGACGATAATTTTAAAGTTGAACAAAAAGATGGTATTCCATATGTACAAGAATGGAAGTTACCTATTAATACATTAGTAGGAATTTCTGCCTTCGATGGAGAAAACTTCAGGTTTGATATAGCTGTGGCCGATAATAATGGAATTGATGGATATCGGAGTGGTCATATTTTTTGGAACAGTGCTGCAGATAACCAATGGACCACAATTCAAAATCAGGGCTTTGTTAAATTAAGTCAACGAATATCCTCCGATAATATTACTATTGATTCTAATTCAGTAATTATTAATATGAACAAATATGGAATATATTATATCGATTCAATCTCATATTTATTTGATTCGGGAGGAGAGTTACAATACTATGATAATAATGAAAATTATAGAGTTACTATTTATCCTAAAGATTCAACAAAATATTTAAGAGCTGTAATTAAGAATTTTTCAGTAGAAAGTGGTTTCGATTATTTAAGGGTTTATGATGGGCCTAATACCAATGCCAGATTAATTGGTGAATACACTGGATATTTGAATAATGAAATTGAATTTTCTGCAACTAATCCATACGGTGCTTTAACATTTGTTTTTCAGAGTGATGGAATTGTGGTTTATGAAGGTTTTAAGATTATGTTATATCCTGAAACAAAAATTTTCAACCCTCATTTGTTGAATCTGAAATGTTACGATACATTATCTAAAATTGTATTTGTGAAAAACTATAACTCATGGGAAGTTAAGGAAAATGCCAATTGGATTGAATTAAATAAAACCAGTGGTTCAGGACTTGATACTATTATTATACATACAAGTATTAATCAAAGCCTTTCTGATCGGATGGGTTATCTCGAATTTACATTAACTGATAGTACTGGAAAATCGGAATTAATCAATTATGTTATACGCCAGGAGAAAAACATTCCTTATGTGCTAAGTAGCATTGATACTATTTATGTTTCATATCGGGGTTCGAAAAATATTAAAGTTCCGATCTCATCAAATACCGAATGGTATGTTAATTCTTCTTATAGCGATTGGTTGCAATTACATAATAATTATTGGAATTATGGTAATGATAGCATTTCATTCAGTGTTACACCCAATCAATTATTAGCACCGCGGGGAGGTTCTATTAGTATTTCTTGGTATGACAATATAAATTATTTTTATAGGGAGATATTAATAGTTGTAATTCAGGAAGGGGCATCAAATGGAGTAATGTCTGACTTTATTCTAGTTAATGCCAATGATACTGTTACTTCGCTTACTTTAAAATCTAAAAATTCAATCTGGACTTTGTCTGCCAAAGATAGTTGGGTCTCTCTTCCCCAACCATCCGGAGTTGATTCTTTTATTAATTTACCTATTATCATTGAGCAAAATCCAGAAGCCCGACGCAGATATACTGAAATAAGGATTTTATTTAACGATACTCTTACTAATGATACTGATTCGGTTAAAGTTACGCTTATGCAATTTTCCAATTTGCCTTGGTTACACCTTCCAGATACTATATACGTAAGTGAAAATAATTCTAATATTTTAATAAATGTTGAATCAAATGCATTCTGGACGATTTATAACACCTATTATGATTGGATCATTGTAGAAAATGGTTACTATAATTATTTTGGTAATCAAGCTGTTAATGTAAAAATTAGTCGAAATCCACTTTATTTAAATAGAACTGGATATCTTACTTTCTATTATTATAGCGAGGACGGGTGGACTTCATATAATAAAAAAGTTTATATTAAACAAAATGGTTCAGCATTTGGAGTTTCCTCAACAAGAATAAATTTATCATCCAATAATAATAGCGAGGCTCTATTAAAAGTTAAGGCCGATAATGTTGCATGGAATCTATATTCCGATGCTGACTGGTTAACATGTACACCCATGTCATGGATAGGAGACAGAGATGTAGTTATTAAGGCTAATCAAAATTCTTCAATATATGAACGTTCTGCTATCATTTATTTGAAAGCATTTGAAGGTACTTCCGATGAAATTTCAATTCCAATTTTAGTTACACAGGCTGGACAGGAACCTCATATAGAAGTTTCAAAGAATTCAATAAGTTTAGTATATGGAGGGGCTCCTCAAACAATCTCTTTAATTGCCAATTGTTCATGGTATATTGAATATCCTTCATGGGTTGTTTGTGACCCCAGTAGTGGTTTTGGTAATCAAACAATAAATATTTATTCTCAAAATCAGGGGAACTTTTCAGGCTATATTTACATATATGACTGGGATTCGTATAAATTGCATCAGACTATACGTGTAAATCAAATAAGTAGTGGCGGCAGTAATTTAACTCAATGCTTATCAATTTATAAAACAAGTAACCGTATAACCATTGATGGCAAAGTTGACAGCTCTGAAGTCTGGAATAAAATCACAGAGGTTCCATTATCGAAAAAAACGAATAATACAAGCGGAATCAGTGGTGTTTTCAAAATGTGTTACGACGATGAGTTTGTATATGTTCTTTCAAAAGTTTCAGACCAAACACCTTTAAGTATACTCGATTCTTATAGTTATCAGAATGATGGAATTGATCTTTATTTTTCAATGGATAAAAATAATCATGTTGATTATTTAGAGGGCGATTGGAAAATTCGCAAAATTGCTGCACTAAACGATATAGATGGAATTATAGGTACTAGTGGCTTATCGGATAATAATTTTGATTTATCGGTTTTAAAAGCTGATCCATCATTTAATTTTGCCCAAACAAACAATGGCAATAGTTATACTGTTGAATTTGCTATACCTTTATCTACATTAATACAAAATGCAAATTTTGATGGGCAAAATTTCAGATTTGATGTTTTAGTGGACGATTACAACTCTTTTGGGTACCTGGGTACAATTGCATGGAACTCGTTGAATAATAATCAAACATCTAGCACCGAATATTTTGGTTGTGTTAAAATGGCTGGATTTGTCTCACTTCCTTCAATTGATAATTTAATATCTATCTATCCTAATCCATTAACCGATAAACTATTTATTCAATCAAATGCTCAGCTAATTCAGAATGTTACACTTACAAATATTGAAGGTAAGGTTCTGTATAAGCTTTCAGATATTAATAATGGATACGTTATTGATATGTCCAGGTTTAAACCAGGTGTGTATGTCTTGAAACTTCAAACCACTAATGGTATAGTTACAAAACAAATAATTAAAAAATAGGATACTTCACATAGTATATTAAGGCTGCCTTATTTAAGGCAGCCTTAATATTTAATATCCGGACAATGGCTTGAAACTAAGAATTATACTCAATTAATTTATTGCAGGTTTCAGCTACTTTTTCTACACTTATTTCACGCATGCATTTAAAATGGCCCAGTGGGCATTTTTTATATCCAATCTTTGAGCAGGGCCTACACCATAATCTTTTATTTTCAAAAATATAATGATCATGACCTGGCATATATGGGTACATGCCAAATTCGGGAATAGTGTTGCCCCAAAGTGAAATAATAGGTTTTTTAAAGGCAGCAGCTATGTGCATTAAACCTGTGTCGTGAGTAATTACAACGGTTGCTTGTTTAATGATAGAGGCCGATTGCTGGATATTAAATTTTCCGCATGCGTTATATATTAATTGACTAATAGATAGTTTTTTAGCCAGGTTAATAATTTGTTCGGCTTTATCGGTATCTGAAGTTCCACCCAAAAGTACCACCGGTTTTTTTACAAGTGTACATAAACGAGCAAGCATATCGTCGGGCATTTGTTTAGTAGCATGCATGGCTCCTATTACTATTGCTACATATCCATTTGATAGTTCAGACGAGATTTGTTTTGTATCAATTTCGTTCGTCGGATGAATGAAAAAATCTAGCCCTTGCATGTCGTTCTGAACATCGAAAAGATAACAAGTTTCAAGATAACGATCGACAATATGTTTATCAGGCAAAAAATTTATTTTCAAAGCAACCCTTAGCCATTTCTGGATATTTATTTTGTTAAATGAGAAAGAAATTAACCCAAGTTTTTGCTTTAAAATAAAACTTCGAATATTATGATGTAAGTCAATAATATAATCAATCTCTTCGTTTCGAAGTGTTTCAATAAGGGAATTTAAATTACCATCGAGTAAGTGAATTTTATCGATGTATGGATTGTCTGAAACAACCTGATAGAATTGTTTTTTGGTAACAAAATGTACTTCGGCTTCTTCTACTTGTGTTTTTATTCCACGAATGACAGGGGTGGTTAGCACAATATCGCCTATTGAACTAAAACGTACAACTAAAAATCGGACAGGCATGGGTTTTTATTCTTTTATCTGGTTAATAAATAATAAAAGGGCAAACCAATACTCATCTTTCGATGGGTTTTCAGCATTTAAAGCGCTTGCACCATGTTTGCCTTTATGTTTCGTTGGAGTAAAAAATGTAATGTAATTTTTCTCAACTTTCGAAAATAGTTTTTCCATATAAGGATATTCATCGGATGTTGAAGCAACAAAAATAGGTATTATTAAAGATGCTATTGAATCTTCGACAAAACCAGGTTTGCCAAAATACTCGCCCGGACTAAATGCTATTACTGCCGATACTTGCGGATTGGTTATAGCCAGTAGCAACGATAGTGAGGCTGTGTAAGAACTACCGAACATAATTATGGGTTTACGGCTTCTGTTACAAGCCCATTCAATAGAAGCCTGCATATCGGGTATAACATCGAGATAATTGGTGGGTAATTTTTTTTGTCTTGCTGCCTCAGCGGTTTGGTTGACTATATAGTTGTATTCTTTTCCCGAACGTAAATCAACAACAAGGCAGTTGTACCCCAATTTATTAAGCCTAGGAGCAATTTCTTTATATTCACCCCGGCTCGATTGTGCCTGATGAAAACATACCATATATGGACCATCGGCAGAAACCTCATATAAGTCGGCAGTAACCGTAAGCCCATCTTTCGACAAAAAGGTAATTGTTTTTTGGGCATTAGCTTCAAAAAACAATATCCATATTAAACCAATTAAAAGTGGCTTAATTATTAATTTTTGCTTTTTTAATGGTTTCATTGATAAATTTTTGGTTATTTCATTTAAATACTTCATTTAGTACTGACAAACTTCGTAATTGACCCATCAAAGGTAAATGAAAATGATAATAATCGATTATTTTATTTAATAGTTCACGTCGGGTAATATTGTTCATTTTTAATTCACTTACTTCATAATTCTTAAATTGTAAAAGCATTGAGAATAATTTAGCTAAATTTCCTGTCATATCTATTTCAGTAGCCTCGCTTTGAGATACAAACCGTCCTAACTGGATACTAAAACAATTATTTGAGTCGGAAAAGTTATTGGTAGGAAAAAAACCTTCGAAATGTAAAAGTTGGATTAAGAATAATAAATGGAAATCAGAAATATGGTCGGATAAATGATCGAATTGGATAAACGACTGATATAAAAACTCGAAAAGACGAGCATTTTCATGCTCCGAATGCAATACCCGAAATAGTATTTCGGCCAGAAAAATAGCTATGGCCGATTTTATAGGATTTGTGTGTATGGTTGTATAAATCGGTTGGTTAATGGCTTCTTTTAATTTTTGCATCGACGATGATTCGCGATAATAAGCTTCGAGTTCAAGAATATTTAATGGAAAAAATAGACCCGACCTAAATGCTGATTTTTTACTTTTGGCTCCTTTTATAAAAAAAACCTGCCGACCAAATTTTTCGGTATACAAATGAACTATTAAACTGGTGTCGCCGTAATGAATAGCATGTAATACTATGGCTCGCGATTTATACAGCATTTTAAAAATTTATCAATTAATTATTTAGCCATTTGCGTTAATGAAATAAACTCTTCTACACTCAGCTGCTCAGGACGTCGATCAAATATAACCTGATTTAATTGTTCGTTAGTAAAAAAATTTTTTAACGAATTGCGGAGCATTTTTCGTCGTTGATTAAAAGCCGTTTTAATAATGGTAAAATATAATTCTTCGTTACAGGGTAAACTTGTTAATTGGTTTCGAGTTAATCGTACTACTGCACTATCGACTTTTGGTGGAGGTATAAATACATGTGGTTTAACTTTAAATAGGTATTCAACATGATAAAATGTTTGTAGCAGTACACTCAATATACCATAAGTTTTATTCCCAGCTGAAGCAGCTATACGCTCAGCTACTTCGTGTTGTATCATGCATACTACTTCTGAGATATATTGGCGATTTTCTAAAATGCGAAAAAAAATTTGACTGGAAATGTAATATGGGAAATTTCCGATAATGCAACTATTTGATTCAAGAATTGGTTGAAGGTTAAGCTTTAAAAAGTCACCATGTATAATTTTTTCACTGTCAATAATTTTATGATCAATTAAGTAATTTATTGATTCTGAATCAATTTCTATAACTAATAAATTGGGGTAGGAGGGGGCCAGGTATTGTGTCAGCACTCCTGTGCCTGGACCAATCTCTATTACCTTTGAAGGTGCTCCTTTAATGCTGGAAACAATTTTTTGAGCAATATTTTTATCGTGCAGAAAATGTTGCCCTATTTGTTTTTTGGGTTTTACCAGCATACTTTCAACTTATTAATATTTTAATTGCTCCAGTTGACCAACCAGAGTATCGAGAAAATTTTGTAAAGGTTTTGAAACCATCATTTTTAACATAGGATTGAGGTCAACTTTTATAGTAAGCTTTATGCGTGTATCGTTTTCGGCCAGTTGTTTGAGTTGAATCCAGAACGCAAAATCGAATTTGCTTCCTTCAACTCCAGTAATTTTAATTAAACTAAATGGCTGTTTGTCAACTATAACTAATCCTGCTTCTCCTATCATATCTATGGTAAATCGGCAACTGTTTTCATCGGCTTGCCAGTTTTTAACTTTATCGGCAGGTATAAACGAATTAAAATTTCGAAAATCAGATAAAAAGTTATAAATACGATCGGCTGGTACATTAATTTTACCTATTCTGCTTTCAAATTTACTTTCCATAATCTTATAATTATTGCACTACTTGCCCCAATTGGCAGGATTTTCGCGCCATTTCTTAAGCATTTCAATACTCGATGGCTGAATATACCCACTTTGAAGGGCCAGGTCTATTAAATCGTTATAGTTGGTTAAGGTAATAAGTTTTACGTTTGCTTTTTCAAATGCTTCCGTTGATGTTGAAAAGCCATATGTAAAAATAGCTACCATCCCCAATACAATTGCTCCAGCATTTCGAACAGCTTCAACTGCTTTTAAACTGCTTCCTCCGGTCGAAATCAAATCTTCGATAATAACTACTTTTTGCCCAACCTGTAAATTTCCTTCAATTAAATTACTTAATCCATGATCCTTTGGAGCAGAACGAATATAGCAAAATGGTTTGTTAAGCAGGTCGGCTACTAACGAACCTTGCGCAATGGCACCTGTGGCTACTCCCGCAATTACTTCGACTTCAGGGAAGCTGGTTTTTACTACATTCGATAATGCTTCTTTTATAAAGGTTCTTGTTTTTGGGAAAGCGAGTGTTTTTCGATTGTCGCAGTATATGGGGGATTTCCAGCCCGATGCCCATGTAAAAGGATTTTCGGGCGATAATTTCACTGCTTCGCTTTCTAAAAGTAACTTCGCTACGTTTAAACTGTATTCCATATTTTCGATTAACTTTGTAAAAATTTAAAAAATTTCTGGCAAATGTATAAAGTTTTTCTCAACGACAGTTTTTTAATTATCAGTAACCATATCGATATTTCTTTGAATGCAACAGTAAAAAACTTTGAAAGCATTGAACAAGTTAATAAATGGATTAAAGACGCAGAACAATCCACCTCGAATTACAACCTGGTTTTAATGGGTAAAAACGAAGAAGAAATCTGGAATCAAGTTGTATCTCATTTTGGCAAGATTGGTGCGGCAGGTGGTTTAATTAAAAAAAACGACAGGTTTTTATTTATTTTTCGACGTGGTAAATGGGATTTGCCAAAGGGTAAGATTGATAAAGGTGAGGAACCCTGGCAAACAGCTTTGCGTGAGGTTGAAGAAGAAACGGGTTTGCATGGAATGAAAATAATCCAGTCGTTACCTTCTACATATCATATGTATCGGTTAAAGGATAAAATGGTTATTAAAGAAACATTCTGGTATTTGATGAATTACGAAGGTGACGAAAATCCTGTTCCCCAAACAATAGAAGATATTGAAAAAATTGAATGGCTAACCATTGACGAGTTTAATCAACTAAGTGGTCGTATTTTTGGGACAGTTAAAGACTTAATCGAATATTATGTTGAGGCAATCATGTGAATTTTAAGAAATGAAATTTTTAAAACTTATTGGTAAAGCTTTAGTATTTATACTTATTATTCCTATAAAAATTTATCAGTATACATTGTCTCCATTTTTGCCTAATTCGTGCAGATATACACCAACCTGTTCGAATTATGCCATTGAGGCATTAAAAAAACATGGCCCCATTAAGGGGCTGTATTTAGCTATTAAAAGAGTACTAAGCTGTCATCCGTGGGGAGGAAGTGGCTACGATCCTGTTCCTTAGTTTTCCTGTTTGCTTTTTTCAAGGCGTCGACGTTCGTTTTCGTTTAATATAATTTTTCTAAGTCGTATGCTTTTAGGAGTTACTTCCACGTACTCATCTTCCTGGATATATTCAAGTGCTTCTTCAAGACTGAAACGAACGGGTGGTGCTATTTTCATTTTTTCATCAGATCCAGCTGCTCTAATATTGGTAAGTTTCTTGGTTTTTGTCAGGTTAAGCCCCAAATCGCCTGGTTTATTGTTTTCCCCGACAACCTGTCCCTCGTATATTTCTTCGCCGGGATATACGAAAAATATGCCACGGTCCTGAAATTTATCAAGTGCATAAGCCACAGCTGTTCCGGTTTCGAGCGACACAAGAGCACCATTAATTCGCCTTTCAATAGGACCTTTGTAAGGTTCAAAATCTTTAAATCTGTGCGACATGATAGCCTCGCCCGAGGTAGCTGTTAATAATTTGCTGCGTAAACCTATAATACCTCGCGAAGGAATTTCAAATTCAATGTGAACCCTATCAGTGCGTGGTTCAATGTTCAATAAATTACCTTTTCGACTGGTAACCAAATCAATAACAGTGCCCGAATATTCCTCAGGTATATCAATGGTTAAAATTTCAACAGGTTCGCAAAGCTTGCCATCAATTTCTTTATAAATAACCTTTGGTTGGCCTACCTGGAATTCATATCCTTCGCGGCGCATGGTTTCAATTAATATAGAAAGATGTAAAACCCCACGGCCATAAACAATGAACGAGTCGGCCGAATCGGTATATTCGAGGCGCATAGCCAGATTTTTTTCAAGTTCTTTTTCTAACCGCTCTTTTATATGGCGAGATGTTACAAACTTACCTTCACGGCCATAAAAAGGTGAGTTATTAATGGTAAATAACATGCTCATGGTAGGTTCATCAATACTGATAGGAGGTAGAGCTTCGGGATTTTCGAAATCCGCAATGGTGTCGCCTATTTCAAAGCCTTCTACTCCTACAATGGCACAAATATCTCCAGCATGTACTTCCGATACTTTCTCACGATTTAATCCTTCGAATACAAATACTTCTTTTATTTTCGATTTTACAATATCGCCATTACGTTTTACTAATGATACAGGCATACCTTCTCTGGCTGTACCCCTATTAATTTTTCCAATAGCAATCCGACCCACATATGATGAATAATCAAGCGATGATACCAGCATCTGAAGAGTTCCTTCATTTTTCTTAGGTGCAGGAATATAATTAATGATTGCCTCAAATAAATCTGAAATATCATTTTTTGGTTGCTTCCAGTCATAACTCATCCAACCGTTTTTGCCCGATCCGTAAAGGGTTGGAAAATCAAGTTGTTCTTCGCTAGCGCCTAAAGAATACATCAAATCAAACACTTCTTCATGTACTTCGTCGGGCCGACAATTGGGTTTATCCACTTTATTAATGACTACAATGGGTTTAAGATTTAACGATAAAGCCTTTTGAAGTACAAAACGGGTTTGTGGCATAATTCCTTCAAAAGCATCGACCAATAACAAAACCCCATCGGCCATGTTTAATACTCTTTCTACTTCTCCTCCAAAATCGGCGTGTCCTGGAGTGTCAATAATGTTGATTTTATAATCTTTGTATCGAACCGATACGTTTTTGGCTAAAATAGTTATTCCTCGTTCACGTTCCAGATCATTATTGTCTAAAATAAGTTCGCCAGGCTGTTCATGTGTTTTAAAAATATTGCCCTGTATAATCATTTTATCTACTAAAGTAGTTTTTCCATGGTCAACATGTGCAATTATGGCAATATTTCTTATTTTTGTCATACTTTATAAATTTAAAGTTTATAAAAAGGCCTGCAAAGGTATGATTTTTTTAACAAATCTTAACCTTAAGTTTTATTAAACAAATGATAAAATAATGATTATTAAATGTTTTTTTTAATTTTGCGGCTTCAAATAATTACTAATAACTAAAAACTATGGGTTTACTACAGGAAAAGTTATCGCAATACGATGCTCCTCAACAGGCAATGGCTGCAGGGATTTATCCATATTTTAGGGTTATTCAGTCCGATCAGGATACTGAAGTAATTATGAATGGGAAAAAGGTGTTGATGTTTGGGTCGAATAGTTATCTTGGACTGACTAACCATCCGAAAATTAAAGAAGCTGCCAAAAAAGCCATCGATAAATATGGAACTGGATGTGCAGGTTCCCGATTCCTGAATGGTACCATTGATTTACACATTGAATTAGAAAATCGGTTGGCTAAATTAGTCAAAAAAGAAGCCGCACTGGTATATAGCACCGGGTTTCAGGTTAATTTAGGAGTTGTATCATGTGTCACTGGCCGAAACGATTATATATTGCTCGATGAAGTAGACCATGCTTCAATTATTGAAGGAAGTAGACTATCTTTCTCAAAGGTGCTGAAATTCGATCATAATGATATGGATGCACTCGAGGCAAAGTTAAAACTTTGTGATCCCGAGCGTATTAAATTAATAGTGGTCGATGGAATCTTCTCGATGGATGGCGATATTGTTAAATTACCCCGCCTGGTTGAACTGGCTGAAAAATATAATGCCACCATTATGGTTGACGATGCCCATTCTATAGGGGTACTGGGCGAAAATGGTAGTGGTACAGCTTCGCACTTTGGCCTTACCGACAAGGTCGATCTCATTATGGGAACATTTTCAAAGTCACTTGCTTCGCTGGGAGGTTTTATTGCTTCCGATTTTTCTGTAATTAACTATTTAAAACACAATTCCCGTTCACTTATTTTTAGTGCAAGTATTACACCAGCTGCCGCAGCTAGTGTTTTAGCAGCTATCGATATTATGGAAAGTGAACCCGAACGCATCAAACATTTGTGGGATTTAACTCATTTTGCACTTAACGGATTTAAATCACTAGGGTTCGACACTGGTAAATCCGAAACCCCTATTATCCCCTTATATGTCCGTGATAATTATAAAGTATTAAAGTTAACTCGCGATTTATTAGAAGAAGGTATTTTTGTTAATCCTGTAGTATCGCCAGCTGTTAAAAAAGAAGATAGCTTAATTCGTTTTTCACTGATGGCAACTCATACTTTCAAGCAGGTTGAGATAGCACTAGAAAAAATTTATAAGGCCGCTAAAGCACTCGATATTATACCTGCACATGTTACTACCGAAAATAAATAAAAATGAAAAAAGTAATTTTTATTACAGGTGTTTCATCGGGTTTTGGATATGCTACTGCCTCATTATTGGCAAACACGGGTCATATTGTATATGGTACCTCAAGAAGCGGTGTTCAAATTGATGGTGTTAAAATAATACCGGCCGATGTAACACAATATCAATCGGTTAAGCAGGTTGTTGACGAGATAATAAAGGCCGAAGGCAAAATTGACGTTTTGATTAATAATGCCGGAATGGGTATTGCTGGTCCTATTGAAGATTTCTCCCATACGGAAATTGAAAAACAAATGAACACTAATTTCTTTGGCACTGTAAATTGCATAAAAGCTGTTTTGCCATACATGCGGAAACAATTAAGTGGTACAATTATTAATATTAGTTCTATTGGTGGTTTAATGGGCTTGCCTTTCCAGGGATTTTATTCGGCCAGTAAATTTGCCATTGAAGGTTTAAGTGAAGCATTACGTCTTGAAGTTAAACCATATAAAATTCATGTAGTAGTAATAGAACCTGGCGATTTTCATACCAGTTTTACCAAAAATAGACGACTGGTAGAATCTATTCAAAACTCCGATTATAATTCTCAGTTTCAAAAAACCATTGCTGTAATAGAAAAGGATGAAACTAATGGATTAAACCCCGAAATATTGGCCAAAAAAATTGCTACCATTATTAATAAGAAAAACCCAAATTATAACTACATAGTTGCGTCATTTGAACAAAAGCTTGCAGTTGCACTTAAAACCTTTTTGCCTCGTAAATTATTCTGGAAAATTATTGCGGCGCATTATAAAACCTGACCCTTAAAAATCAATTTATTAATTCTAATAATTTTAAAACGTTGTATATTAATTAAATGAGATAAGAATTTTTTAATGTTTTTTTAAATAAATAAATAATTTTACCTTTGCACGACATTTTTTTGTTGCAAAAGGTTTTAATAAAAAGTACACGTTTTTTTATTAAAAATGTGTATGCAGCAATAAAAAGAATTTTTTATTTAAAAAATGAAACAAAAATTAGCCATTGCATTTCGGGGAATAGCTGACGGATTTCACGAATATGACTTTCGGATGCAAAAAAGCTTTTTTGACTCATTATCATATTCTGAATTCGACGACGGTGACCTTGAGCTGCATGTTCGGATGGAAAAAAGGAATAACATTTTAACCATGGACTTGCATATCAAGGGAAATGTGATGGTTTGTTGTGATCGTTGTCTCGATTATTTTCCAATGGACGTCGATTACGAAGGAACGGTATATGCAAAGTATATTTCAGATATCAACGAAAACGATTCCGACGACGATATAATTGAATTGAAAGATAATGATAATGAGGTTGATTTAACACATTATGTATATGAATCAATATGTTTAAGTTTGCCTATTAAACGTATACATGGTATTGATTCAAATGGGGAGAGCCTCTGTAACAAAGAGATGATGAATATACTAAGTAAACATTTAATAATAGAATAAACAATTAAAAATTTATAGTTATGCCAAATCCGAAACACAGACATTCACGTCAGAGAAGAAACAAAAGAAGAACGCATTACAAAGCTGTAGCGCCAACTGTAGCAAAATGTTCAAATTGTGGTGCAACTGTACAGTTCCATAGAGTATGTCCTGAATGTGGATATTATCGCGGTAAATTAGCTATTGAAAAACAGGTTACAGCTTAGAAATTGCTACTGATTTAGGAGTAAAGAAAAAATGATAAAAATTGGAATTGATATATTTGGTGGTGACTTTGCTCCAGAAACTACAGTGAAGGGTGCTATTTTGGCCCAAAAAGAGTTGCCATCCGATGCACAGATTGTTTGCATAGGGGATAAATCGACCATTGAGCAAATTGCTCAGCGCGAAGGTTTTGATACATCGGTATGGGAAATTGTTCATACCACTGAACAAATTGGAATGGGCGAGAATCCATCCAAAGCCTATCAACAAAAACCAGAAGCTTCCATACCTTTAGGATTCCATTTATTAAAAACCAATCAGATACATGGTTTTGCAAGTGCTGGTAATACAGGCGCTATGATGGTTGGAGCCATGATGGTTATTAAAACCATACCGGGGGTAATTCGGCCCTCGTTGGCAACGTTTATTCCTACTATGGGGAAACATCCCTTGTTATTACTGGATGTAGGTTTAAATCCCGATGCCAAACCTGAGGTGCTGGTTCAATATGGGATGCTTGGTTCACTATACATGGAACATGTTCTTGAAATCAAAAATCCCCGGGTAGCTTTGTTGAACATTGGGAGCGAAGAAGAAAAAGGTAATTTAACCACTAAAGCTGCATTTCCATTATTTAAAGAAAACCAGAACATCAATTTTGTTGGCAACATTGAAGGCCATGATTTCTTTTCCGATGAAAAAACCGATGTTGTGGTTTGCGATGGATTTGTTGGGAATGTAATACTTAAAAGTTTTGAAACCATCTACGACCTCGTAAAAAGTAGGAATATACACGACGATTTTTTTGAAAAATTTAATTACGAAAATTTTGGCGGTACTCCTATTCTTGGTATTAATGCTGCTGCCATCATTGGTCATGGAATTTCAAGCGACAAAGCCATCAAAAACATGATATTGCAAACATATCATGTGGTACATGCAAACTTGGTTGAAAAAATTAAAGAAGCATTTAAGCAAAACGTGAATGCTTAAAACTGTTATATAAAAATTAGGAATGAAAAAAATTAGATGTGCAATAACCGGTATTGCTGCGGCACTGCCGGATTATGTATTGACAAACGATGAACTTAGTCAAATGGTTGATACATCCGACGAATGGATAACTCAACGGGTAGGAATAAAAGAACGTCGGATTCTTAAAGGGAAAAATAAGGCGGCATCTGATTTAGGTGCTGAGGCAGTACAAAACCTTCTTAAAAAAGTTAATCTATCGCCCGATGATATTGAATTGGTTATTTGTGCTACCATTACAGGCGATTATCCTCTACCTGCTACTGCCAATGTCATATGCGATAAGGTAGGTATCAAAAATGCATGGAGCTTTGATATTTCAGCAGCTTGTTCAGGTTACCTTTTTGCTCTCGAAACAGCAGCTAAGTTTGTTGAATCGGGCGAATATAAAAAAGTAATACTGGTTACTGCCGAAAAAATGTCGGCAATTACAAATTATTCCGATCGAACTACCTGTCCTCTTTTTGGTGATGCAGGTACAGCTACATTGCTTGAGCCTACAACCGACGAGTATGGCGTAATTGACCATATTTTGCGTGTCGATGGATCGGGACGTCACCATCTGCTTATTAAAGCCGGTGGATCATATAAACCTGCCAGTCACGAAACTGTTGATAAAGGAGAACATTATCTTTATCAAGAAGGACAAACGGTATTTAAGTATGCTGTTTCGCGCATGGCCGACGTTTCTGTAGAAATAATGGAACGTAACAATTTGAAAGCTGACGATATTGCTTATTTAGTTCCTCATCAGGCCAACCTCCGTATTATCGATGCTACTGCTCGCCGTATGGAGCTTTCGCCGGAAAAAGTGATGATTAATATCCAAAAATATGGAAATACTACCGCGTCAACTATTCCTCTTTGCTTATGGGAATGGGAAAAGCAACTCAAAAAAGGCGATAACCTTATATTAGCTGCTTTTGGCGCAGGATTTACCTGGGGTGCTATTTATTTAAAATGGGCTTATAACTCATAAAATATTTAATGAACATTAAACGTTTATTATTAGCTAAACCTTAAAACTACAATTGCTATGGCAAAAACTAACAACGAAGAGTTCGATTCATCTGCAATCAATTTATTAGGTGCAGGTACTACTATTACCGGCGATATTAATTGTAATGGCGATATTCGAATAAATGGAACCCTTAATGGAAACCTATCAACTAAAGGTCGTCTCATCATTGGCGAAACTGGTAAAATTAAAGGAGAAATAAATTGTAAAAACGCTGATATTCTGGGTTCAGTCGAAGGCAAAATAACAGTTACCGATTTATTGTCGTTAAAAGCTACTTCAAATATTACAGGTGAAATATTGATCGGAAAAATTTCAATTGAACCAGGTTGCAAATTTAACGGCACCTGTAAAATGATTGATACCCCTTCAGGCCAGAATAGTTTCGAAAAGAAAGTTTGATATTTGTGATGATTTATTCTTTCGATTTTTATTTAAGTTTTAAAGTGATTCTATAAATAACCAACATATGTCTGATGACGATAATAATTGGATGCAAAATTATGTCCGATATTCATCTATTATTCTTCAGACTATTATTATGATTGTTGGTTCTATATTTTTGGGACATTGGGTAGATAAATGGATGAATCTCAAAGCACCAGTTTTTCTAATCATTTTTACACTGGTTTTTTCTTCTTTATCTTTTTATCTTACTTTCAAAAGATTAATCGAAAAAAACAAAAAAAAATAAATCTATTGCATGCCAACTATAAGAAAATCGATTGAACGCTTTTTTATTAAATCAATCTTTATTACACTTGCTATTAATGTGTTGGCATTTGGTATATTCTGGTTAGTAGCCATTCATACAATGTATTTTAAATTATTCTTTTACATTTCCTTATATTATCTAATTATCACGTTAGCATTTTATTTTTCTGCTCTTAAAATACTTCAAAAATATCCTAAGAAATTCATTCAACTTTACATGGTTATCTCAGTTGCCAAACTTCTATTATACTTAATTACTCTTCTTTTATTTATTATTTTTTATAAAGCCGATATAAAAATATTTCTTCTCTCGTTTTTGGCTTGTTATTTAGTTTATACAATTTTCGAAATTATTGAACTTAGCCGAACTATAAAATTTTTTAATTCATAAGATATTTTAATTGAAATATTACTAACTTTGGCAGTTCAATTTTTTTCAGTGTGATAAAAAACCTGAAACTGAACAACAATTTATGAAGTAAAGATTGAGGTTCCTTCAATAGGAACATGAAAACTCGTAGTGGTATGAAAATAAAGTTTTTCTTTAGTGTTTTCTTTAGTTTTATACTCATTGCTGCATTAGCAGGAAATGAAAATAGTTCTGATACCTCCAAAACAACTTCAGAAATCATTTCAAACAATAGCATTACCCATCAGGCTGAAAAGTTTAATCCTGGTGAGTTTATGATAGAGCACATTACCGATAGTCATGAATGGCATATCATAACTATTGGGCACACACATATTTCCATACCTTTACCCATCATTTTATATAGTAAATACAGTGGACTACATATTTTTATGTCGTCCAAATTTCATCACGGGGAAGCTGAATATAAAAATTTTTATTTTGCCAAAGAGGGACCGCATAAAGGAAAGATAGTTGAAAAATTAGCCGATGGACAGGAATATTTGCCAATTGATTTATCCATAACTAAAGTGGTATTTTCGTTGTTCTTGTCGTGCGTTTTTATTGTTTGGCTTTTTGTTTCAATTGCCCGGAAATATCAAAAAAATCCATACCATGCACCCAGTGGACTTCAGTCAGCACTGGAACCCATGATACTTTTTGTACGTGACGATATAGCCAGAGCAGCTATAGGCGAAAAAAAATACGAAAAATTTTTACCCTACTTACTTACCATATTCTTTTTTATATGGTTTAATAACATGTTGGGTTTAGTGCCTATATTTCCTGGTGGAGCTAACGTTACAGGTAATATAGCAGTTACCATGGTCATGGCTGTTTTTACTTTTGTGATTACCACTATTAATGCCAACAAGCATTACTGGCAGGAAATTTATAACGCACCCGGTGTTCCCTGGTGGCTTAAATTTCCTATTCCTCTCATGCCTTTTATTGAGTTAATGGGTATGTTTACTAAACCCATTGTATTAATGGTCCGACTTTTTGCCAATATTACAGCTGGCCATTTAATAATTTTAGCATTTGTAAGCTTAATTTTTATTTTTGCCGAAATACATCCATTACTTGGATACGGAATTTCGATTTTATCGGCAGCCTTTAGTATATTCATGGGGCTGCTCGAATTGCTAGTTGCGCTCATTCAAGCGTATGTTTTTACCCTGTTGTCGGCTATATATTTTAGCATGGCAACAGCCGAACATAACGAACATCATTAATTATTTAAATTTTTACATTATGTTAAGCATGTTATTAATTTTGTTAGAAGCTGCTGGAATTGCTAAATTAGGAGCCGGAATTGGTGCTGGTTTAGCTGCAGTTGGCGCTGGTTTAGGCATTGGTCTTATTGGTGGTAACTTTATGGATGCCATAGCTCGCCAACCCGAAGCAGTAGGAGATTTGCGCTCAAACATGATTATTGCTGCAGCTCTGGTCGAAGGAGTTGCATTTTTTGCACTGATTGTTTGTGTGCTTATTCTTTTCTTGTAACAACAAAGTGGCCGGCAGTTGCGGTTGGCAATGCCGGTTTTTATGTAACATTTAAAAATTTATTACTATGGAACTGGTTACGCCCAATATTGGTACAATTTTCTGGATGTTGCTGTTTTTCAGCGCAATATTATGGATACTGAAAAAGTTCGCATGGAAACCTATTTTAAATTCACTTAAAAATCGCGAAAAAAGCATTGAAGAAGCTTTACTCAGTGCAGAGAAAGCTAAAGAAGAAATGAAACGTTTGAAAGCCGATAATGAAAAAATATTGGCTGAAGCTAAGCTGGAACGTGAAAAATTACTTCGTGAAGCTAAAGAAACACGAGATAAAATTATTGCCGAAGCTCAGGAAAAAGCTAAAGAAGAGGCTAAAAAAATTATTGAAAGTGCTAAACAAAGCATTGAAAATGAAAAAATAAATGCCATAAATGACCTCAAAATTCAGGTCGTAAACCTTAGTATCCAGATGGCTGAAAAAATATTGGCTGAAAAACTAAACCAGGCAGAAAATCAAAATGAATTGGTCAATAAATATTTAAAAGATATTCATTTTAACTAATTTTTTATCCAATGAACGAAAGTTTAGTCTCGAGCCGATATACAAAAGCATTATTTAATTTAGGTATCGAAAAACAAATACTCGATGCCTTAAAAGCAGATATTGAATACATTTATACTGTATATCGAAGCAGTGAACCATTTAAGGCTTTATTACAAAATCCAGTATTAAAACCTGGACAAAAAATAAATATTATTCGTGAAGCTTTTCAATCACTGAATGAAGTTACTTTATCGTTTATTGACTCATTAATTCATAACCGACGGGAAGAGTTATTACCTTTTATTGCAGTTTCTTTTATCGACAAATATAATCGATATAAAGGTATTGAAACAGTTACAATTACCACCTCAACCATATTAAGCGAGGAGAACCTAAATAAAATTAAATCATTGTTGGCTGAAAAAATTAAGAAAGAAATTGTTATTCAACAACAAGAAGATCCTTCGCTCATTGGTGGTTTTATTCTCAGAATTGACGATAAACAGATTGATGCCAGTATCAGAAGTAGACTTAACAAAATTCGACAAAATTTATTAAATACGCAATTATTGAAATAAACATTATAAACGCATTGCCATATGTCATACATTAAACCATCGGAAATATCAGCTATACTTCAAAAGGCCATTGAAGGTACTACCATGGTAAGTAATTTGGAAGAAGTGGGAACTGTACTTCAGGTTGGCGATGGTATAGCACGTATATATGGATTATCGAAAGTTCAGGCTAACGAACTTATAGAGTTTCAAAATGGTGTAAAAGGTATTGTTCTTAATCTCGAAGAAGATAATGTTGGAGCAGTGCTTTTAGGCCCCTCGACCGATATTCGGGAAGGAGATACAGTAAAACGTTTGGGACGAATTGCTTCCATTCAGGTAGGAGAGGGTATGATAGGTCGAGTAATTAATACCATTGGCGAGCCTATTGATGGTAAGGGACCTATTACTGGTACTACCTACGAAATGCCTCTTGAACGTAAAGCTCCGGGCGTAATATTCCGTCAACCAGTTAAAGAACCACTGAATACGGGGATTAAGGCAATTGATGCCATGATACCCATTGGACGTGGTCAGCGTGAGCTTATAATTGGTGACCGTCAAACCGGAAAAACATCGATTGCTATCGATACCATTATAAATCAAAAGGAATTTTTTGACAAAGGAAAACCTGTATATTGTATTTATGTAGCTGTAGGTCAAAAAGGATCGACTGTGGCAAATATTGCCAAAACGCTTGAAGAATATGGAGCTATGAATTACACCATTATTGTTGCTGCTACAGCTTCTGACCCGGCTGCTATGCAGTTTTATGCTCCATTTGCAGGTTGTGCTATTGGTGAATACTTCCGCGATACAGGCCGACATGCCTTAATTGTATACGACGACTTGTCGAAACAAGCTGTTTCATACCGCGAAGTTTCATTGTTGCTTCGTCGTCCTCCCGGACGTGAAGCATACCCCGGCGATATTTTCTACTTACATTCACGTTTGCTCGAAAGAGCTGCCAAAATTATTGAATCTGACGAAGTAGCTCGTCAAATGAACGATTTGCCAGAAAGTATACGACCATTAGTAAAAGGTGGTGGTTCTTTGACTGCTCTTCCAATTATCGAAACCCAGGCTGGTGACGTATCGGCATACATTCCTACCAACGTAATTTCTATTACCGATGGTCAGATATTTCTTGAATCGAACCTATTTAATGCTGGTATTCGTCCGGCTATTAATGTAGGTATTTCAGTATCACGTGTAGGAGGTAATGCACAAATCAAATCAATGAAACGAGTAGCTGGTACCCTAAAACTCGACCAGGCTCAATATCGTGAGTTGGAAGCTTTTGCCAAGTTCGGGTCAGACCTCGACGCTGCTACTTTAGCTATTCTTGATAAAGGTGCCAAAAACGTTGAAATTCTCAAACAAGGGCTACATTCACCTATGCCTGTTGAAAAACAAATTGCTATTATTTATTGTGGAACAAAAGGCTTGCTAAGGAATGTACCCATTCATAAAGTAAAAGATTTCGAAGTAGAATATTTACAATACCTCGAACGTAAACATGCCGATACACTTCAAAAAATTAAAGAGGGGAATTTTAACGATGAAATTGCTTCTGTTCTCGAGAAAAGTGCCGATGAAGTAATCCAATCAATGTCGCTATAATTTTAAAAAAAAATTAAAATGGCGAATCTTAAAGAAATACGTGTACGAATAGCTTCGGTTAAATCGACCCAACAAATAACCAGCGCCATGAAAATGGTATCGGCTGCTAAACTTAAAAAAGCGCAGGATGCCATTCTTCAGCTCCGACCATATGCCGAAAAAATGAAAAATATACTCTCGGAAGTATATAATTACAACGATGGTTACGAAGACAAACTATTTTTTAAAGAAAGGCCTGTAAATAATGTTTTAATTGTCTTAATTACATCAAACAGGGGACTTTGTGGCGCATTTAATAATAATGCCATAAAATTGGCGATTTCGTTAGCTACTAACGATTATTATTCTCAGTGGCAGAAAAATAAAGTAAAATTTATTTGTATTGGTAAAAAAGGTTACGATTACTTACGAACACGAAACTTCCAGATTATTGAACATTATACTGACATTACTGAAAAACCATCGTACGAAACTTGTTCTCAGATTACTGATACCATTGTTGATAAATACCTTTCGGGCGAGTTTGATAAAGTGCTTGTTGTTTATAATAAATTTAAAAATGCGGCGGTACAACAATTGGTTTCAGAACAGTTTTTGCCAATACCCGTAAAAAAAGAAAAGAAGATTAGTAAGGTAAAAGAATATAACAACGATTTTATTTTTGAGCCCAATAAAGCCATGCTGCTCTCGAAATTAGTGCCACTTTATTTAAAAACCATGTTGCACAGCAGTGTGGTCGATTCTGTGGCATCGGAGCATGGTGCACGTATGACGGCTATGCATAAAGCAACCGATAATGCCGCTGAACTATTGCGACAGTTAACACTTAATTATAATAAAGCACGTCAGGCTTCAATTACAAACGAAATTCTTGAAATTGTTGGTGGAGCTGAAGCGTTAAAAGGGTAAAACATTATTATTAAAATAACGTTTAATCCATGTGCATTTTTTTGTGCATGGATTAATTTTTTATATTCGTGTCAAATTTATTTTTATACATGGATTTACTCAACGAAATAAAAAAGCCTGTTTTAGCTGAAATAAGAGAGTTTGAACAACATTTTCGAAAAAATATCGAAAGCCCTATTCCATTACTCGATGTAATTGTTAACTATATTATTCGTCATAAAGGTAAGCAAATTCGCCCATTACTTGTTTTTTTAAGTGCTAAAACATTGGGCGAGGTAAATAAATCAACTTTTACTGCAGCTACTTTCATTGAACTATTGCACACCGCTACCCTTATTCACGATGATGTTGTTGATGAAGCCTTTGAACGTCGCAATCATTTTAGCATTAATGCATTGTGGAAAACGAAAATTGCCGTCTTAGTTGGCGATTATTTTCTTTCTCGGGGTTTATTGCTAGCTGTAAAAGAGAAAGAATTTACCATGCTCGAGACCATATCGAATGCTGTTAAAGAAATGAGCGAAGGTGAATTATTACAACAGCAAATTGCGCGTAAAGGCATTATAAAACTGGAAAATTATTTTGAAGTTATTGATAAAAAAACCGCTTCGTTAATTAAAGCTTGTACAGTTACTGGTGCACAATCGGTTACCACCGATGAAAATATGATACGGAAAATGTATCAGTTGGGTTATTTTATTGGAATAGCTTTTCAAATAAAGGACGATATTTTTGATTATCAAAAAAAAGGTATAATTGGGAAACCTATTGGAAACGATATTAAAGAACGTAAATTTACTTTACCCCTTATTTTAGCGCTAAATAACACCAGTATAAGCCAGAAAACCCATATCCTTAAATTGATTCAAATAAAAAATAAATCGTTACGAACCGTTGAAGAAATTATTCGATTTGTTGAAGATATGAATGGAATAGTTGAGGCACAAAAATTTCTTGACGATTACCGCCAAAAAGCACTGAATATTTTGGAAGAACTCCCTGATAATGATGCAAAACAGGCATTAATAAAATTGGTCGATTATATTGTGTTACGAAATAAATAAATTACAAAAATTTATCAGGTCAATAGTCGAAATGTCAATTTAGTTATTAATAAAATACTTTTTATCGTATTTTCTTTTGTTGAAATGCTATCATTTGAAGTATCTATAGATATTAAAATAAAATATTAATTCATTAGTTTTGTAAATATTTAAAAAAGTGGCTTAATATATGAATTACCAGAAAAAAATTTTAATTACCGGTGGGGCTGGATTTATTGGTTCGCATGTGGTGCGATTATTTGTAAATCGTTATCCCAATTATTTAATTGTTAATGCCGATAAGCTTACATATGCTGGCAATCTTGAAAATTTAAAGGATATTGAACATTGTGAGAATTATCGTTTCGAACGAGTTGATATTACAGATGAAGAATTAATTGAACAATTATTCCAAAAATATCAATTCGACGGGGTAATCCATTTGGCTGCCGAGTCGCATGTTGACCGTTCAATTGCTGACCCAATGGCATTTATTAAAACCAACATTTTTGGAACAGTTGTCTTACTAAATGCTGCTCGTAAGTTATGGAATAACAACTATTCTGGTAAACTTTTCTATCATATCTCTACCGATGAGGTATATGGTTCACTTGATCATGGAGGCTTTTTTACCGAAACCACTCCATATAGTCCACGGAGTCCATATTCGGCTTCTAAAGCCAGTTCCGATCATTTAGTGCGGGCCTATTTTCATACTTATAAGCTACCGGTAGTTATATCGAACTGTTCGAACAATTATGGACCCAACCAATTTCCCGAAAAACTTATACCTTTAGCAATTAACAACATCAAAAATAAAAGACCAATACCTGTTTACGGAAAAGGTGAAAATGTAAGGGATTGGTTATATGTTGAAGATCATGCCAGGGCAATTGAGGTCATATTCCATCAGGGGAAAATAGGAGAAACCTATAATATTGGTGGTAACAACGAATGGAAAAACATTGATTTAATTCGTTTACTTTGCCGTATTATGGATAAGAAGTTAAACCGTCCGGATGGTACTTCAGAACAATTAATTGAGTTTGTTAAAGATAGAGCAGGTCACGATTTGCGCTATGCCATTGACGCTAGTAAAATAAAAAATGAGCTGGGGTGGCAACCTTCTGTAACATTTGAACAAGGTCTTGAAAAAACCGTCGATTGGTATCTTTCGAACGAACAATGGTTAAAAAACGTAGTTTCCGGAGAATATGAAAAATATTATGAATTACAGTATGTAAAAAGGTAAATTGCTCAAATGACTATTACAATTGATGACCAGTCGGGTTTTTGCTTTGGTGTAAAACAAGCCATTGAAAAAGCCGAAGAAGAGTTAAATACAAACGGTACTTTATATTGTTTAGGCGATATTGTGCATAATAAGGCTGAATTAGAAAGGCTTACCAATAAAGGATTGATTATTGTTAATTTTGAACAATTTTGTCAGTTACATGATTGTACAGTATTAATACGAGCACATGGCGAACCTCCTTTAACCTATGAAATTGCGCGTAAAAATAACATCCGACTAATTGATGCATCCTGTAAAGTAGTACTTAAAATTCAGGAACGAATACGAAATACAAAGGCCAATTCGCCCGAATGTCAGGTAGTTATTTATGGGAAAAAAAATCACCCCGAAGTGATTGGTTTGGTTGGTCAAATCAATGGTAAGGCCATTGTGGTTATAAACGAAAATGATTTAAATCAAATTGATTTTACTCGACCTATACATTTGTATTCTCAAACTACAATGCCACTGGAAGGCTTTTATCAGATGGCCGAAGAAATTAAAAATCGCATGGTGCAGTTAAGTATTGATCCCGATACAACATTATTTATTCACGATACCGTTTGTCGGCAAGTAGCTAATAGAACGCCTCATTTACAACAATTTGCTCGCGAGAACGATGTTATTATTTTTTCGAGTAGTAAAGAAAGTTCAAATGGTAAGTTGCTATTTGAAGAAATTAAAAAAGTAAACCCACAAAGTTATTTTATATCGAAAGTTGAAGAAATTGAGAAAAGTTGGTTTCAATTGGCTAATAAGGTAGGTATTTGTGGTGCTACCTCTACACCCCGTTGGGCTTTAGAACAAGCCGCTGAGCGGATACGACAACTTTGCCCAGACTGAAAACATTAAAATTATTTAAAATATGCCGATTAGGTATGTCGATGTAATATTACCTTTGCCATTACCTCAAACTTTTACCTATTCGGTTCCTGCCGAGCTTGAAAATTATGTTGATATTGGGAAACGTGCAATAGTGCAATTTGGTGCACGCAAATATTATACGGCTGTAATTTATAAATTGCGCGAGAATATTGAAACTACCAATCTGCAACTAAAAGAAATTCAGGCAATAATAGATGATGTTCCAGTAGTAAATGAATTCCAGCTAGAATTTTGGAACTGGTTATCGGAGTACTATATGTGTTCTATTGGTGAAATAATGCAAGCTGCGCTTCCTGCTGCATTAAAGCTTGAAAGTAGAACACGGGCAATCATTAATCCTTCGTTTGCCGATTATGAATTACTTTCGGACAAAGAGAAAGAAATTATTGAATTACTTAATCATTACGAAGAACTTGAAATTAAAGACATATGTACAAAACTTAATCAGTCCAATATACTGCCTCAATTACATAAATTACAGCAAAAAAATGCCCTTTATTTTGAAGAGTTTATTGAAGACTCTTTTAGTCCTCGAGCTGTGAAATATGTTCGCTTAACGGATCTGGCTGCCGACGAAAGTTTTTTAAATCAAATTTATGAATCTTTAAAGCGTTCGCCCCGACAACGTGAAATTTTAGAAACATATTTCCGACTTTCTGGGGCATTTGAAGTATCAGGCAAATTAAAAGAAGTAAAACAAAAAATTCTATTGGAAACAGCGCAAGCTTCCTACTCATCTTTTAAAGCTTTGATTGATAAAAAGGTTTTTGAAGTATATTACAAATCTCCATTCGATACTGATTTTCATTTCGATATAAATGTTCAACTTCCTATTTTAACACCCGTTCAACAAAAAGCGCTCGACGAAATACAAACACAGCTTGAAAACAAATCGGTTGTTTTGCTTCATGGAGTAACTTCGAGTGGTAAAACCGAGATTTATTTTCATTTAATTGATCAGGTTATTAAACAGGGTAAACAGGTTCTTTATATTCTGCCCGAAATTGCTTTAACCTATCAGATGATACGTCGGTTAAAACAATACTTTGGTGAAAGGGTTGGTGTATATCACTCACGGATTACCGATCAGGAGCGAATATATATATGGCAGAAACTTACAAGTTTAACAGAACAACGTTTTCAGATTATTTTAGGTGTACGGGCATCCATTTTTTTACCATTTCAAAATCTGGGATTAGTAATTATAGATGAAGAACACGAAAATACTTTTAAACAGTTTGAACCAGCTCCCCGTTATCATGCGCGCGATGCAGCCATCATGCTCTCCACTTATTTTGGGGCTAAGGTTCTTTTAGGTTCTGCAACACCCTCGGTCGAGAGTTACTTTAATGCGCAAAGTGGAAAATATGGTCTCGTACAAATTACTGAACGATATGGAGGTATATCTTTGCCACGTATTCAGGTTGTAAATCTTTCGGCTGCCCGAAAAAAAGGTAACCTGAAGTCAATGTTTTCAACCATCCTGCTCGAGGCCATTGAAGAGGCTCTAAAGCAAAAACAACAAATTATTCTATTTCAAAATCGACGTGGGTTTGCACCTTATCTGCAATGTACTTCGTGTCAATATATATTTCGATGTCGGAATTGCGATGTTACTTTAACTTACCATAAACATCCGGTTTCGCTGGTTTGCCATTATTGCGGCTTTAGTATTGATATACCATCAGTATGTAATCAATGCGGAAGCAGTACACTTCAAATTAAAGGCTTTGGAACCGAAAAAATAGAAGAAGAGCTGGCTATATTTTTCCCCGAAGCAACTATTTCACGAATGGACATGGATTCAACTCGTAATAAACTGGCTTACGATAATATAATTGGTTCTTTCGAGAAACGCGAAATTGATATATTGGTTGGCACGCAAATGGTTACCAAAGGTCTCGATTTCGATAATGTAGGTTTAGTAGGTATACTCGATGCAGATAGTTTAATTCATTATCCCGATTTCCGTTCGTTCGAACGAAGTTTTCAACTCATGGTACAAGTAAGTGGTCGGTCGGGTCGCCGCGAAAATCAGGGGAAAGTGATTATACAAACTTACATGCCCGACCATCCGATTATCCAACAAGTATTAACCAATAACTATCAGGCCATGTATGCTCAACAAATAGCTGAAAGAAACCAGTTTAAGTATCCACCATTTTACAAACTTATAGAAATTATAATAAAAGATAAAGACGAAAATCAATGTCAACTGGCTGCTCAACAATTAAAAAGCCTGCTTGAACAAAAAATATCAATGGTATTAGGGCCCGAAAAACCTATTGTAGCCCGTATACATAATCTTTATTTACGGAAAATTGTTTTAAAATTGGCTCGTAACATTCATTTGTTAGATACAAAAAAATTTATTATTGAATCTGTGGAAATAGTTCAACAAAATTTTAAGTCCATTCGAATCATCATAGATGTTGATCCTTATTAAAAGTTTTTGATAATAACTCTTAATTGATTATCAGCAACAATTTTGTTTAATCAGTATTTTTTTTATCAAAAAATTTTATCGGTTTTATATATACAAATTAAAAAAAATTGTAACTTGCTTTCTAATTTATTTTAAAAATATTGATTTTCATATATTTAAAGAATCAATATTTAATAAAGTTAGATAATTGATAAACCCTAAATCTAAATTACAATGAAAAAGTTTCATGCATTTTTTATAGTTTTATTATTAGGAGCTTTTGAGCTCTCCAGGGGCATAAGTATTAATTACGAGTGGGTAAAACAAATTGGTGGTCCCAATGCCGAATATGCTAATTGTATTGCATTAGATCAGGCAAAAAACATTTACATTGCGGGGTATTTTTTAGATACAACCGATTTTGACCCAGGTCCAAATGTTAGTAACCTGATAGCTGCTGGTGGAAGAGATATTTTTATTGCTAAATATAGTGCTAATGGAAGTCTCCTTTGGGTTCAAAAAATTGGCGGTACAACTAATGATGAAGCAAAAGCTATTACAGTTGATAGTGAAAATAACATTTATATTACTGGTTATTTCGAAGGGACTGTTGACTTTAATCCTCATCCGTTTTTAACATCCTCATTAACATCTAATGGTGGTAAAGATATTTTTGTTTGCAAATTTAATTCATCTGGCGCTTTCCAATGGGTAAGGAGATTTGGAGGTAGTGGAGAAGATGAAGGAAAGTCAATAACTATTGATCGCAAAGGCAATATCATATCTACAGGAGTTTTTTATCAAACAGTCGATTTTAATCCTGGTCCTGAAACCTTTAATTTGACGTCGTCAGGTAGTGCCGATGTATATATTAGTAAACTCGATGGTGAAGGAAATTTTATATGGGCTAAAAAAGTTGGAGGAACAGACGCTCAGGTAGGAAATTCAGTTGCTGTCGATACTAATAAAAATATTTACATTGGAGGTAATTTTTATGAAACAGCCGATTTTGATCCAGGCACCAATTCACAGAACTTGACTTCAAAGGGCTGGCAGGATGGGTTTTTATTAAAATTAGATTCCGCTGGGAATTACCTTTGGGTTAAACAAATTGGTGGAAAAAGTTTTGATAATGTGGCTAAAGTTTCAATTGATGCTTTTAACAATGTTTTCATAACCGGTTACATTTCTGATTCAATTGATTTAGATTTAGCAGAGGTAACTGATAACTATTATGCGCCAACTAAAAATACAATTATATGTAAATTTAGTTCTTCTGGTAATTTTAAATGGGTAAAATATCTGAAGTCGAATTCAATTAATGAAGGTATTGATATTTTAGCAGACGACAATGGAGATATTAATGTGTTAGGCTATTTAAATGGACTTTCAATAATAGATACTGATAGTATTCAAACAAATGGTAATACTGATATTTACTACATTAAAATAAGACGGAATGGTACTGTATTGTATACCTCATCTTTTGGAGGTATTCAATACGATTCCCCTGGTGCAATTGCAATTGATAATATGGGAAATAAAATTTTAGGTGGTTCATTTTCAGCTAAAATAGGTTTTAATACCATTAATCATGATACTTTATCTTCAGTCGGAGCAAACGATATTTTTATACTTAAATTTTCAGAATGTGAAAATACCTACGATACAATTGATGTAACTGCATGTTATAAATATGTTTCTCCTAGTGGAAATTATACCTGGACACAAGGTGGTACATATACTGATATTTTGCCCAATTCAAAGGGTTGTGATAGTTTAATTACCATTAATTTAACCATTAACAGAGTAACCAATATTACAACAACTGTGTCAAATGGAATAACCATTACGGCAAATAACTCAAATGCCACTTATCGTTGGCTCAATTGTAATAATAATTATTCGGTCATTAATAACCAGACTCAACAATCATTTACACCAACAACAAATGGAAGTTATGCGGTTGAATTAACTGAAAATGGATGTGTTGATACCTCGGCATGTGTTTCAATTACAGCTGTATCGATATCGAACGAAAATGTTGAAAAACTACAAATTGGACCAAATCCAACTAATGGTGAAATTACTATAAAATTTGGCCATAATGTAAATAAAATTCAAGTAATTGTGAAGAATGTTCTAGGTTCAATAGTTTTAAGTCAAGAAATTCTTGCTAACGAACCAGCAAGTATTTTTATAAATGGCCCCTCAGGTATTTATGTAATTGAAGTGATTGCCAATAATAAACGTTCAATTCATAAAATTATTAAAACTTAATTCCAGTAATATAATTCAAAAGCGAGCATAATATGATAAATTATGTTCGCTTACTTTTATTATATGGAATGTTTTAATGAATGAATTTATGAAAGACAAATGCTCTATTTCGAAGAATAATTTTGTAGATAATAAGATGATTTCTTTTATTCTTCACAGATTATTACAAAAATTACCGTTAGTATATTTTTTTATCATTCGTCTTATTTACCGTTATTCTGCAAAGAAGCAAGCAGTATTATATGGAAGCAAAAGAATGAATCAATATGGGCAGTATTTCCGACCTGGTAATTATGAAAGGAAATTGCCAAAATTTAGTACAAGTTATACGCAAAACAAGGAGTACCGGGTGTTCAAATGTTTATTTCAGGCTAACAGAAACTATTGACTATAAAGATAATATAGCCCGGAAAACTGAAAAAGCGCATAACGAATAGTCACATGTTAAGTATGAATACAAAGTAAATTAAAGTTTCTATTTTAACATTTCGAGACGACTTGCATCGAAACGAAGAAAAATGAATAACAAAATAGTAAAAGCCCACAACGATGAGCCTCCATAGCTAAAAAATGGTAGTGGAATGCCTATAACAGGAACCAGACCAATAGTCATCCCTATATTAATAGCTATATGCATAAATAAAATAGATGCAACACCATAACCATACATTCGGCTGAATGCTGATCGCTGTCGTTCACTTAAATAAAGAATTCGAATTAAAAGTAAGGCGAATAGACTTATAACCACAAATGAGCCAACAAAGCCCCATTCTTCTCCCACAGTGCAAAAAATAAAATCGGTACTTTGTTCGGGAACAAAATTAAATTTGGTTTGAGTTCCCTGTAAAAATCCTTTACCCCAAAAACCACCAGAACCTATAGCAATTTTACTCTGATTTACATTGTATTCGGCACCTTTCGGATCCGATTCCTTACCTAATAAAATATTTATTCGTTGTTGTTGATGGGGTTGCAAAAAATGATCGAATAAATAATCGACCGAATAAGTAAAAGCTATTGCCACAAAAGTACAGAAAACAATCCAGAAAAGATATTTACGGCGCTTAATTAACAAGCTAAAGATAGCTCCTAATCCAACAAAAATGGTACTATATAGAAGTATTTCGTAATTATTAAATTGCAAATGAAACCACTTATTAATAAACCGAATCAAAAGATATAAGGCTACAATTAAAAGAATAGCCATAATCGGTTCTTTTATATTTTGACGAAGCACAAAAACTGCACCTATTGCAAACAACAAAATGGTTATTAATACGGTAAAAGGCGGAGCTGCAAGTGCAAGTATTGATAAGAAAATAAGTAAAAATATAAAAAATAATATGCTACCTGGAAAGCCCTCACGATAAAACATAAAAGCAAAAGAGAAAAAAACCAGAACCGAACCCAGATCGGGTTGTAAAATAATTAAAGCCGATGGTATGGCAATGATTATTAGAAGAACAACCCAGGTTTTAATTTTGGTAATATTTACATTATAAGAGCTAAGATATTTGGCCAGAGCCAGGCAGGTAGCCACTTTAGCAAATTCGGCTGGTTGAAGTCGAAAAGAACCTATTTCGAACCATGCTTTTGCTCCATTAACTTCTTTTCCAGCAACTATAACTAGCGCTAAAAGAATTATAGATGCTAAATACAAAAAATATGAAAAGAATGAATATACTCGTGTATCGATGGATAATACAATAATAGCAATTAATATGGCTGCTCCAATCCAGATAAGTTGTTTGCCATATCGCATTTCAAAGTCGAGAATACTGGAATGTTCCTCAGAATATACAGCAGCGTAAATGTTAATCCATCCCATGATTACCAGAATCAGGTATAGTAAAACGGTGAACCAATCGAGGTTTGCCCAAACATTTACCGTGCGTTTCATCGTGTCGCTTTTTTTGGATAATTAATAAACTTGTTTTTTAAATATTCTTCGTACCATGGTCTGGTAATTGTATCGGTCAAATATTTCTCAATCATCAGGCTGGCAATAGGAGCTGCAATAGTAGCACCAAATCCACCATTTTCGATATAAACGGCTATAGCAATTTTAGGATTGTTGCGTGGAGCAAATGCAATAAATATGGAATGATCGTCGCCATGAGGATTTTGAGCAGTTCCTGTTTTTCCACAAATATCGAGTCCCTTCACTGCAGCTATTAAAGCAGTTCCACCACCAGGACCGTTAACTGCTCGATACATTCCTTCAATTACTACGTCGAATAATGATGAATCAATTAGGGTGTATTGTTTAACTTTAAATCGATTGTCAATAGAATCTTTTCCATCAATAAGTTTAACCGAATGAGGAATATAATAATAACCTTTATTGCCAATAGTTGCAGCAAAATTGGCTAATTGTAAAGGGGTAATACCAATCTCTCCCTGTCCAATCGATAACGAAACAATGGTAAGAGAGTTCCATGAGTTTCTATATATTTTATTATAATATTGTAAGCTTGGAATATTACCCGATAATTCATAGGGTAAATCTGTATGTATTTTTTTTCCAAAACCAAAGCTCATCACTAATTTTCGCCAGTGGTTGTAAGCCGAGTCTTTTGAAGTTTCAGCCGGGTTGTCAATAATTTTTCGAAATACAAAACAGTAATAAGCATTACAGGAATGCTGAATTGAGCCTATTAAATCTAATGGAGATGGATGAGCATGGCATCCTACATGCACATTGCCAGCCGTATATCCCATGTAGCAAGAAAATTGCGATTGTGGAGTAATAACACCTGTTTGCAAGCCTATTAAGGCATTCATTATTTTAAAAGTCGACCCCGGGGGATTTTTCGATTGTAAAGCCCTGTTAAATAAAGGATTTGAATCGTCGTTTAACAATTTCCTGATGTTAGGGGTTCTGCTGCGTCCAACTAAGAGTTGTGGATCGTATCCCGGGTTTGAAATAATTGCTAAAATCTCGCCTGTCTGTGGTTCAATGGCAACAATTCCTCCTCTAAAATTCTTAATTAGCTTTTCTCCATAAGCCTGTAATTCGGCATCGATGGTTGAAGTAATATTTTTGCCATGATAAGCTGGTTTGTCAAATTTTCCATTGGCTAAAGAACCTTTTATTCGGTTATGAACATCGACCAGATAGATAGCAACACCTTTTTGACCACGAAGTTCATTTTCGTATGCTTTTTCAAGGCCCGACATGCCTATATAGTCACCCATCTGGTAATAACTGTTATTTTTGATAATTGCCGAATCTACTTCACCCACATAACCTAATAAATGAGCTGCAATTTTACGTTCGTACCGGCGAAGTGTACGAGATTGAACATAGAAGCCAGGAAACTTATATAACTTTTCCTGCAATAAGCCGTAAGTACTATCAGAAACCTGGTATAAAAATGGCGAAGGCTTATATCGTGAATAATTACGAGCTTTACGTATACCATCGCGTACGGTTTGAATATCAATGCCTAAAATTTGACAGAATTCAATGGTATCAAATGGACGCAATTCTTGAGGGTTAACCATTAAATCGTATGCCGCCTGATTACTTACAATAATTCGGCCTTTGCGGTCGAGAATTAAGCCTCTGGAGGGATACAGAGTTACATAGCGTTGAGAGTTGTTTTCGGCCGAATATTTATAAGAAGTATCTATAATTTGAATATAAAATATTCGAATTATATAAATGAGTAGTACAAATAAAAAAATACTTCCTATAATATAAAAACGATTGGCATACTGGTTATTCATATTTTTTCAAACCTCTGTCGTTCAAATAATTATATTTTATTTTCGGAATATGAAATACTGGCTTATTAATACCAATGATGTGGTAAATATTGTACTTAAAATTACCCTTAACAAGGTATAAAAAAAATTAGTAAATCTAAATGCTTCAATAAAAAACAGCGTAAAATGATGTACAAAAATTATAACCAATGCATATTGTAAAAACCATGTAAAACCGTAATAATAAATTCGGGGCAGAGTTCCTGGTTCATATCCGTCGCGTGGAGAAAATGACTGTAAAATATTAGGTCGAATAAAGGCAGCTAAAGTGCTGGCAGCAGCATGCATGCCTAAAGTGTTAGAGAACAAATCAATGCATAAGCCCAATAAAAATGCTGATAAAAGCAGAAAACTTTTCGGCACATCGAAAGGCAAAAGAATTACAAAAAGAATATAAATGTAGGCATTAAACAGATTACTAAATTGTATATGATTGAATATAAATATTTGAGCCAGCGCCAATATAACAAAATGTATAAAATATTGTGAAAGTCGGATCATGGGTTAAGTTGATTTTCGAGTTCTTGTTTTTCTTTTCTTGTAAAATCTTTTATGATATAAACATAATGAAGTCTTTTAAAATCGGTCGATAATTTGACTGTGATTTGATAAAATGTTCCAGTTGAGGCTGAGAAATCATCGACAGTTCCAATTAAAATTCCCTCTGGAAATATTTTAGAAAATCCACTTGTAACAATGGTGTCGCCTTTATTAAAACTTACATGGAGAGGAATATCGTTTAAATAACCTTTTAAATAATGAGTGCCCGACCATTCAAAGGAACCAAAGTAATGGCTCTTCTTAAATTTGGCGCTAACTTTAAATTTCTTGTTCAATAAGGGGATTACAATAGCGTAATGATCGCTTACAGCCTCAATCATTCCAACTAATCCATCGGGAGCTATAACCGCCATTTGGGGTTCTACTCCATCGGCCTTACCCCTGTCAAGCATAATATAGTTGTATGGTTTGTTTACGGAATTATCGATTACTCTGGCAATAATATATTCGTAAGGAACCAAAATATTTTGTTGGTTTTGGAATTTGGTTTGCGACGTATAATAAACTAACTGATTTTTTAACTTTTCATTTTCAATGGTTAGTTGTTCATTTATTTCCCGTAATCGAATGTATTGTGAAATTTGATTCAATTTTTTATTTACGGATGCTTGCCATTGTTGTAAAAAATTTATGTACTCTACATGAGGATATTGGTTGTGTCGAATAATTAAAGAAATAGAAATAGTTTCAAGAAGAAGAAATAATAAGAAAAACTGATATTGAATTATAAATCGTAACAGATTTCTCATAATTTCTTCTTTTCGAACTATGTTTAACTAGTTAGCGCATTAAAAATGTAAATCGGTCGACATTTTTAAGGGCAATACCGGTACCACGTGCAACGGCGTGTAATGGATCGTCGGCAACAATAAATGGAATTTGAATTTTATCGGTAAGCCGTTTATCAAGCCCACGTAAAAGAGCTCCACCACCTGTTAAAAATATTCCTTTCTGTACAATATCGGCATAGAGTTCGGGTGGTGTTTGTTCCAGAACTGATACTATGGCTGTCTCAATTTTTGAAATTGATTTATCGAGGCAATGAGCAATTTCCTGATATGAAACCGGTATTTCAATTGGCATGGCAGTCATTAAATTGGGACCACGCACAATGAAGTCGGGTGGGGGATTATCCAGGTCGGGAAGCGCTGATCCTACTTTGATTTTAATTTCTTCAGCGGTTCGTTCTCCCACTTTTATATTATGCTGATGACGCATGTATGATTGAATATCGGCAGTAAAACCATCACCAGCTACTCGAATACTCTGATTACAAACAATACCTCCAAGCGCTATAACTGCTATTTCGGTGGTTCCACCTCCGATGTCGACAACCATACTTCCTTCGGGCGCTTCAACATCTAAACCTATTCCAAGTGCAGCTGCCATGGGTTCATAAATCATATATACTTCCCGACCGTTTGCATGTTCAGCAGAGTCTCGGACTGCACGCATTTCAACATCCGTACTTCCCGATGGAATGCTTACTATCATTTTTAACGCTGGGTTAAATAATTGATTCTTTTTATTTACTAACTTAATCATACCCCGAATCATCTGTTCGGCAGCATTAAAATCGGCAATTACCCCATCCTTCAAAGGGCGGATTGTTTTAATGTTTTCGTGTGTCTTGCCATGCATCTGTCGGGCTTCTTCTCCTATGGCAATTAAACGTCCCGTTTTCGTATCAATGGCAACTATCGATGGTTGATCAACCACAATTTTGTCATTGTGTATAATAATGGTATTGGCTGTACCCAAATCCATTGCAATTTCCTGCGTTAAAAATGAAAATAAACCCATAGCTTTTTATTTTGATGCAAATATAATATTCATACCGTTGCTAAATTAAAAATTATTGTGTCAGAATATTAAATTATTCAAAATTTTTTTCAACTTATCTAACATTTTATATTCAATATCACAAATAGCTCAATTTCAATATGTTTAATAATCTTCCGGTTCTTCAAGGTATGTGCTGTCAACTAAATTATCTAATGGAAATTGTTTTATTAGCTGTTCTTTTGCTTTACCACTAAGTTCAATTTGAATATTCAATCCAACAGTGTCGGCCATTGAAACTTGATTTCGACTTAACATAATGCTTGCTATGCGCTGAAAATAATTGCGATAGCTTTCTTTTAACTTACCGTTATGTTCAAATGTATATCTGAAATATTTTGGTGATGGAATAATCGATGTTAGAAAAATACTTTCTTTTAAATTTAATTGCGAGGGCTTTTTGTTAAAATAATATTGCGAAGCTTTATGAATGCCATAAATATTTGGCCCCCATTCAATGATGTTAAAATATATTTCTAACATTTTTTCTTTGCTAATTATGCCTGAATTTTCTAATAACCATGTTAATAGTAGTTCTTCAAGTTTTCTGGAAATGGTTTTTTTTCGGGTTAGAAAAACATTTTTTACCAACTGCATGGTTATTGTGCTCCCGCCTCTTGCAAATCGTTTCTTTTTTATGTTTTCGGCAATTGAATTGGCTATGGCTTCTTCATTAAAGCCACGATGATAAAAAAAACTTCCATCTTCTGATGTTAAAACTGAATAAATTAAAAATTTCGAAATTTCCGATAAACGTGTATATGAACTGTGATTTGAGTCAACTTTTATGTAAACCGGGTCAAATCCAGGGTCGTGCCTGAATATATGGAACGTGTCGTTAAGCATCGATAACCTGGCACGGCCATATTGTAAAATTCGAAAGTCATGACCCTTTAATTGAGCATTTAAACTCACATTTTCAAGTGAATCAAGATTTATTCGAAAACTAAGTTGATATGATAATTTTCCCCTCACTTTTATCCCGGAAATATTTTTAAACATGAGTGGCGGGAGGGCATCAAAAAAAGTGGAGGCATCGAACTCCTGAAATGGAATCTTTATTGTAAGTTGTCGAAAAGTATCATTTTTAAATTGAAAATAGGGCGAAAAACTAAAGTGATTAAAACTTAATAGAGAAGTACTGTCTAACTCAACGTATTTTTTTGTAATGTTTGAATTTAATTGAAGTCCTAAATTATGAAAAAAAACCATATCGTCCGATAATTTGGGATGAGCTACAAATAAACTATCGAACCAGCAAGCAAAATTTAATTTTATTTGATCAGATAATTGATTAACCTTAAAATCCACCTTTAAATTAGAAAATTTAAAATCAAGATTCCATTTATATGATATAAAAGGCAATGTGGCTAATTGGCTTTTATTGCCTTCAACTTCAAAACTTATATTTTTTCTCTTATAATCGAAGTTGCCTTTAATGTTGAAGGTTTTATTTATTTTATCCAAATCATTGAATATTAGTACACCAATTAATTTATTATTTTTCAATTGCAGGTGCGATACTTGAGTGGTTAAAATATAACTACTATCGGAATATTTTAGATTTATGTTATGTAAGGTAATTTTTTCAGGAATGCTTTCAAATATAAGATTTATATAGTGGTTTGCTTTTTGAGAATAATTGACCGGGTTGTTAATGGCAGTAGAACTACTTTTGCCAGTTTTAAATAAATCATTTATGATTTGGTTGGTTAGTATTATTTTACTGTTGGTTAATTTTATTTCCTTTAGCTTTTTTCCAGACTTAAACATTGAAAAAATTGTTACTTTCACCCGAAATGTATCGGCATAAAAAATAGTATCGGTATTTTTAATCATGATTTTTTTAAACTCTACTCCAGTAAGACCTTTAAATTGATATGAATCATATGTTAAGCTAGCTCCAATTTTGTCTTGAAGCCTTTTTTCTAATTTGTTAATGGTTATATTAAAAAAAAGAATACGGGTAATTAAAAATATAATAGCAATGCCAATGAATAAAAATAGATACCAGTGAATTCGTTTCATAGTTATTGAATAAATATTGGGCAAAAATAGGTTTTTAAGTCTTTGTGAAGAAGATTTTAGTTAAATATTTTAATAAAAGTTTGTAGTTCGGGAATTTTTTATAATTAAAAGTTTAAAAACTATATGACATTAATTTAGTAGGTTTTATGTTTCATTTCAGTCATAAAATGGATGCAATGGTAAAATTTGTGAATAAAAACTTTCCGCAATAAGAGAAGTAATATTGGTATTTTTAGATAGAATTAAACAAAATTTATTTCCATTACTTCAATCTTGTAAAAATGTGCATATCAAAATTTTTTTCTCAGATTACAAAACTTCTTTTCACTATAAAAGTCATATAAAGGAAAAGTGTAAAAAAATAATGTTATGATTTTTTGGAACAAAAAAATATTCATTAAATTTGCAGCCACAAAACACGGTGGATGTAGCTCAGTTGGTTAGAGTAGCGGATTGTGGTTCCGTTGGTCGTGGGTTCGAGTCCCATCTTCCACCCGTAAGGCCAGGTTTAACATCTGGCCTTTATTATTTTAATCTATTTCAGTTCTTTCGGCCGAAACAACGGGTTCGCCTCTAAAACGTAAAAATAATTGCATCATAGCCAGTACATCGGAGCGGCAATACTTTGAGATACGTTCTAAATCGTGGTCGACCCAGTAAACCTTGGCAACCTGACTACCATCAATGTCTGATTTGGGCGATGGAATATCGAACAGATAGGTTAGCAGGTTTAGTGATGTAAAATGTTTATAATCGCCAAATTTCCATAGCTCCATGGTATCAATAAATGGGGTTTCCCATGGTTTGAAGCCGCTTACATTTAAAATGTCGGGAATTTTTATGCCATTTATTAGCATTCGGCGGGCTATGTAGGGAAAATCAAATTCTTTTCCATTATGGGCACATAAATATAATTCTCCCGATTGGGTCATTTTTTCTAATAATAATGCAAAATCGGTCAGAATTTGTGACTCATTATCGCCTGCCAACGACTTTATTCGAATAAATCGTTGACCTTCTTTTTCGAAAAATATTCCAAAACCAATGCATATAATCTTACCAAACTCGGCATATATCCCTGCTTTATCGTATAACTCTTCAGGAGTTTGGTTTGAAGATAAATGTCTGGCTTTTCTATCCCAGAAAGCACGCATTTTTTCGTTTAAGTCATTATAGCTGGGCGCTATAGGAACGGTTTCAATATCGAGAAATAAAATTTTCTCAGGTTTAATTTTTTGCCACATGATTGTCGGTTTTATATTCCAGACTATCCAGTATTTGAATAATTTGTTGCAATAGTATTTTTTTTACTTTTTTTGCCTTGTATTGTATATATAGTTGTTTGTAAAAGCGGATAAATAGAAAAACAAATTTAAAACTGAAACATGCTAAAATTAATAAGATTAAAGAAAATATCAAATTGTTTGATATACTTAACCATATAAAAAAAAGAATTAATAACCAAATGGGAATTCCAACAAACAATACGACAAACTGGACACTGCTATAAAATTGTTTATCGGTAATAAATCGGTTAATTATTTCAGGCATAATTAACGGCAATGCATAAATAGTTAAAATAATAATTGTAAAGGGAGCAAAAACAATTGCTAATATGCTATCTTTTAGTAATCGTTTGTTATTGAAGTCTTTATCTGCAATCATTTCAGGATAATTACTCCAATAATTAATTTCGTTTTTAAATAACTTATATTGTTCATAAGCTTTGATTAAATATTCTTGACGATCGATGAATAATTGATTGCAATAATTTGTAAAATTTTTAATATGTGAAACTTGCCTTGATAATTTCATTTTAGAATTATGCTGTTTGTTTAAATAGGGCACAAACATTGCTATTCTGTCAATAAATTCATAAAATTTGCCGGGTTGGATGTGAATAATATTCGTTTTCATTTTTTCATAAAGGGTCCCTTTTAATGAGTTAATAACTATGGCGTTACTATTTTTTCGGTCCTGAGTAAATTTTTGGACTCTGATAGCATTCCCGAAACTGGCAAATACAGAACTATGGTAGTGATAATATGAAGAGTAAAAAATGCCAACCGGTACAATAAACATTGGTGTATCAGGCAAATACTGTTGTGCACTAGTAGCTAACCTGAATATACCTTTTGAAAGAGGTCGGATGTAATGTACTCCCTGGTGGCCAGCTTCGGGCATAATACAAACATAACCACCATTTTGTAATTCCTTAATAGCAATTTGAAAACTATCGGCATTTTTTGAAATATTCTCTAATCCTTCGCTTTTTCGATAAACTGGAATTATGTGAATAAAACGTAGCAAAGAATTGATTATGCGTGAGTAAAAAAAATCGCCCCGCGCCATAAACAAAACTGGTTTTCTTAAAGCACAAACCAGAATTAAGGCATCCATAATAGCGTTTTGGTGATTTGGAGCAAAAATGATGGGTACGTTTTCAGGTATATTTTCAAGGCCAATAATCTCAATTCGTTGATAGTAGTTCTGATGAAATCGGCAAACAAAAAACTTCAAAATCTTGTAACATATTTTGTAAAACATGCAGCAACTTTGTTTAATTAATTTTCGTACCAATAATTAAATTATTGCTAAAAATATATAATTTCGAATAAATTTTTATGCCATGAGTCAGAAATTAATCTTCGATGAATTACCGGTTAATCAGGTTAAAGGAAATGTATTTGACATGCTAAACGATGAGTGGATGCTCATTACCTCTGGAACTATTGAAAGCTATAATACCATGACTGCCAGTTGGGGGAGTTTTGGGATTTTATGGAATAAACCTATAGCCATTATTTTTATTCGTCCCCATCGTTATACATTCGAATTTGTTGAAAATAACCAAATTTTTACCCTTTCTTTTTTTGGGAAAGAACATCGCGATATTCTTAATTTCTGTGGGCAACACTCGGGTCGTAAAGTGGATAAGGTTAAAGAAACTGGACTTGTTCCATATATTTTACCTTCGGGAGCAATTACTTTTGAACAAGCCCGATTAATTTTTGAATGTAAAAAACTTTATGCCGATAACTTAAAAAGTGAGAATTTTATTGACAAACAAATTATTCCCAGGCTTTATCCCGATAAAGATTTTCATAAAATGTATATTGGTGAAATTAACAAATGCTATTATAAGATTTTATAATTTCAATATTATACAGCTCAAACCTGTATTTTTAATTAATTTGTAATAGAATACGCTTTGATAGGTGTTACCGAAGCGTTTAAATGATAATTCATGCCATAAGGTTAAGAAAGTAAAGACTTTTAACCAATAATTTTCTAATGTTTATAATACTGAATTTATTTGTTTGTTTAAAATGGAGCCAATCAACGAAATAAATAATTTTTGTGGTAAGGAAAACAGTTTTTTCAATGAATTTATTCAGTTTTTGAAAATTCAATCTTAAAATTTCGTTTTAAAAAATGTTGCATAATTTTAAACAATATAAATGCACATAAACAACCAATTAAGGCACCACCCAGTACATCGCCAGGATAGTGAACGCCCAGATAAATACGACTGTAGGAAACTAATGTAGCCCACAAAAAAAATAAACCAGTTATTAATTTTCTTTTTAATAATAACGAAAGAAATAGCGCTAAAGCAAATGTGTTTGCAGCATGCGATGAAACAAATCCGTACTTACCTCCTTTATAGTTGTTCACCATATGTACTTTGCCTTCGAGCTTGGCCTCATGTGAGGGCCGATAACGCTTAACCAGAGGTTTTATTAAGCCCGATGAAAGCCGATCGCTGGCAACAATTGTCAGAGCTAGTGTAATAATTATAAATATGCTTGTTTTTCTGTATTTCCAGAAAATATAGGCTGCAATAATTATATATAAAGGAATCCAAACTTTGGTTAAACTAAGAAACCACATAATGCCTTCGAGGCTATTGGAGTGGAGACTGTTTAAATATAAAAACAATCTGGTATCTAATTCAAGCAAGTAGGTTAGCATATTTGTTTTTTATTACAAATATAAACCTTTGAAGTTGAAAAATATATTTTCTTCTTTCTTTTCGGTTAACAAAATATGTATTGTTTGAAAACAAATATAGAAGTTAGTTAACATTTAAGTTACTAATTATTAACATTTTTAATTAATAAAAGGATAAATAAGTCTTAAATTTGGTTATATAAAGGTTTAATCGCGCGAATTAAATTCTTTTAAACAACTTTATTACTAATTTATTACTAACAAAAACTTACAAGCTATGAGAACAAAATGTTTTTTTTCATTGCTAACATTTGCCTTCATGTTGGCAACAACTTCGTGCAACAAAGATGAAACTATTCAGGATTCTAAAAAAGAAAGCCATTTAAAGGCTGTTTGGTATTCAACCGATCGTTGGGGAACATGGTCAAATGGTGGATATACCCTGTACAATAATGTTTGGGGTAGTGGTTATGGTCCACAAACCATTTGGGCAAATAGTTATAGTAATTGGGGTGTATGGGCTAATCATCCTAATACTGGTGGAATTAAATCTTATCCTAATTCCGAAAAAGTGGTAAATAAAAAACTAAGTGCATTAGGAAGTTGCAAAAGTAGTTTTAATGTTACATTGCCGAGTAGTGGTGCATGGAATGCATCATACGATATATGGTGTAATGGCAATACATACGAAATTATGTTATGGATGAATTACACGGGTACAGCCACAGGGGGAGGTAATGTTAAACCAATTTCTTACAACTGGGATGCAAATGGAAATGCTGTCCCTGTATACACAAATGTAAGTATTGGTGGACATACCTGGAATGTTTTCCGTGGACAGGGTGGATCAGGCGTATGCTTTTCTTTTTTACGAACCAGTAAAACTAACTCAGGTACAGTCGATATTAAAGCTATTCTTAATTGGATTAAAAATACGCCCAAGTGGTTTGGCGATGTCACTCTAAGTAAAGTTCAATTTGGTTATGAAATTACATCATCAAGTGGTGGAATGGACTTTATTTGTAATAGTTATTCAGTTACTTTTAATTAAAATTGAAGGGCTGCTCAATGGCAGCCCTTTTTTATATGAAAATATAGAACTTTTTGAAAACAAAATCCATATGCATAAAAAAAGGCTTTGGCACAAGTAAATTATAAATTTTTTTAGAAAAAAAATTATATGAGAAAAGTAGTGCTATTGCCATTAACCCATATATACAGTAATATTATTTTCATTTTCAAGCAATTTTGTTTCAATAAAATTCCCTTCTAAAAAACGACCATTTAATTGAATAGATTTTACCCCTTTTTCAACTCCGTTCTCATTTATTACATGAATATAAAGCATTTTGTTTCGGAATCGACGGGTAGCTTTAAATTCTTTCCAGTCCGATGGGATGCACGGATCAATATAAATTCCTTTGTAATCGGGGCGTATTCCCAGAATATATTGAGTGGCTGCAAAGAACGACCATGTAGCTGAACCACTTAACCATGGTAAACGTGAAGCTCCAAAACGGGGACTATGTCGACCATGAGTCGATTGGTTATACACATAAGGTTCAATCTGCCGAATTTCGGCACGTGTATTATATGCAGCAGGCATGTATGCACGCCAATATTGATAGGCACGATTGCCATGACCTAACATGGTTTCGGCCATTACTGCCCAACCCTGTGTATGAGTAAATATGGCCCCGTTTTCTTTCATACTTGGGTTAAAAAGCGCCGATCGGATGGTTTGATAATCAACATGATATGTGTAAGGCGGACTGCAAAGTTCAATACCGTATTCGGTGGCTAACATTTCATGCACTTTCTGCATTGCTAACTCTGCTTGTTGAGGTGTGGCTGCCTGGCTTATTACTGCCCAGGCTTGCGGATTCAGATAAATTTTCCCTTCTTTGTTTTCTTTCGAGCCCACTTTTTCACCACTCGATGTGTAACCACGTAAAAACCATTCACCATCCCAAATATATTTTTGAATTTTTTCATCAAGAATCTTAAGCATCCGTTGAGCCCAATTTTCTTCGTTAGGATTTCCAATTAAATTACAAATTTCAATGTACTCTTTTAAAGCAAATCGTACCTGTAATGTTACAAAAGCACTTGACCCTTTTCGGCCGAATCGCAAACAGTCGTTCCAATCGGCAAATAAACCACTGGGCAGTTCATGCATGCCCGTACGGCTTAAATTAAATTCAATTGCCCGACGCATGTGAGCCAGTACCGTATCTTCGCCCTTGTCGGCATAAGGCAACACTTTGTGATAGAAATTGATATCGCCTGTTTCTTTAACATATGCCGGAATAGCATTAAAAAGCCATAAACAATCGTCGGATCGGTATTGTGACTCGTCGGGTGGGGTTTCTTTTCCTGGTTTATGCAAAATTTTATTTACTACAGGCATTGCTCCTCCGGTCGATACCTGACCGGTTATCATTAATTCAAGTCGTTGGCGAGCTTCATCCGGAATATTAGGTAAAACACCAAGGATATCCTGAACACTATCGCGGTAACCGAGTCCGTCGCGTTCCATGGCAGTGTAAACCAGACTGGCAGCACGACTCCAGTTAAAGGTCACCATACAGTTATAAGGACTCCACATGTTAAGCATACTGTTGAATTCGGGGTCGGGCGTATCAATGCTCAGTGCATTTATGCGTGAATGCCAGTAGTCTTTTAACTTTTGCAATTCTTCATCAAGCCGTTTTGCGTGGCCATATTCGTTTACTACTCGTTTTCCTTCAATTGCAGCCTCTCCAATACCCATAAGTACTATAAGCTCTTTAGTTTCACCACTGGCAAGTTCTATATCGATTTGCGTTACCCCACATACGTTATCGCCAGCGGCCATAAAATTGGAACATTCACCTTTTTCAACAGCTTCAGGATTGGCATAGGTACGGTATCGACCCAAAAATTTTTCCAGATCGGTTTCATGTCCTACAATTGGTCCACCAATAAAAGCCAGAAAAGTATGACGACCCTGATCATTTTCTGCAAAATTGTCGGGCATTGGCGGAATATGAATGTTTGTTCCATGATCAATGATGCCATCTACTACCTTCATGTTGGCAATGTATTGAGTGTATTGCAGGTTAAGTAAGTCCTGCATAGCATTCCAACAATTGGCATATTCTACAAAGCTAAAAACACTTAGTTTTCGTCTTTTACTGTCGCGATTTGTGACTTTAATTCTCCAGACTTCAAATATTTGTCCGAGAGGTACAAAATAGGTTGTTTCGGTAGCTATTTGGCTATATTCAGACGATATTATTGTGTAACCTGCACCGTGTCGACATTCTGATTTATATTGATCAAGTGGTTTACCAACTGGTTGCCACGATGCCGACCAGTAGTCGGCTGATTCTTTATCACGAATGTAAATATAGCGACCTGGCTGATCAAGGGGTATGGAGTTAAATCGAATGCGCATAAAACGTCCCATGCCACCCGATTTGTAGAAACTGTATCCTCCGGCATTGTTAGTAATAATAGCTCCATATTCGGTCGAACCTAAATAATTACTCCACGATTTAGGAGTATCGGGACGTGTAATGACATATTCTTTATTTCTGTCGTCGAAATATCCGTATTGCATAGGTGGTGTTATTTAAATGTGTTACAATAAAAAAGCTCTTTGCTTGTTAGTTAGATTCTTTTTTACGACGTTCGGCTAATTCAGCGGTCATTTGTGCCAATGTTTTTTGATTTAACTGGTAAAAAAACATGGCAAATCCCGCTAATACCAAACTAATGGATGGAATTATGCTGATGAGCATACGAATACCTGTTTGAGCTTCTATATTTTGTATAATGTTTGCCTGGAAGCCAAAATAAGCCAATAACCAGCCTGTAATGGCGCTTCCAATAGCCCAGCCAAACTTAAGCGAAAATACCGAAGCCGAAAGAATTAAGCCAGTGGCTCTACGACCAGTTTTCCATTCAGAATAGTCGGCCGAGTCGGTATACATAGCCCACAGCAGGGGAGAAAGAGGCCCGGTGAAAAATTGTAAAATAAATTGAAGTGCAAACATAGGCACATATTGATCGGGTTTTACCCAGAAGGTAAGAACAGTAAACAATGTGCCAAAAATAATTAACATAATATACGATAATTTCTTACCAAATTTCTTAGCCGGGTATTGAATTAAAAATGCACCAATTAACGATGCAATGGTTCCTAATACCAGATATAATGCAGCCAATTCAGTGTTCCCGACATAATACTTAAAATAGTATATAATAGAGCTCTGCCTGATGGCTACATAAATTTGCATAAATATGCTTAGCGCAAATAATACGAGCCACGGTTTATTTTTTAGTAAGTCTTTTAAGTCGTCCTTAATTGAAGAATTATTTTCACTGATTGGCCGAACTCGTTCGTGAGTGGTTAAAAAGGTTATAAAAAACATGAGCACAGCAAGAATGGCAAAAATTCCCATGGTATGGAAATAACCCTTCGACTCATTAACTAAGGTTACATTTAAATTGAGTTTATCGTTATCTTTATCAGAAAAAACCTGATGAACAGGAATGGCTAATTGACCAAACCCGGCTACCAGGTTCTGGTTGTCGATAGGTTTTTCAATGATTGGAATGGCATTACCGGGCGCATCGACTCTTAGACTTATAGTGTCGGTTGCAAAACCACCTTTACTATCGTAAGCGTATAATATAATTTGACTTTTACCAATACCTACTTCATTAATAGTGAGTTTATTTTTCTTAATAGTAGTACCTACAACCTTTGCATCAGAAGTTGTGGCAAAATAATACAAATTATCGGCATCGGGGTCACTAAATATCGGGCTAACATCTATTTCTTTCTTTTTAAAACCCTTCATTAAATTTAAGGTATCTATTTTCGATACTTTTACTGGGAAATGATTATCCCTGGTTGTGACAATAACGGTAAATGAAATACTTGCAGTTCCAACATCGTTGCTGGCATCGATGGTAATTGAACTAATTCCTTTGCCTGCTTCTTTGATTAATAGTTGATTGTTTACAACTCGGACTCTTACCACCTTTTCGTTATCGCATTTGGCTTCAAATTTTAATTTGTCAGTCGAATTGTTTTCAAATAGGCCAGTTAAATCATATATTTTGGTGCCAAAGTTTTCGAAAAGTGTGTCGGTAGCAGGAGTAATTTTTGCTTTTGGTGGAATAAGCCCAGGTTTATAAACTTTTACATAAAAAGTTTGTTCTTTCGTGCCTCCTTTACCATCATTGGCCGAGAGTGTAATTTTTGCAGTTCCGTTTTTAACCTCGTTAATATACAATGTATCATTTTTAACTTCGAGTTTAACTATTTCCTGATCATTTTTGCCCAAAAAATTAACCATTGGTAAAGTAGCAGCTTGAACAATAATACCTGCCAGAAAAGCGAAAGCAAATTTATACGATGAAGCACTTTCGCGTTCGTGAGGGTCGGGCGAGATTACTCCCAATAATGCCGAATAAGGTACATTAATAGCTGAGTAAATCATCATCATAATGGTATAGGTAATGTAGGCAAAAACTAACTTGCCTCCCTGGCTTAAATCCGGTGCTAAGTAAGTAAGAGCTCCCACCAGACCAAATGGAATGGCAAACCATAACAAATAAGGACGAAATTTTCCCCATCGGGTTTGTGTACGATCGGAAACTATACCTACAATCGGATCAAAAAATGTATCCCATATACGAGTTATTAAAAACATGGTACCTATGGCAGCTGCCGAAATGCCAAAAATATCGGTATAATAATATAACAGAAAAATAGTAAAGGGTTGCCAGAAAAGGTTCGAGGCAAAATCGCCTGTGGCATACCCTAGTTTTTCTTTTAAGCTTAATTTTATTGATTCTTTACTCATATAACATAGTAGTGTTTAAGTTTTGAAATATCTGATACTATCTTTGCTATCATGCAAAGAAAATAAAATTTGAATTTTCATTGAAATTCAAAGTTATCAAATTATACTTGAATTAACATTTTATGATGTAAATTATTACATTTTTTACCTACTAGGCTTGTTTATTGTCATTTTTGCACTTATATAATCTTAAAAGCTGGTTTTAAAGTGATAATAGAAGTTGGAATATTTAAAAAATTGAAAAACTTTACCTGATTTTTATAAAATCCCAATCCTGTTTTTTTGACTTTTTTATGATAAACCAATCT
>FQKF010029991.1_pt1 | contig 48828 bp, 35 predicted proteins | sample 1504521 | NCBI WGS metagenome assembly FQKF01 (sample SAMEA4475357, study PRJEB15587) | soil metagenome | biome: Soil; feature: Field | place: India | collected 2015-03-11 | depth 0 m
GCAAGCGTCGTCCAAACTACCGTGCCGGGCTGGTTAGTGGTGGCGGCGAGGGCAGCTGTGGGTTGGCATCCAATTACATCGGGCGCGCTGACGGTAAAGATATTATCGGTAATTTGCACTGAAAGGTTAGCCGGTTTGGCGCATCCTGAAACAGGCGTAAAAACGGCGCTATAGTTTCCTAGGGCGGCGTAGAGGTGTGACAGGGTATCTGCGCCGTTCGAGTTGGCAGCGCCTCCATCGCCAAATGTCCACAGGCCGGGCAGTCCGCTAATGTTAACAAAGGATGCTCGGTAACCATCGCACGCCTGTTTGACGGACAAGAAAGGCGCGATGTTAAGGGAGTCTTGAATGGCTACCGGGAAGATGAGGGTATCGGAACATCCTATTTGGTTGGTGGCCCTGAGGGTTACGGTATAGTTGCCCAACGGCCCGATGGCGGTCGTGGTAGCAGCAGTCGGGTCGGCTATGGTCATTATGTTTGGTGTGGCCGTCCACCGGTAGGTTACGCTATCGGCAGGGTTTAAGTTTTGGGCGACGAGGTTGAAAGGTTCATTTGGGCAACCGTTAGGCGGGACGACGGCAGCAACTTGCGGCGTTCGGGTTATGACAGCAGCGGTGTCGGTGCGTGTGCAGTTAAAGGTGTCTGTAGCGATGGCTCGATAGGTACCTGGCAGTGCGTTGAGCGGGTTGATGGTGTCGCCCGCGAGGGTTGTCCAGATGATCGTAGCAGGCTGGTTGGTAGTGGCTTTTAGGACGCCCGTGCCGCCGCAGGTTTCGTCGCCGGTGGCGGTGAGTTCGAGGATTGGTTGGCGGAGGATTAGGACCGTGTCGGTGCTGGTGCAATTACCGTTATTGACGGTGAGGCGGTATTTAGTGGTTGTGGGTGGATTGGCCAGTATCTGCCGCGGGCCTGGGTTGAAAGTCAGGAAATCGGTAGGCGTCCAGGTGTAGGTAAAGGTTGTGTCACCCAGGACGCTGATGGGAACGGCTGAGGTGTCGCAAGAGAGGCCGGGTGTAACGATCTTGAAATCTAGGAGGCTGTCAACGGTGAAGGGTTTTGTGATGGTGTCGGTGCACCCTTCGGAATTGGTAACGATGAGAGTAGCCACGCCGCCGGTACGGTTGGGTATAGGCACGGTGACGCTGGGTTGATTGCTTTGGACGCTTCCGCCATTCCACACGATGCGCCATTCCCACACGACGATGACAGGCGTTGAGGTGGATGCGTTGATGAACTTGACGTAGAAGAGGGTGTCGGAGCAGAATTTGGAGAGGGTAAAGTCGGCCTTAAGGTCGGTGATTACTCCGATGGTGGTGTTTGCGGCGGCAGTGCATCCGCGTGCGTCGGTGGCAGTAACGCTGTACGTGCCGGGCCCCAATCCAGTGAGGGTTTGCCCGGTTGCGCCGTTGACACCCGCCCCCTGCCAAATGTACGTGTAGGGCGCTGAACCGTTGGTGGCGTTGGCCGTGAGGACGCCGTTTCTGTCATTGGCGCAATTGAGTTTTGGGGTTCCGCTGACGTTGAGATTGACCTTCGATAGTGCTCCAATGACGCCGGTGGCGGTGCCGGTGCACCCGGTGATCTGGTCAGTTACGGTTACGGCTACGTGAGTGCCTGCAGCTAATCCGGTTATCTGGTTGGTATTGAGCGGGCTGACATTCCAGGTGAAGCGATAGTTTGCGGCAGGTGGGTTAACCAATGCGGTTGCACTTCCGTTGTTGATGCCATCGCAGTCGGCCCGTTTGAGCACTAATTGTACTCTGAGGCTGTCCATCGTTGGCGGACATATGGCGGTGTCGCGCTGGCAACCGTTGGCGTCGGTTACGGTGATGAGGTAAATGGCCGAAGGCTGTAAATTGTTGGCCGTCGGGCCCTGAACGCCGTGGCTCCATTGGACGGAATATGGCGGTGTACCTCCAAATGGGTACATGGTCATTGTAGCTGGGAAGCCGTTGCACGATGGCACATTTACCACGAGGTTGAAATAAATGGGTAAAGGCTGGGTTATCTTAATGGAACTTACCCGCGTTGCGCCAGCGTTGTCGGCAACTGTTACGGTATACGTCCCGGCACTCAGGCCCTCGATGGTGGGCGTCTGGCCGCCATTGCTCCACTGGTACGTGTACGGCGCGGAACCGCCGCTGACGGTGGCTGTAGCTGAACCGTTGGCATCGCCTGCACACAGCGGCGCTGTAAAGCTCATAGTCAGTTGCAGCGGCCCTTGTGCCTTTAGCACGAAGGCCAGCAGCCACATGTATGCTATGGCCCAGCCGGTTCTTTTATTTTTTCGGCTAAAAAAAGAGGATGTGTATGTACGTGTCATAGCGCTGCTGTGTAACGGCCAATATTGCTTGGCCCAAAGTGAATTTTCAAGACAAAACCTCATCCGATTTGCCGTTGTGTTCTGTTCTATCGCCTTCGGTTGTAGTCGGGCAAGGGCATACCGCCAACGGTAACGCGAACGCCAACAATTTCAACGCGCCGCTCGCGCGCAGCATCCACACTATACACCGACATGCGGCGGTCTTTGGGATCGGCACTGACGGTCCTCGGCGCTTTCGCTGCACCGTTGGGCTCGCGCGTCAACTTCAACTGACCCGATCTGATGTAAGGCCGATACAGCCCGCCTTCAAACAGGTCAAAGTGGTTAAATACACTGCTCACCCGGCGTGACGTCAAATCCAGGTTGTAGGCCGCACTGGCCAACGGCGAGGCAAAACCGCTGATTTTAATTTCAATTTCGATGCCGTTCTCCAGCATTTCATACAACACTTCTGTGAACATACGCATGCGGTCCCACTCGCCCTTGACGCGTCGCTCGAAGAAGGTATCCAGCTCGTATTGGGCCAACTCCAACTCTTTGCCCGTCATCCCTTTGCTAAAAATATCTACATACTCTTGCTTACGGTTGTAGTAGGGCAAGTAGGTTTCGTTGTACTGTTCTTTGATGCTCGTTACGCCGATGCGCGGCGGGCCGGGCCGGTCATTGTCGAAATAGAGCGTGATCGGCAAATATGCTTCGGGGCGCAGTGGTCGCAGATACAGTTTGCGTTCAACCCTTTGGAAGGGCTCTTTGGTCATCGCTTCCGTATTCACATCGGCAGAGTCGCGTGTATAGCCCTCCTTGGTGGCGATGACACGGTAGCGCGTGTCGTAGTGGATGACGGTATGGTAGTCGTTGCTGTCCGGGCCGGTGCGGTGCACCCAGGTTTCGCGGGGTATTTTCAGCTCGACAACGGTGATGGTTACATCGGTCAACGGGTCTTTAAGCACGTCATCGAAGACGTAAACGTCCAGACTCAACCCCCGGCTTAGGCGCAGTTCGCGGTAAAGCGTGGTATCGTCTTGAGGCGCCAGGCCGACGGTACTCACGCGCAGCGAGTCGGTTGTGAAGCCGGGCTTGATGGCTTTGAGTTCGTACTCATGCTGGAATTTCAGCGGAAAGCGATAGGTGTGCTGGCCGGGTTCGTTGCGCGTTTCGGAGGCCAGCCCTTTCCCCTCCTCACCGCGTTCGGTCTGACCATCGGGTCGCAGGAAGGACAGGGTGTTGAACACCACATCGGCGCCTGTGAACGGCTTGAGCGAGTCGGCATCCACAACGGTTACTACCAGGTCAATGTGGATGGCCGTCAGGCAGCGGCGCTGCTCAAAAGACTCATCCCACAGGCGGCCGGGCATGTCAAATTGCAACGTATCAGGCCGATAGCCAGGCTTTTCCGTAATAATCCAGTAGGCTTTACCCGATTGCAGCGGGAAGGTGTGTTTCGAGCCGGGCACGCTTACGCGGCTGATCTCCTTGGGACCTTCGGGCGTAACCTCATAAAGCGTCATGGTGGTGTACAGCAGTTCGTCGCCCGTGCCTTCGTCGCAGGCGGCGATGGAAACTTCGGGGCGACCCATGCCGATTTTAAAGATATCGTAGCAGCAGTCTTCTTCCGAAAAGTTCATGGCACCTTCGCGGTTGGTCGAGAAGAAGGCCAGTCGGCTGTTTTCCGAAAGGGAATAAAAAACGTCATTGGCACTGGAGTTAATTGGTGCGGGCAAATGCTCTACGGCTCCCCAGACGCCGTCTTTGTATTCGGCGCGATAGACGTCGAAGCCGCCGAGACTCTGGCGCCCATTGCTGCTGAAGTAGAGCATGCCGGTAGGGGCGTGGAAGAAGGGTGTTACGTCGTCGCCTTCGGTGTTGAGGGCGGCCAAGTTAATCGGTTCGGCGAAGCGCCCGTTTTCGATGTGGCAGTACCAGATGTCTTTGCCGCCTTTGCCGCCGGGGCGGTCGCTGACGAAGAAGAGGGTCTCCCGGCCTTCTCCAGGCAGCATCGCCATGTGAGGTTGGGTGGTGGTGTAGTCTTTCCGGTTGATGCTTTTAGGCAGCTTTTGTGGGCGGCTCCAGGTGGCATCGCCGGTGCGCTGTTGGCGATAGAGGTCGAAGCGCAGGCGTCCGCTGCGGCGGTATTTGGCGATGGCGTAATAGGCGCTCGTCTGGTCTCGGTTATAGGCTAAATAGGCGGTGTGGCGCCGGCGTTGGTTGAAGTTTAAGCGTTTGATGTCCACGCTGCCGTCGGGGCGCGGTTCAGCGCTGAAGAGTTGCAGCATAGGGCTGGAGGAGTCGCCCTTGTACGGGTGGCCATAGGCCGAATAATAAAGTCGGTTATCCCACCAGCGCGTTGAGTACTCGGCAAACTGGGTATTGACGTAGTCGCGCAGGCTATCCAAGGTGAGATCGGCGGTGTTTTGATAGACCTGGAGGGCCCAATCGCAATTTCGGATGCCGTCGAGGGCTTTACGGCGCAGTTCGGGTGAGGTGGCCTGTTGGCTGGCCTGCTGGTAAAGGGCGCGGGCGTCGGCGTATTGGCCACTGAGGTATTGTACTTCGGCCAAACGAAACAGCAAGAGCGCCTCGTCAGCAGCCATCTGGTTGGTTCTCAGATATTCGTAAGCGAAAGCGGCTGTGGCGTAGTGCGTGTGTGCGGTAGCAGCGGCAGCCAGCCCTTCCCAGGCGGCTACGTTGCGCTCGTCGGCCTTGAGCAGGCGCCGGTAGTACTGCATGGCGCCATAGTAGTCGCCCTCGTAATAGCTGCGCCGGGCGCGGCTTTCCAGCGCTTTTAGCGATGGCCCTCGCTCCAGGTCGCCGCCAATGCGTTCGGGAATGCCCCTTTGGGCCGGTGCCGAACTTGCCACTATCCCCCACAGGATTAGTATTAGGTAGTTCTTTTTCATACAAAAGCAGGCAAAGCGGGACATTCGATTAGTCAACAGGGCACGGATGCAGCACGGGTTTAATCTTGTAAAGACGGTAAATGAGCGCCACCTCTGGTCCACCGCGGTTGTTGGTGGCCACCACGAAGTCCGACAGGTTCAGGTCGTAGGAAAAACCCAGCGTCCAGGTTTTCCAGTGCACCTCAGCCGTCCAGATCATTGCATCGGTATAGCGGTGCCGGAAGCTGACGCCCAGCTGTAGGGCCAGCTCTTCGTAGGGTTTGTCGCTGACCAACAGGCGGCCTGCCAGCCCATAAACGAGTTCTCGGTAGGCGCCTTGCTGCTGATAAAAGACCTGGCCCAATACATCGAAGGATGCAGAGGCCTGTACTAAGCCAACGCCGTACAGGGCCTTTCGCTCGGCCAGCCGCACGTCGGAGGCGTTGTTCCAGAAGTTGTGCCGGGGCCGGTTGACGTGGTGAATGCCGCCGCCCACATCGAAGCGGGTGCGCTTTTGACGCGCCTGGAAGCGGTAGTTTAGCCCGGCGCTCAGGTCGAAGTAGGCCAGGTTATCGCTGAAGAGCGTGCCGTCTTCGCGCGTAACAGCCGAGGGGTCAAACATGCAGTCCACAAATTGCGCGTCGAACGTCCAGCGCGTGGTGTTGAACGAACGCTGCCCAAAGGCTGGCGTTACACCGATAGAGAGAAAATGATTTTGAGCCAGCGGCTGCGTCAGGCCGAGCGGAAGACCCACCACGAGCGAGGTCAGTTCCAGCGCCCCTTGTCGGTCGTGGCTAAGGGCCAGCCCACCAGTGAAGTAGCGGTCGTAACGGTTGGGGCGGTAGTAAAATTTGTTCTCCACCGTGCCCATGAACGTCGTGTACGGCACCGGCACGCCGCGCCATTGGCTGCGGTAATTGCCCACAAACCGCGTGTCACCTCCGAAAATGCCGTTCAGACCCGGGTTGAGGTTCAGCGGCGCGTTGTAAAACTGGGAAAAATGGATGTCCTGGGCACGCATCGCAGCACCACTCAGCAGCAGCGCCAACACCCACAGGACGCGAAAAAAAGGTAGTTCTCTATTCACAAGCACAAAGTTTTGCTTTAGAAAATCAACAGGTAACCGGCCCTCTAGGAATAGCAACGAAGCGGGGCAAAAAATATACCATCCCAGCGTCGATTTAACGACCTGTACCTGCTTTAACCTCGGGCGGGTAGGGGGCGCGGAGGACTAAAAAGACCGCCCAAAGGCGGTTAGACGACTTATCACAAGGGAAGGGTCGTCGTAAAGGTATGCCACATGAAGCATCTGCACATACTCTCGAGCCTTCCTAAAAAAACATCGTGGGTTTGTCTGAAAGCAGACAAACCCACGAGCGGTGCTCCGTGGAGCATGCGGGACTCGAACCCGCGACCTCTGCGATGCGAACGCAGCGCTCTAGCCAGCTGAGCCAATGCCCCTACTTTTCTGAGGCAAAGATGCACACAGTTGTGGTAAAAATAGATGCCTGTTTCACTCAAAAACCGGCGCTCCGACCCTGCGCGTCAGGTTCCTCTGCATTAAGCGAGTTTTACACTTACACCGAAAGGCCCTTCTCTCTAATTTGAAAGGATACAAACTCACGGCGCCCGATTTGACGTCTGTTGCGGGAGGACGATACAATAAAATCGGAGCTACTTCAGCTCAAAATCCCCGTACTGCAAGCGAGCTGTAATAACACGCGGCGCGTTGGCATCGCCCGAAAAGCCAGAGACCTTAACCTGACCGCCTATGGCCTCCTTTAGCATAGACCTCGACAGGTTGAGTGTACGCACATCGGTATGCTTGCCTTCGGCCTCCAAGCGAAAGGTCGCCCCTGGTTCGACGGCGATTTTCACGTCGGTGTACTTCGCCTGCACGCGCGCTTCGGAGAACTGACGCCCTAAGGCGCGAACATTGAGCCCCCCGTAGTTCAGGTCGGCATCTAATACCCCTTTCACGTGCTCTATGCGGGAGTCGGTGTATTGCGCGGTAAGGAACAGAGAGCCTATCTGACGCCCTCGGAAGTCAGTGTAGCGCGTCTGCAGGCGCAGGGTTTCCACCTCGCCAAAGTTGAGTTTGTCATACTTAGACGTCAGGCGCACTCGAGCGGCCTGAGCAATGCGAATATCGGAGTAGCGCGTATCTAAGGTGACGTCGTCGGTGCGTTCGGCCAGCAGGTCGGAATAGCTGATATAACCGGTAAGATTGCGCGCTTGATTGAGCGAGGCTTTACCGTAGCTGATGGACAAATCGGCATCGCCATCTAGGTTTTCGCCACGCAGGTTGCCATAGCGGATTTCAGCCAGGAGTTTGCCTCTTAGGTTAGATACATGGGCATCGCCATAACGATTTTTCAGATCGAGCTGATTATCGGCAGGAAGCCAGACGTCGTAGTGGACTTTAAAATCGGTAACCTTGAGGCCAAACGCAGTAGCACTGGTGCGGAGCTCGGGCTCGATGACGGTTTCAGCCTTGACATAGTCAGCCGTATGAAGGAAATTAACCTGAATGCGTTCGAAGGCACGGTCGGCAGCGCGCTGATCTGCGACATTGACAACAATGGTAATTTCCATTTTCACCAAGCGATTGGACCAGCTATTCACCCGGACATTGCCGTGCTTATTATAAACGGCTGTAGTGCCCGTAGGCGAAATGGCAAACTCCCGATTTATTTTTTTAGAGAATTCCTGCTCAGATTTGTTGGCCCACGCCGCTGCAGCCCATAGCCATCCGACGAGCCAGGCAAGGGCTAGGAAATATCTATATTTTTTCGGCGTCATAGTTCATGTTGTTTGTCGGCTTATTATGCCGTTGTTCTAAATATTGAAGTACGCATTCTAAGATGGCCAAGCGGGCCTTGTAGTTTTCAATCATGGCGCGCACGACGGGCTCCCGATTAGCCGGAGGCACCTGCGCCAGCTCTGCCTGCAATTCGGCCATAGCGGCATCCATTTGCTGGAGGTCTTCCCACACGGTAGCCTGGCTGTAGGTGGTCAGATGGTTGAGGCGCGTTTTCCGCGATTGAATTTCACGCTGAAAATAGTCTTCCAGCTCGGCGTATTCGGGCGATACCTGGCCCAAGGCCAGCGCTACGGGCTGCTCCGGCCCTGCGCTGCCGTACCATAGGCCAATGCCCACTCCCGCTAATAAGAGCGCCACGGCGGCTGCAGCCAGCCGGATATGACGCAGCCACTGCACATGAAAACCAGGCTCAGAAGGCAATGCTTGGACTACCTGCTCCCACACACGCAGGTCAGGCGTATGCTCGTCGAAAGCGTTGCGGTGCTGACGAATAAAGGTCTCGATGTCTTCCTCGCTCGCCGACAACCGGGCAGCAACATTCCTCCATACGCACCCGGGCGGTTCGGCAATGTCGAACATAAGCCGATGAGTGGCGATAAAATGCTCTGCCGGCCCTGCTTGTGGCCACTGCTCGAGGGTGTGCGCCACGGCCTCCCACACCTTCGGCGAAGGCACAGCAGCGTCAAGAGCTTCCCGATGCTGTTGGACAAACTGTTCTATGCGGTGGTTCATACGCTTGCTCCGTTCGTTTTGAGCGACTCGCGCAGGCGAGCGCGAGCGCGGCTGTACTGCGATTTGGAAGTGGCCTCACTAACGCCCAGGATTTCGCCAATCTCTTCGTGGTCATAGCCTTCCAAAGCGTATAAAGTGAAAACCATTCGGTACCCGTCGGGCAATTCCTGGATGGCCTGGTTAATGCGCTCTACCGAAAGCAAAAGACCGTTGTCGTCCTCCGGAGCCTCAACCGCCCGGTCGTCTTGGGGGCTGAACTCCTGGAACACCATGCGCCGGCTTTTCAAAAAGTTGATGCCTTTGTTGATAGCGATGCGCTTAATCCAGGCGCCAATAGTGCTCTCATAGCGAAAAGTGTCCATTTTAGTAAACACCTCAATAAATACGCTCTGCAACAGGTCCTCAGCGTCGTGCGCATGGCGTACCATGCGCAGCAGTGTGTTGTAGGCCGCCCGTGAATAGAGCTGATACAGATCAAACTGCGCGCTTCGGTCTCCCTTTTTGCAGCGCTCAATGATGTCTTGATGCGTGAAGGTAGCGTCGTTCATGGTGCAATTGCTTCAAGCAAAGACAAAACAGGGAATACTGGGGTTGCACGAAAAGGGAATTACCCGGCGGGCGAGCAGGCGGTTATTGCCGGGGCAGGCAGCTCCTGACACAGTGGGCAGACACTGCCGTGCAACGCCTCTATTGAAGCTGAAGGATTTTTTGGAACAGTTCCTGTTCGTCGCCAGGGCGAAAACCCTTATGGTAATAGGCGATTTTGCCCTCCTTATCTATGATAAATACCTGTGGCAGGCCATTAAGGCCGCCGGGCATGACGGCCCGGAAAAACCGATGTACATCCCAATAGACCTCGAAGGGGAAACCCATTTCGCGCGCCAAGCGCCCGATGTCGCGGAAGCGATGCGGATGATCGAGCGAGATGGCCAATAGACGGAAATTCGCTTGCTTTCTCCAGGCTTCATAATTAGCCGTGTAGGTGCTCAGCTCCGTGCGGCAAGGCGGGCAGGTCGTGAGCCAGAAGGCCAATACGATGGGCTGCCGGGGGCCTCCTTCGGGCTGGGCCAGCACCTGTTTGGAGTTGAACTCCTCAAGGCTGTCCATATCGGTGAGCAGGATGTTGTAGGGGTAAACCGTGTCCAAAACATATTCTGGATACCGGAAAACCACCTGACTTTGAGCCATCTGGGCAAAAAACGACAGGCAAAGCGGGAACGCGAAGGCAAGAAGCCACTTCATAAGGCACTTTTTCTTTAAAAAACGACAGGCAACCTTTTTGGCTATTTGCCGGCAAAAGTACGCCAGGTACCGATACTTTTGCCGGCGCGCTCTTTGAGGCGGAAACGCTCAAGCTGCTGCAAAGGCGCCGCCCGTCTCTCGACATTGCCCGGGCGGCGCAGGCTTAGAGATTAGAACCCGTTTCACGGCCCTGATATACCGGGGTATAGCGGCGAAGTTCCATCGCTTTTTAATTCAAAAAGAAAAAACAAAACCTTCCTTTTGTGCATGGCTACACCTATCAAATTTGGCACCGACGGTTGGCGCGCCATCATTGCCGACGATTATACGGTTGAGAACGTCAAGCGCGTGGCTGAGGCTACGGCGCGTTACATGAGAGAGCGCCGCATGAGGCGCGCTGTCATTGGCTACGACTGCCGCTTTGGCGGCCAGCTCTTTGCCGACATCACTGCGCGCGTGCTGGGCGCCTACGGCATCCAGTGCTACGTTGGCGTGGGCTTTGTCTCCACACCTATGGTCTCGCTGGGCGTGGTGAAGACCAAAAGTGACTTGGGCATCGTCATTACAGCCAGCCACAACCCACCCGCCTACAACGGCTATAAGCTCAAGGCAGCTTACGGCGGCCCTATGGTGCCGGCGGAAATCGCCGCCGTCGAGGCGCTCATTTCCGAAACCTGTACGCTGAGCCATCTGCCCGCGGTAGCCGAATTACGCGAGAAAAAACGATACGTAGACGCCGACTTAGAAACGATGTACCTGCGCCACGTCCGCAAAAATTTCGACCTCAGGGCCATCAAAGCCAGCGCCGGCCGGCTGGCTTATGACGCCATGTACGGCGCCGGCCAGAATGCTATGCGCAGACTGCTCCCGCGCTCCGTCTTCCTGCGCTGCGACTGGAACCCCGGCATGTACGGCCAGGCCCCCGAGCCTATCCATCGCAATTTGCAGGCTCTGAGCGAACTGGTGCGTAAAAACCCGAAAATTGTTGCCGGGCTGGCCAACGACGGCGATGCCGACCGCATCGGCATGTACGACGAAGACGGCAACTTCGTGGACAGCCATCACCTGCTACTCATCCTGCTGCTCTACCTGCACCGCTACAAAGGCATGAGCGGCAAAGTCGTCCTTACCTTCTCCGTAACCGACAAACTGCGCAAAATGGCCGAAATCTTCGGTCTGCCCTACGCTATTACGCCCGTGGGCTTTAAGTACATCGCCGAAATCATGACTCGCGAAGACGTCCTTGTGGGCGGCGAAGAGTCCGGCGGCTTAGCCGTAAAAGGCCATATACCCGAGCGCGACGGTATCTGGATGGGCCTGCTTGTTCTGGAGTTCATGGCTAAAACCGGTAAAACAATCAGAGGACTGGTGCAGGAGGTTTACGACGTGGTGGGCGCCTTCGCCTTCGAGCGCGATGACCTACACATCACCGAAGAGCAAAAACGGGCCGTTATCGCCGCCTGCCGCTCGCGCTATTACAGCGCTTTTGGCGCTTATAACATTCAATCGGTCGAGGACTTAGACGGCTGGAAATTCCACCTCGGCGACGAGCGATGGGTCATGATTCGCGCCAGCGGCACCGAACCCGTACTGCGCATCTATGCCCAGGGGCCTGACTTAGCCGAATGCCGCCGTATGCTGGATGCTGCGCGCGCCACTATCCTCTAACGCACCAGCGTAACATCGCCTGCCAGGTGCTCTTCTACGCCGTTGGTGTAGCGCACCATCGCCTGCCAGGCATAAACGCCCGGAGAGGCGCGCCGGCTACCGATAGAGCCGTCCCAACCTAAAACCGGGACACTAGGTGCAAACTGGCGATGCTCAAAACACAGCTGCCCTTGCCGGTCGAAGACCTGTAGAATGAGTACCTGCTCGACGCCCGCTTCGGCGTACAGTGTGAAGAAACGGTTTTCCAAAGCCGATGCTTCTGGCCAGAAGGCATTGGGCGCGTACACGTTGCGCTGCCGACGCACCTCCACGCGCAGCGTAGCTGTAGCGACACACCCCTCCGCACTGATAGCTGTCAGCCGGTAAGTAGTGGTAAAGTAGGGCGACAAGGCAATCTGATGCATCGAAGACGCCAGCACACCCGACGTAGGCTGCCAGCGAATCTCCTGCAACGACAGACTCGAAACAACTGTTCTATACAGCGTATCTCCCTGAAGAATAGCGGTATCTGCGCCTACACCAAACAAGAAGGGCAGGCCCGCCGGCACCAGGGCAGCTATCGAAAGCGAACACCCTATCGCATCTTCGATGTGCAACAAGTGCAACCCGGGCGGCAGCGAGTCCCAGGCGGACTTAGGGCTGAAAGGCCTGTTGTTGAGCGAAAACAAATACGGCTCTAGGCCGCCCGATACGGCCTGGAGCCGCAAGCGCCCGTCGCTTCGTCCGGCACAGCTTTCACCAAACACCTGTACGTCGGCCTGCAGCGACTTGGGCAGCTGTAGCAGCGTATCCACCTCAATGCGGCAACCGTTGGCGTCCGTTGCCGTAGCCTGCCAGCGGCCGGAGGTAATGCTATCTATGCGAGGCGTCGTTGCGCCATTTGACCACTGGTAAGCATAAGGCGGTGTGCCTCCGCCAACCTGGAAGAAACCGACTGCCCAGCCCGGATAGGTGCACGGGTCAGACGGGCCAAAGGTGAAAATGCGCCCTTCGAGCGGAGGTGGCTCGGGCAGCGTCAGTTCTAAATGGCCGACCGCTCCGTCGTTCCCCATGAAGTCGAAGCGATAGTTGCCCGCGCGCAACTGCTTCAGATGCAGAGGCGTCCCTGTCGCCGTCAGCATACCCATGCCCTGGAGGTCAGCCGTGAGGTTGCGCCAGGTGAATGCTGCCGGCGCCTCGCCTTGCTGAAGCGTCAGCATCCAGCAGCCGTCGGCCTTGCCCGCACACGAGGGCGGCGTCGGAATGGCCGTTACCATCAGTTGTGCCAGCAAACTAGGCGACAATAGCCCTAGCAGGGCACAGAGGCAAACAAGCGTTCTCTTTTTCATAAAATGACGACATTCGAATAACCCGGCAAAATGCCGCTGCCTGTGGCAGCAAGGCAGCCAACCGAGAAATGCAGGGAAAAACGGGGATGAAGGGGGAAAGAAAAAGAGAAAAAAGCAGCTGCACCCTATATCGTCGCTGCGCTACATGCAGCACAAATCATTCCCACTCGCGCGCCTTGCGGTAGGCCAGTCCGCGAAAAAAAGCCACCGGGGCGCCGTCGGAGCGCTGCACGCGAATGGCATAGTGCGATAGGTGATGGCCGACATTGTCTTCTGTGGCAATGGCAGTCAGTTCCTCGCCGGCACGCACCGGCGCCACGTGCTCAATGGTGCAATGGATGGACAGCGCATGGCGGCCATGCGAATTACATGCAAAGGCAAACGCGCTATCGGCCAGCGAAAAGGTAATACCGCCATGCGCCACACCAAAGCCATTGGTCATTTCCGGGCGCACCGTCATGCGCAACGTACATTGGCCCAGGCCAATGGACACCAGCTCCATACCCATCCACTGGCTAAAAGGGTCACTGTCGTACATGCGACGAAAAATCTCCTCGGGTGTCAGGGTCATGGCGTCTGTTTAATAAAAAGTGCGGCGTTCGCGCGCCATAATGCGCAGCAGACGGCAGCAGCGGTAGCGGTCTTCGCAGTACTCGGCATGCAGCCAGTCCAGATGCTCCACGATGTAAGGTATTCCGATTTCATCGGCCCAGACCAGCAGACCTTTAGGGTAGTTCATGCCATGCGTCATGGCCAGATCAATGTCGTCGCGCGTCGCGATGCGCAGGTAGTATGCGTCGGCGGCCTCGTTGATGAGCATGCACACGATGCGCGTAAAAATCTGCTTACCCAGCATTTCATCCTCTTTAGGAGCTGGATTAACGACGCCTTCGCGATAGTCATAAAAGCCGCGCCCCGTTTTTCGGCCCAAGTAGTGCGCATCCACCAGCCGCTTTTGTGTGAATGAGGGCTTGTAACGCGGGTCGTAATAGAAAGATTGAAACACCGTCTCCGTGACGGTGTAGTTGATGTCGTTGCCGATGAAATCCATCAGTTCAAACGGTCCCATGCGAAAGCCGCCAAAGGTACGCATAGCCCAGTCAATCGTAGGCGCATCGGCGATCCCTTCGTCTAAGATGCGCAGCGCTTCGCCGTAATAAGGGCGTGCTACACGGTTCACGATGAAGCCGGGGGTATCTTTGGCCAGTACGGTCGTTTTGCCCCAGCTGTTGATGAGCGCGCGGGCTTTTTCCACGTATTGCGGGTCGGTTTGCAATGCTGGAATAATCTCCACCAGCCGCATCACTGGAGCGGGATTGAAAAAATGAATGCCCAGCGCGCGCTCCGGGTGTTGCAGTTGCGCCCCAATGGCCGAAATGGACAGTGAAGAAGTGTTGCTGGCCAGAATGGTCTCCGGCGAAACCATAGCCTCCAGGCTTTTAAAGGCGATTTGCTTGACTTCTAAGTCTTCCACAATGGCCTCAATGACCATGCTGCAATCGCGGAACTCGCTCATGTGGTCGGTGTAGGTGATGCGGCTTTGCAGCGCCTCCGACTCTTCGGTCGTCATTTTACCTTTTTCCACCAGCCCGTCCAGCGTCGTCTTCAAGTTCTTGCACGACCGCTTGAGCGCCGGGCCTAAGTTGTCGCAAACCACTACCTTATGCCCATGCGCCGCCGCCACTTGTGCAATGCCACTGCCCATAGCCCCTGCACCCAGCACACCTATAATGTTCATAAACCTATCCGAGAGTATGTTTTGATGAAACACTCGTTTGGAGTGGCGAAAGTAGAAACACCACTCGCATCAGCACACCAATTATCGACGGCGGCAGAGAAAAAACGCCCCCAAGCATGCTACCCTACCCTAACTTTGAGGCATAAAACGCGCTACCGCACCCATGCGTACCCGAGTCCTTGGCATTGACCCCGGCACCAACGTACTTGGCTTCGCCCTCATCGAGGCCGACAAGGACCGCATTGACGTCCTCGAAATCGGCGTCGTTACCTTTGCCCATGTGGGCGCCGAACACACCGTCAAGCTGCGCTACATCTTCGAACAGGTGCAGGACCTCATCCAGCAGTATCACCCCACCGAGATGGCCATCGAAGCGCCTTTTCACGGCAGAAACGTCCAGTCCATGCTCAAACTGGGCCGGGCCCAGGGTGTGGCCATCGCTGCAGGCATGGTCAACGGGCTAACCATTGCCGAATACATGCCCAAGAAAGTCAAGAGCGCCATCACAGGCAGTGGCAATGCCTCCAAACAGCAGGTGGCCGGCATGCTGGGCAATATCCTGCACCGCACCTTCGAGGAAAAATACTTCGACGCCACCGATGCCTTAGCCGTAGCCGTATGCCACTGGTTTCAGCGCTCGCGTCCGGGTGGAGCAAACAAAACATATAGCAACTGGAAAGCTTTCCTCCGCGATAACCCCGAAAAAGCTGCTGCACCTCAGGGCGGAAGTCGGAAAATCAAAAAGACACCATAAGCCCTCGCCGGCTGAGCATCGCAGCAAATAGGCCCTTCGCGGCGCGCCGCCCAAAGGCCATTAGGGCTTCAGCCACGTGAACTTCAGGCATTTTACGGTATTCTCGGCTACCCGAAACGGCTCTGCCAGTCGCAGGCCCACCACCCAGAGAATCTGGCCGTCGCCATTTTCTAACACCCAAACGCGCTCCTTTTCCGGGACAGACAACTTCTGATTGGTGAACAAATCCTGCAACTTCTGGCTTTTGCCACCCATACCCAACGGCTGAAAGGCATCGCCCGGCCGCCAATGGCGCAACACAAGCGGAAAGCGCACCCGCTCAGCATCCACCACAGCCGTGTTGGCGTCGTCAGGGATGGGCTCGCCAGCCGGTGTTTCCATTAAAAACATGCGGCTACCGTCGGGCAAGCGCACCATCAGATCGTCGGCATGCAAACGCAACATTTCCTGGGCAGTCTGCCCCTTAGCCAGCAACCACTCACCGCGCCCGACCACCACCCGAAAGCCTGTTTCCGAATACCACGAAGCACCCGCTGAATGCCGGCTGCTCACCATCTGCCGCGCCTGTTCAGGCGTAAACCCGTAAGGCTGCAACAGGTCGAACAGCGCATCCGCCGGAGCCGGAAGCACCGCTACTTCTGCAATGGAAACAGCAAAAACACCCTCGCTCTCACCGGGCTTTAGCAGACGCCTCAGCAGGTACTGCGCGTTGGCGTCTGCCGCGTTCAAATGGCGCAATGTCTTGCCAGCCTGCTGGATAAATTGCGGAAAAAGCTCCTCCAAAACGGGCAAAACGCGATGCCGCAGCGCATTGCGCATGTAGTGCAGGTCGGTATTGCTGCTGTCTTCGCGCCATTCGAGGCCGTGTTCGCGTGCGTACGCTTCGATGTCAGCGCGCGTGGCAAACAACAAGGGCCGCACCACCCTACCGCTGCGGAACGGGATGCCCACCATGCCGCTCAGGCCCGTACCGCGCGCAAAATGAAACAGCGCCGTCTCCACAGCGTCGTTCAAGTGGTGCGCCGTGGCAATACGCTCCCAACCATCCTCATCGCACAGAGCCTCAAACCATTCGTAGCGCAACCGGCGCGCCGCCACCTGAATGGATGCACCCTCGGCCTCCGCAAAGGTACGCGTATCGAAGCGCCGCACGTACAACGACACCCCCCAGCCCTCCGCCAGCGCACGTACGAAACGCTCGTCTTCATCCGACTCCGCACCGCGCAACTGAAAATTCGCATGCGCCAGCGCCAGTGGCTGCCCGCGCACCCGCAGCAGATGCGCCAGCACCACCGAGTCCACACCACCACTAATAGCTACTAGCACCCGCGCCTCTGCGGGCAACAAGGCGTGCTCCGCCCAGAAAACCTCCGCTCGTTCGAGTAACGTCATAAAAAAGTAGTTATTAAAGAAAATGGAATGACCTGAACGCTCAGGCCGCCTTACAGTTCGCCCAAAAATGGCACCGCTAAAGCCACCCTCCGCCGACAAACCAACCGGAGAAAGGCAACAAAAAAAGGGCTTCAACCCGTCGGTGAAGCCCCGTACCTATGAACAGTTGGCGTTTTTCGGTGGAAATGGGCCGCCTATCGCGTACCCGAAATGCGAACAGTACCGTTCTTAATTTTGATTGTAACTGGTTTACTCATAAGCCGTTGCAAGTTTAGTGAAAGATTTTGGTAATACAGGACATCGGCTTCCAGTCGGTCTTCGGATAATAGAAACGGTAGACAAAGGTGAGAAAACGGTTGCGATATGTTAAATCAATAAGAACGGTTTTTTTTCGCAATTGTCAAGGATGGGCATTTCCGGGATTTTTTTGAGGCAGAGGATAAGGGAAATGGATGGATTGGCATGGAGGCATGGCAGGGATTGTGGTATTCCGGGATTATAGAGGCGGGATTGATTGTAGAGGCGTTGCATGCAACGTCTCTACCTTTGCGGGCATGGACATTTTGCAGACACTACAACGGGACGTGGCGGCGGCGGTCGAACGGCTGTACGGGGAGCCTGTCGCGCCAGAAAAGGTACAGATTAACCCTACCCTGCCCGAATTCACGGGCGATTATGCGGCGGTGCTATTTCCCTTCGTCAAATTGGCCGGAAAATCGCCCGAAGCGGTAAGCGCTGAAGTGGGCGAGCAGCTCCAGCGCGACGCCTCCTATGTGAAGGGCTACAATGTCGTCAAAGGTTTCTTGAACATCGAGCTAAAGGAGACCTTTTGGCATGCGCTTTTGCAAGAGGTACTGGCCACCCCTGATTACGGCCGCCAGCCGCGCCGAGGCGAGCGCGTCATGGTGGAGTATTCTTCGCCCAACACCAACAAGCCGCTGCACCTGGGCCACGTGCGCAACTGCCTGTTGGGCTGGTCGTGCAGCCAGGTGCTGGACGCCGCCGGCTACGACGTAGTCAAGGTGCAAATCATCAACGACCGCGGCGTGGCCATTTGCAAAAGCATGCTGGCTTGGCAAAAATTTGGCGGAGGCCGCACGCCTCAATCCGAAGGCATCAAGGGCGACCATTTCGTAGGCGACTACTACGTCCTTTTTGAGCGAAAGTCGCAGGAAGAATACGAAGCCTGGCAGCAAACGCACGAAGCTCGAGCGCTTTACGAAACCCGCCGAAAACCTGAGCAAAGCGAGAAGGAATTTTTTAAGGAATATAAAAACCGCTGGTTCAACGAGCACTCGCGCCTGGGCGCCGAAGTGCGCGATATGCTGCTGCGCTGGGAAGCCGGCGACCCTGACACCCTGGCCCTGTGGCGCCAGATGAACAGCTGGGTCTACGAGGGCTTCGAGGCCACTTATGCCCAATTAGGCGTGCGGTTCGACAAAAACTATTATGAAAGCGACACCTATCTGCTGGGCAAAGACATCGTCGAGGAAGGCTTGCAAAAAGGCGTCTTTTTTAAAAAAGAAGACGGCTCCGTGTGGATTGACCTGACCGACGCCGGCCACGACCAGAAAGTGGTACTACGCGCCGACGGCACGTCAGTGTACATCACGCAGGACATGGGCACGGCCCGCATGCGCTATCGGGACTTCGGCTGCAAGCGCATGGTCTATGTGGTGGCCGACGAGCAGAACTACCACTTTGCCGTGCTGTTCGAGACGCTGCGCCGCTTAGGCGAACCCTACGCCGACGGACTATATCACCTCTCCTACGGAATGGTCGAGCTGCCCACCGGCCGCATGAAAACGCGCGAGGGCACCGTAGTGGACGCCGACGACCTAATCGCCGAAGTGTTGCACCTGGCACGCGAGCAGGTCGCCGAACGCGGTAGCCCCACCGAAGGTTCCGAAGCTGAGGAAAACATCCGCCGCATCGCCATGGGTGCGCTCAAGTTCTTTATGATTCGCGTCCACCCCAAGCGCCGCATGGTCTTCAACCCTGAAGAGTCCGTGGACCTGCAGGGCCAGACCGGCCCCTACATCCAGTACTCGTGGGTGCGCATCCATGGCTTAATGCAGCGCGTCGAGCACGAAAGCATTGACCTCTCCACGGCCCACCAGTACACCGACCTGCAGCCGCAGGAAAAAGAACTGCTCAAAGCCCTGCGCGAATACCCCGGCGTCGTGCTCACCGCGGCCCAAGAATACGACCCCTCGCACATGGCCAACTACGGCTACCAGCTGGCCAAAAGCTACCACCGCTTCTGGCACGACCTGCCCATACTCAACGCCCCCAGCCCACAAGCACGCGCCTTCCGACTGCAGCTGAGCCGCGCCGTAGGCCAAACCCTACAGTCCGCCATGCACCTGCTGGGCATCGAAATGCCCCAACGTATGTAGCGCATTTTTTCGCCCCGCGCTTTTGGCCGCGCAAACTTTCCATACCTTTGCACGCCTTTTCGCAAAAGGGGCTACTTTAGATTATTGCTGACAATTTTTTCAAAAAAATGGCAAAACGCAAGACGAATCAGACGGGAGAACTGCCCGTAGTGGACGTAGAAGAAGTGCAGAGCAGCAGCGGCAACGGCCTGGCCGCCCTGTGGGACAACCTCAAACACCGCCAGGATATTTTTATGTACGTACTGGGCGGCCTGGCCCTCATCGTGCTGGGCTGGTGGGGCTACAAAGTGCTCATCGTAGAGCCGCAGCAAAAAGATGCCCTCAACGCCATGTGGCAGGCCCAGCTCGCCTTCGAGCGCGACTCCTTCCGCTTAGCTCTGGAAAACCCCGGCGGCGGCTACGACGGCTTCTTAGGCATCGCTGACAAATACGGCAGCAGCAAAGCCGGCAACCTGGCCCGCTACTATGCCGGCATCAGCTACCTGCAACTGGGCGAATTTGATAACGCCATCAAGTACTTAGAAGACTTCGACGCCGAGGGCGACCTGCTGCCCATCCTTAAGTATGGCGCCTTAGGCGATGCCTATTCGGAAAAGCAAGACTACGACAAGGCGCTGAAAATGTATGAGAAGGCTTCGAAGGTCGGCAATCACCCGCAGTTAGCCGCCCATTACCTGAAAAAACTCGGCATGCTCCACGAGTATCGAGGCAGCAAAGAAGCCGCCGTGGCCGCTTACGAGCGCCTGCGCCGCGACTTCGCCGACCAGTCTATACCCGACTGGCGCGATATCGAAAAATACATCTACCGCGCCGGCGGCGGCGCTCAGTAAAACGCTTTTCCCCCTACACCCTTCGAAGCGTTATGCCTGCAAAACGCAACATCAGCAGTTTTGCAGGCATTATTTTTTCAACAATACACCGCTGGTGCCGGTACCGGCGTCTGTCCAGAGCTGCAAGTAGTACAGACCGGCAGGCCAGGAGGCCAGGCTCAAAATGCCCTGTTGCTCGCCCACAAGCGGGCCGTGCCCTATTTCCGAATGCATCAGTTGGCCCAGCGAATCATACACTGCGAGGCGTACCCCTGAGGGTCGCGCAAGCGTGTAGTGCAGGATGGCAAAGTCCTGAGCAGGGTTCGGGCTGAGGCGCAGGCCGGAAACCGCCTGTGGCGGCTCGCTTACAGCCATACTCCCGGTCTCCTCGACGAGGATGGGCATTTGCGTCAGGTCAGCGAACGGGTGTTCGCCCTGCACCACATCGTACGTTTGCACCTGAAAAACAGCGCTATCGCCGTTGTTGAGTAGTGCAACAGGCACAGTTGTCGTTACTGCAATGCGTTGGGTCTGAATGCCCTGAAGCCGATAGGGCCGGCGGTCGGGACTCCAGAGCACCCATTTGTTGCGCCCATTGATCACGAAGCGCACGGCCCACAAGCCCTCGCCGCCTGATGTGTTGTCGTCCGTTACCTGACCCTGTTGCTCCATATGAACGGAGTTAAAAGCGCTGATGCGCTCGTTGAGCAGGCGATAGGCGTGGAAGGATTTCTTTTTGCGGCCCTGTACGTTGAGCAGGCCGAACTCGCCCCAACCGTTCAGGTCGCTGTTGCTCCAGCCGGTGTGCCACAGCACGACCTCCGCTCCTTTGGCCCACAGCAGGCAGTATCGTCGCCACACGTCGGCGGCCTGCTCGTCGGGCGAAGCGTAGGCGGGCGTAATGGGTGAAGTGTTGAAAGAGGACACGCTCGTCTCCGTCACCCAAATAGGTTTATTCAGCTGGTATTGTTGCAAAATGGCGCGAATACTGTCGAAGTGTGCCGGCAGCGTCCACCAAGCGTTGTAGTCGTGGTAGTTCATGATGTCGAAAAAAGCGCCGCCACCTGCGGCCAGAAGGCTACGCAACCAGTTGAATGAGAGCGACATCGGGTAGGTACAGCACGTGCCTACCAGCCCGGGCAGCAACACCTGGGCCGATGGGTCGGCAGCCTTTATCCACTGGTAATTGTAGCGCAAAAAATCGCGCTTCGACGCCATGCCCGGCGGCAGCCCCGGCGGCGGCAAGGCGTGCTCGATTTCATTGGCCAGCTCCCAGTAGCGCGTTGCGTGTTTGTAGCGGCTTACTGTCGCCAGCACGTAATCTTTGGCAAAAACGCTGTCGCCCGCCGGGTCCCAATAGCACTGAAATGGGTTAGAGCAGGCCAACCACGGCGTTTGCAGGCCCACCGTGTCGTTACCCATCATTGAGTACAGCGTTCCGATGGGCGTCAGGCCGTACCCGTTGAAAAAAGTCGAGTCGCTGCGCGTGAAGTTCCACTGATTATCTGCCGGCTCCACCTGCCGCCAGTGCACGTCGGCAAAGGTCATTTGCCGAATGGCGCCCGCACCACTCTGCTCCATCAGTGACAGGTAATGGTCTATGCTGACCAGATCGGGGCGAAAAAACGGAAAATTAACGCCCGTACGGAATGGAGGCTGAGCCGGGCAAAAGCCCGCCCAAAGGAGTAGGGCGAGGAATGGGTACGGTTTCATGCTGTGTCATTTTGCTGCTATGACGGTAGGAAGCGCCACAGGTTTACTCGCAACACCAATGCGTGGCTCTGACCACCCGAGCCAGGAAGGAATACAGAGGTGCCAGCCTCGATGTTTCTCGGCATCTTCAACGGCTATAAAAGGTCGTCAGGATATGGGCAGCCTTTGCCCGACGACTTTTAAGATGCTTAAGGGCTAAATCGATATTTTTTAAAAAACTGAAAATCAGAGCATTAAACACCTTTTGCTCGGCAGCTGAAAATTTTTTTGAAAAAAATAAGTACTTTGTATTGCAAGGTACTATTTAACGCATTTACCTTTGCCTCGACAAGTAGACCGATAAACAAGGGACAGCGCCCGTTAAGGGCGCATAAAAGCAAAAACAAGACACATGGATTTGGAAAATGCAAAAGCGCAGATGCGCAAGGGCGTGTTGGAGATGTGTGTGCTGGCGGTATTGGCCGAACACGAGACCTACCCTCCGGAGATCATCGAGCGCCTGGAGAGCGTCAATCTGCCGATGAAAGAGGGCACGCTGTACCCGTTGCTGGTACGCCTGAAGAGCGACGGTTTGGTGGACTACGTTTGGCGTGAGGGCGTCAAAGGTCCGCCGCGCAAGTACTTCGCCATTACGGAAGATGGCCGCGCGTTTCTGGGCGAGTTGGCCGCCAGCTGGCGCGAGCTGGTCAACGCTGTAGATAGAACGCTGGCATTGCCCTCCAACCAACAGGCTTCCTCGCCCGGCGACCCGCCGCCATTGCTGCACATCGAACCGCAGCAGCCGTTCGACGATAAGCGCTCATGACCATGGCAACAAAAACAATTCTCTACCCACCATTCAACAAAACAGAGCAATGAATAAGATCATGCAAATCAACCTGGGCGGCTATGCCCTGACCATAGACGAGGACGCCTACCTGTTCCTCTCCAATTACTTAGACGACATTCGCCGCCGCCTGAGCGGCCATGAGGGGCGCGACGAGATTCTGCGCGACATCGAGGCGCGCTTAGGCGAGCTCATCAGCAATCGCTTAGGAAGCCGCAGCATTGTTTCGCTGGCCGACGTGGAGGCCGCTGCAGAAGTGATGGGCAAGCCCGAAGACTTTGGCGGCGAAGCCAACAGCACCAGCGGCAGCAAGTCGGGTGATGCGAAGGCCTTTCAGCCGGGGCGCCGACTTTACCGCGACGAGGGCGACGCCGTTATCGGGGGCGTGTGCTCAGGTCTGGCAGCCTATTTTGGCTTGAACGACCCGGTTTGGGTGCGCCTGATTTTTATTCTGCTGGCTTTTGTCTCTTTTGGATTTTGGGTGCCGGCCTATGTGCTGCTGTGGCTGTTGGTGCCTCCGGCGCGTACCGCAGCAGAGCGCTTGGCCATGCGCGGCGAAACACCTAATCTGGAGAACATCGTGCGCGAAGTTGAACACGGCGCCGAGCGTTTCGCCCGCCGGGCAGAGGCCTTCGGCCAGCAAGCAGGTGTCACTTTAGGCACAACGTCCTCCAATCTGGCTTCTGGCTGCGCCACGTTTCTTAGCCAGTTCTTCAAGGGCGCAGCTATTCTTATCGCCATTGGCTTAGTGCTGGCCTTAGGTACGGCCTGGGTGGTAGGCACGATAGCCTTCTTTAGCGGCCACTCCCATATTTCTTTTTTAAACCCGCTGCCCGCAGAGGCCGCTTATCTGGGCTTTGTCAACCTGTTTTTCGTAGTCGGCATACCTGTTATAGGGCTGGTTTTGTGGCTTTTGCGCACCATTTTCCGCTTCCAGTCGCCAGTGTGGTTGGGTACCGGCATGGCCGTAGCATGGGTGCTCAACATCATTTCGCTGTTAGCGCTGGCCATCTGGGGTGCCAAACAGTACAGCGAAGAAGGCTCGATGAGCCGCACCATAGACCTGAGCGCCATGACCTCAGACACGCTCTACGTGCGCTTCGACCCGCAAACCATTTCCCCAGGGCACCGGGACAACGACTCCGACCTGAACTTTGATATCCGTAAACGCTCGGTTGGCTCGCCGCGCATCGAAGTGGCATTGAGCCCTTCCGGGCGTTTCGAAGGCTCCAGCACACTCTATGCTCGCGGTCCTTCGCCAGAAGCAGCACAGGAATATGCCGGCCGGATATCCTTCGACGTTACGCTCACCGGCAACACACTCACCCTGCCCGGCCGTATCCAGCCGAGCAAAGGCGGCTGGCGCGCCCAGCGCGCTACTGTGCAACTGCGCGTGCCCGAAGGCAAATACATTGTCTTTGAAAAAGGCGTCCACCGCCGCGTGCGTGCCGAGTACACCGACGAAACCTATGTGGCCAAAAATAACCCGGGCAAAGCGTTTCAGATGACACCCACCGGCCTGACCTGCACTTACTGCACAACTAATGAGGACAACGATGACCATGGCAGCAGTCACCTGCCAGACCACTTCATCCTGGAAGGCGAGCTGAATGTGGACATCCTGCACGATGAAACTTTCGGCATTCATTGCCCGGAGAACACCTCCGACGCCGAAAGCGTATCGGTGGTGCGTCGCGGAAGCACGCTCATCCTCTCCGCAGCTAAGGGTAAACGCAGCGGCCCTATTCGCTGCACGGTGCACGCGCCGGTCTTCACCAGTCTGGTGGCCAAAGGCCAGGGGAGCATCACCATTCAGGGCTTCGAGGAAGGGCGGTCCTCCATCACGGCTACCGGGCCAGTAAATATCCGTGGCTTATACAACTCCAGCAACTTGCGAGTAACGCTGAACGATAAGGCAAGCGTCGAACTCTTGGGTGAAGGCGACAAGCTCGAAGCCTTCCTTTCCGGCGCCGCAAAACTAGAAGCTAGCGGTTGGCGCGTCGAAACCGCCAGCATCACCGCAGCCAACAACAGCGAGGCGCGCATCCAGGCCGACGAGAGCGTCCGCGTGCGCTCCGATGCTTCCAGCACCGTACACACCACCGGCTCGGGAGCCGTCAGCCGGCTTTGAGGTAAAATTTTTGAGGGCCTGAGTGCAAAAATAAACCGGCGGGGGATGGCTTTGTTTTGTAGTCGTTCCTCGTCGGTTTCTTTTTGGGCTGGCAACCGGGAAGCGGAAGAGGCGAGATACCTCATAGGCTTTGGCTGTTGGCCGGGGCGATATGAGGGTCGGCCGAACAAGTTTGGCGATTACGAGATATGCCTACGATATGGTACAATAGTGTTGTAGTGCGCATTGAGCAGGCAACGCCTACAGTACGACGCCTCTGGCTGGCCATGCAAAGCGGCCCGCGTCCGCCATTTAAGGCGGGGCAGTTCATCACATTTGATTTGCCTATTGGCGAAAAACGCCTCCAGCGCTGGCGCAGTTACTCGATTGCCAACGCGCCAGGCGATGACCCGGACCTCATCGAGATGTGTATTGTGCGTGCGCCCAACGGGCTGGCGACGCGCTACTTTTTTGAGGAGGTGCAGGTGGGTACAGTACTGCGCTGGAAAGGGCCGGAAGGCACCTTTTGCCTGCCCAATACACTCGAAGACCGAGACTTGGTCATGGTGTGCACCGGCACAGGCGTGGCACCTTTTCGCAGTATGTTGCGCAACCTACAGTACACAGGCCAGCCTCATCGCAACATCCACCTCATTTTCGGAACGCGCACAGAGCAGGACATCCTGTACCGCGAGGAGTTTGAGGCGCTGACGCGCACAATGCCGAGATTTCGCTATGACATAGCCCTGTCGCGCCAGCCCGATTGGCCCGGCTACCGCGGCTATGTGCACCAAGTCTATCTGGAACACTACGCCCAAAAACGAGACGATGTGCTCTTCTACCTCTGCGGCTGGAGCAATATGATTGATGAGGCCGTAGCCAACCTGCTGCTCAAATTGGGCTACGACCGCAAGCAAATCCTTTACGAATTGTACGGATAAGGCAGGGCTAAAGGCTAAAGGCAGCAACGCGCTATCTACGCACTATCTCCAGCGCCTGAAAGGCCCGCTGCTGAGCATCTTCCAACACGAGGATGTAGTTGCCCTTGGGCTGCCCGGCCAGCGAGTAGTATTGACCCGGGGCAGGGATGAAGCGCGCCACTTCGCGACCGTCTAAGGCCAGCACACGCACGGCACGTACCTCGTCGGCGTTGGTTAGCCAAAAGCCGTCCGTCGTCGGGTTCGGATAGGCCTTAACCACTGCAGGCGGCAGCGGATTATTTGTATTCGACAGTGGCGAGGTAAACAGGAACGTAACCACCACGCTGTCGGCGGGCTGGTTTTCGTTGTTCAGCTTCAGTCGGATGACCGCCTCAGCGCCCAAGATGGTGTCGTAGTTGAGGAAGTGCATGATGATGGTGCCCGACTGATTGGGCTGCATGTCGAAGGTCTGTGTGCTGACAAAAGGCGTGTAGCACACATTGAGATCGCATACTTGCGACTGGCAACCGGGTGTAATTTTCACTTCCGTGCGCGTCCACCGGATGCGCTGTATCTGGCTGGTGCGATTGGTGATTTCGACATGGCCCTCCACGTCTTGCTCGGTATGAGGTGCGATTTTCCACACCTCTGTAGCGCTGACGCGAAAGGTGGATTGCGCAAAAAGCGCTAAAGCGGGCAAGAGAAAAAGCACGAGGCAGGTAGCAATGTGTTTCATAAAAAGTCCAGAATTAGCAATTGTGTGAAATAAACTGGACAAAAGTAGGATATCGGACGTTTTTGCAGAGGTATTTTTGTCGGGGTTGGAGGATAAAAATGCGGTCTTGTATGCTATTAGCACAGAAAATGAGGGTCTGCCTAGCCGCTTTGGCATTTCCAATGCTGGTGCTGACGGCGGTGCTCGCTCAGTCGCCTTTTGAAGCGGAGGGTTTCACAGCGACCGATTTGCAGGGGCGCACCTGGAAACTCGACAGCCTGCTTGGGAGCGGCAAGAGCGTGATACTTCATTTCATGGCCACCCATTGCCTGCCCTGCTGGGCCTACCACCAGGGCAAGGCCCTGCAGATGCTCCACCAGCAACACGGGCCGAGCGGCACCGACAGGGTTAGGGTCTTCTTGGTCGAAAGCGACCCGGCCACCAATGCCAGCTGCCTGAGCGGAATGTCGGGCTGCAACAACTCTACACCGGGCAACTGGACATCGGGCACGACCTACCCTATCCTCAACGACCACACTATAGCCGCCCAATACGGCATCACCGAATACCCGACGCTGGTGCTTATTTGCCCTACGCGCAAAGGCTATGCCCTGCGCCTGATGAGCGCCGGCGACCTGGCGGAACAAATAAAGACCTGCCCGGCCGCCTTCGGGCAATACAACGCTGCCCTTTTTGACCTGGAACCCGGCACGCCCTGGAGCGATGTGTGCCACTCCCTCAACCTGACACCGCGTGTACGATTGGTAAATCTGGGCCAGAAGCCACTCGTGCAGGCCACTGTGGGCATGTTCTGGAACGACACCCTGGTGCACACTATCGCCTGGCAGGCCCACCTGGACACCTACCGCGAAACAATACTGACACTTGCCCCGCTAATGCGCCACCAAGCTGGTACGCTGCGCGTGCAAATCCTGCAAATCAACGCCGGCGTTCCCGACGAAGCCCCCTCGAACAACAGCCTCTCCCTGCCCTTCCCGGCAGCACCGCACGAACCGAGCACGGCTTTCCTGCTGAAAATCCGCACCGATCAGTTTGGTGCAGAAACCTACTGGGAGCTGCGCAACGAGCAGGGTCTGCTCCTCGACTTCGGCGGCAACCAGGCCGTCGGCCCTAACGGTGGCGGATTATTCCCGGCCATTACCGGCGGCCCGGGCGCCTATGGCAACAACACTACTATCCACGATACCCTCTATTTGCTCGAGCCGGGCTGTTATTCGCTCTACTTCGTGGATGCCTACGGGGACGGCATGTGCTGCGCCAACGGGCAGGGCTATTTCCAACTGTATCGGCTTCAGCACCCGCTGGAGGCGCCCATCCTTTCGGGCGGTACCTTCCAAGACTACGAACGCCGCCGCTTCAACACCGACCCGCGCGTGCGAGCAACCCAACCCGACACCCCAGGACATGCTACGGCGCACCTGTGGCCCAACCCTGCCGCCGAAGTCCTGAATTTGGAATTATCCTGGCCTGCAAGCGACCTTTTGTGGGTAGAAGTCACGAATCTGCTCGGCCAACGAATAGGCCTCGTGCAAAGGCTGCAGGCAACTGCTGAAACGCCACTCATGACCACCCTCGAAACCGGCACGCTACCGGCGGGTGTGTACTGGCTCTGCGTGCGCGGCCAGCAGGAGACCCTCGCCCGAAAGTTTATCATCGCCCGCTAAGTGCGGCTGCAGTCTCGCTGGAGGCACCTGCTCCAGACGCCTTATTCCCCCGGCTTCGCCCTTACCTTTGCGCCCGACCGCCCTGGCTTTGCCGGGTGGGAACTTTTCTAAGTAAAATACCGTCTTATCGTGGGCATCAAAGTATTTGCACCAGCTTCTATCGGCAACGTTGGCGTGGGCTTCGACGTGTTGGGCCTGGCTCTGGAGCGCCCGGGCGATGAGGTCATTGCGCGTAAAAGCGCCACACCCGGCCTGCGCATCACCAAAATCACCGGTCATGGCGGCAAGTTGCCCTACGCTGTTGAGGAAAACACAGCAGGGGTGGCAGCACTGCGCCTGCTGGAGCACTTGGGCGCCACAGGCATGGGCATCGAGCTGGAAATCCACAAGAAAATGCCGTTAGGCAGCGGCTTAGGCAGCAGTGCAGCCAGCGCGGCGGCGGCAGTGTTGGCCGTAAGTGAGTTGCTGCGCACGGGCATGAGCAAGCGCGACCTGTTGCCCTTTGCCTGCTTGGGCGAGCAGGTGGCTTCGGGCGGCTTTCACGCCGACAACGTAGCGCCCTCGCTGCTGGGCGGCATCGTATTGGTGTGCAACAACGACCCTCTGGACGTTCATCGCCTACACGCGCCCGCCGGGCTGTATGCAGCGGTTGTTTACCCGCACATCCAGGTGCTTACGCGCGAAGCACGGGCCGTACTCAGCCCTAACGTACCGCTGCACAACTACGTGCGGCAAAGCGCCTACCTGGCCGGCTTCGTCGTCGGCTGCTTCATGTCCGACCTCGACCTCATCGGGCGCTGCCTGCGAGACGTCGTCATCGAACCACAGCGGGCACACCTCATCCCGGGCTTTCACGACGTACAGGCCGCCGCCTTAGCGGCTGGCGCACTGGGGTGCAGCATTTCCGGCGCCGGGCCGTCGGTCTTCGCGCTGTGTTCCAACAGCCTCATCGCCGAAAACGCCGGTGCCGATATGCGGGAAGCCTTTCGGCAGCGTGGCATCGCCAGCGACCTGTATCTGTCAAAGGTAAATCCGGAAGGAGCCGTCGTATGCTGAAAACGCACCTGAAATCATACCCTACAAAGGCGGGATGAAAAAACCATTGCCGGGCCGTTGGGTGATTTCATAATTTTGGGCCGATTATTGTTGCTTTTCAGCCATCCTTTCGGCTTTTGTTGCTGAAAAGCCCTTTTTGAAGTTCACCAACTACGTCCCTCCATGAGCAGATTACTACACCTTTTTCCCCTGGCCCTTTTTGGCTTTTGGGCAATGATGCCCTTGGTCACCTCCGCTGCCACGAAAACCGAACAGGTGGAGCAGTATTTGGGCACCGAGCGCTACAAGCGCGAGCGCCCGGTAGGCATTGTGAAATTCGTCTTTCAGCGCGCTGTGCTCAAGCGCCAGGGCGATGGCAAAAAGACCTACGAACAACTCCTTACCGGCGAGCCGGGCTTCTCCAACCGCGATAATGCCGGCCGGCTGAAGGCCATTCAAATTGTCCACAACGGCGAGACCATCGTGGTAGAGCCGGAGTCTGTTCGGCTGGCGCGCAAAAAGGAGCAGGAAGAGGCCGCTGCGCGCGCCCGAGAAGAGCGACGCAGCAAAAAGCAAAACACGGCGCCTCCTTCCGCCACAAAGACAGACGAGTCTGCTGCGGCACCTCGGCCGGGCAAACCGGCCACTGCAGCACTACGTGCAGAAAAGCTTGCTACTGAGCGCCCTGCAGAAAAACCCACGGCCACACGCGCCAAACCACTCCGTCCCGCCGGCGATAAGCGCGAAACACCGCCCGCAGCGGAGCGGACGCCCAAAAGTGCCGATGCCAATCCGACACCGGTTACGTACAGCGCACCCTCAGCAGCGGAGGCAGCCCCCTTGCTCATTAGCGACCCCGTGCGACCGCGTCAAAACATACCGCCGCGCCCCGGCTCCGAAAACAAAGGCATCAGCCTGCCCGACTCCCTGACAGTGGTGCGCAACATTGAGGAAGCCAAGGAACAGATCACCACGTGGAAAGGCCGTCTTTGGCAAACCATCAAACCGGCCTGGGAATTCGTCATGTGGCTGTTTAGCAGCCTCATCGTCATCCTGATTTGCTTTGCGGGCATCTGCCGCTATGTAGCTAAAACGGCTGCTTCGGAAAGCCTCATCAGTGCGTATGGTCGCATCATTGTGGGGCGTTGGATTGTGTCGGCCCACCAGAATGCGGCGGCCATGTTGCTGGTCATCACCTGGATTATCGCCATCGTGTTGCTGCTCGATGTGTTCATGTGGCTGGTTTATTTAAATCTGCCCATCTGGACGCTGCTCATCATCTGGTTCCCGGCGCTGTGGGTAGCCGAAAAGATCACCAGCTGGATTGTGCCCAACATTCCTATTGCCGACGGGCGGCACTGAACCGGCGCCCATCCAACCCACCAGGTCTGCGCGGCGTCTTGAACGCACCATGCGCGAGACGTTGTTTTCTTTCTGGGCTATGAGCCTCTGCTTGCTGGCCAATGCACCGACAAGTGCCGGCCAACGTGCTTGGTTGCACCTGCATGGCCTGCCGGAGGCGATAGACGCTGCCGAACGCATATTGCCCGGCCGTCAGGCTATTCGCATGGCACCCGACACCCTTTTAGTGGGCGCTGTCGACACTGCAGCCCTTCGCGCAGTGTTTAGCCTGGCGCTGGAACGCTGGCACGAGGACGCCTATCTGCTGGCCTCTGTGGACGACTGGACAGTCTTGTCCGACAGCACTGCCAGCGCGCACCTAAATTTGGGGCCACGCTTCCGCTGGGTACAACTACGCTTGCCTGAAGCCGACTTGCGCTGGCTGGATGCCCTGGGTCTGCGCAACCACCCTTCGGAAGGCGAACCGCTACACCCCGAGCAGCTCGTGCGCTGGCAGCGGGCGTTGCTGGAGCTGGCCGAAAACCGAGGCTATCCGTTTGCCTCCGTGCGTTTGGACAGCGTGCGGCTGCTACCCGAGGGCGGCGTATCGGCAACGCTCGCCCTGACGCGCGGGCCATTCATGGCTTTTGCAGAGCCTAAAATAAATGGCAACCTGCGGGTGTCGCCGCGCTACCTAAGCCAGTTCCTGGGCATTAAGCCCGGCGCACCATATAGCCGCGAGCGAATACTGCGCGCACCCGACCGCCTTCGTACCCTTCTGTTTGCCCAACAAACCGAACCGCCCAGCATCTCTTTCAGCGGCAACGAGGCCCGCCTCAACCTTTTTTTAGAAAAAAGGCGCGCCAGCCGCTTTGACCTCATCATCGGCCTGCTGCCCCAACCCAACGACCCGGCCGGCCGCATGCTCATCACCGGGGCACTGCAGATGGCCCTGCTCGACGCCCTCAACAGCGGCGAACGCATCAGCCTCGAACTGGAGCGCCTGCGACCCGAAACCCAAAAACTCGACGCACAGGCCGCCTTCCCGTACCTCATGGGCACGCCCTTCGGCATCGAAGGCCGCTTCAACCTCTTCCGGCGCGACAGCACTTGGACCGACGCTCAGGGCGATGCAGGAGTGCAGTACTTCTTCGACGGTGTTGACTTCATCGAGTTTTTCGGTGAAAGCCGAAGCCTGTCACTGCAAAGCGTAGATACCCTGCGTGTACTCCAGACGCGCCGGCTGCCGCCCGTTCTGGACCTGCGCCAGCAGGGCGCCGGCGTCGAGTTGCTGCTCAACCGCTTGGACTACCGATTCAACCCGCGTCAAGGGTGGGCCTTATGGCTGCGAACGGCAGCGGGCTTCAGCCGGGTGCTACCGAATGCCCTCATCGAAAACCTGCGCGACCCGGCGGACACGTCGTTCCGCTTTTCGTCCCTCTACGACGGCTTCACGGAGCGCCGGGCCAGATACCAGGCCGACGCCCGAGCGGAGGTGTTCGTACCGTTGGGCCTGCGCACCACAGTCCTGCTCCGCCTGCGCGCAGGTGGTCTCTTTGCCGACAGGCGGCCCATTTTCGCCAACGAGCAGTACCGCCTCGGCGGCCACAAACTCCTGCGCGGCTTCGATGAAGAGACCGTTTTTGCCACGCGCTTCGCCGTCGCCACCGCCGAGGCGCGCCTCCTCACCGGGCAAAATGCCTATTGGGCCGCCTTTGCTGACTTGGGCTACGTGGAAAACATCACCGATCGCAACCGCTTTTTCCTCCGCCCCTGGGGCATCGGTGCCGGCTTCAACGTCGAGACACAGGCCGGCATCTTCGGCATCAGCCTCGCCGTTGGCAAACGCGACACTGGACAACCCTTCGACTGGCGCGCGCCGAAGTTTCATTTGGGCTATGTCAACCTGTTCTAAACCTTCATGGCGGCTTCGCTCCCGCAATATGGGCAAAAACGCAGGTTCTGCCGGCTGTTTGCACATGGACAAGCAGTTGCGATCCAGGGGGTTGGTGTGGGTTCGGGTTGTGGGCCGCACAGATGAGGTACCACGCTGCGGCGAGACCTTCGGCCGGTGGTCGGCTTAGCCGGTAGCGCCGCCGGTGAGTGGCCTGTTCAAGCGCCTGGGTTTGAAAATCTGTGCAGTCCAGGCAAGAGGGTTACATTGCTGTTTGACGGAGGCTACCCCGTGCCACACATGTACGCCCTGAATTGTAGAGTAGAACGGCTCACAGCGCTGGAGAATACTCCGGGCGATTGCATCTGAAGACCGACTCTACGCGAGGCTGCAATGAGGCAAATAGTGAAAGACAGCACAGGGTGCGAAGGGCCGCAGAGATGTTTTTTCTCGGCGCCTCCCCGCCTCGTTGGCGGGTACAAAAAGGAAATGCCACGCTTTAGCAGACGCTTGAGGGCGAAGCGTATATGGCACAATGGGCGCCCAAACGATGAGGTGTGTCGGCCTTACTGCCCGGCCTGATGAATGGAGCGCACGGCCCGCCCGGAGGGGTCATTCAAGTTGTGGAATGACTCGTCCCAAGCCAGCGCCTCCGGCGTCGAACAGGCCACAGACGGTACGGAGGGCACGCAGGCTGCCGCCGCATCGGAGGGGAAGTGCTCGGCGAAAATGCTACGGTAGTAGTACTCCTCCTTCGTCCTGGGCGGATTGACCGGGAAGCGATAGTGTGCATTGGCCAGCTCTTCATCGGACACGGCCTGAGCGGTTATTTGCTTCAGCGTGTCAATCCAGCTGTAGCCCACACCATCGGAGAACTGCTCCTTTTGCCGCCAGGCGATGTCGGGATGCAGGATGTCTTCAAAGGCTTTGCGCAGCACCCATTTTTCGATGCGGCCGTTGGCCGGGCGCTTATCTTCGGGGTTGAGGCGCATGGCCACGTCCATAAATTCTTTGTCCAGGAAAGGCACTCGTCCTTCAACGCCCCAGGCGGCCAGCGACTTATTAGCCCTCAGGCAATCGTACAGGTGCAGTTTGCGCAGCTTACGCACAGTCTCTTCGTGGAAGGCACGCGCATTAGGCGCTTTGTGGAAGTAGAGATAACCACCGAAAATTTCGTCGGAGCCTTCGCCCGAAAGCACCATTTTAATTCCCATAGCTTTGATGGCTCGCGCCATTAGGTACATGGGCGTAGAGGCACGCACAGTGGTAACATCGTAGGTTTCGATGTGATAGATGACGTCGCGCAGAGCGTCCAGCCCTTCCTGTATGGTGAAGTGCACTTCATGGTGGACAGTCTTGAGGTATTCGGCCATTTTGCGCGCGGCGGCCAGGTCGGGCGAGCCTTTCAGCCCTACGGCAAAGGAATGTAGCTGGGGCCACCAGGCTTCGCTGATACTGCCTGTCTCGATGCGCCGGGGTGCATATTTCTTAGCAATGGCTGCGATGATGGACGAGTCTAAGCCTCCCGACAACAGCACGCCGTAAGGCACGTCGGACATGAGTTGGCGTTCTACGGCGTGTTCGAGGGCATAGCGCAATTCGGACAGGTGGGTTGGGTTGTCTTTGACGGCGTCGTAGTCCGACCAGTTGCGCTCGTACCAGCAGCGGGGTTCTGGCCCTTCGGGGCTGTACAGGTAATGCCCCGGGGGGAACTCCTTTATCTGGCGGCACACGCCCTCGAGAGCCTTCAATTCGGAGGCAACATAGAGGTTACCAAAGGCATCCCAGCCCATGTAGAGCGGGATGATGCCAATGTGGTCGCGTCCGATGAGGTAGGCGCCAGTTTCGGTATCGTAAAGGGCAAAGGCGAAGATGCCGTTGAGGTCGTCTAAAAAGTTCGGGCCTTTTTCGCGGTAAAGGGAGAGAATGACTTCACAATCCGACTCCGTTTGATATTCGTAACGGCCCTCGAACTGACGACGCAGGGCGCGGTGGTTATAGATTTCACCGTTGACGGCCAACACTTGTTTGCGGTCGGGAGAGTACAGCGGCTGTCCTCCGGAGATGGGGTCCACAATAGCCAGCCGCTCGTGCGCCAAGATGGCCTGCGGGCAAGAAAAGATACCGCTCCAGTCAGGGCCGCGATGGCGCAATTTGCGCGACATGCTCAAAGCGCGCTCACGCAAAACCGCCAGTTCGGCGCCTTTATTTCCAAAAATACCTACAAATCCACACATACGGAAACCCTTTTTAACCTTGGGGCGCAAATGTAGCAGGCGCCAATGCTTGGCCAAAGCAAGTCTTTCTTAAAATTCAAAGCAGAAATCAGCCTCAAAGCAAAGAAGGTCTGCCAACGGCACTTGTGTTTTTATGTCGAAACAGCCCACCCTTGCCTCTGCCCATGCCTTTTGGAAAATCCCCGCGCTGCTGACGCGATATATTAGATTTGCCCCCGGTTGACCGGTCTGATCATTGAAGCCCTCTGAACACAACCTTTTGGCTGGCATGTTTCATCTACGATTTTGTAACGCTTACCCCCTTCAGCTTTTTTCACCATGTCTATACAAGAACAACACCGCGAAAATCGCCGCCGCACTTTGCGCGGCCCTGTCATGATTTTGGGCACCGTCATGACCTTTGTCTATTTGGGTCTGGGCATCTTGCTCCTGGTCAAAAAAGACTTTTTTGCAGATATTCCCATTGAGTTTCGCAACATCTTCGCCGTATTGCTGATTGTTTACGGCCTTTACCGAGGGTGGCGCGTGTACTGGGATTACTATCGAGGCTGAGCATGCCGGCAGGGGAGTATTGCGGCTGTAAAGACGAAGGTATGACCCACCCCAATAGCAGCAGTTGGCATAAAAAAACGAGCGCAAGCCTGCAGCGCAAGCGATTTTTGCAGAAGACTTCATCCTTTAAAAGCAAGCATCATCGTCATGAATACCGAAAAATTGCTGATAGCCTTTGGTCTGACCCTCTTGTTCTCCCTCACTTCCTGCGAACAACGCGGCAAAGACGGCCGCGTGCTGGACACGCCGACGAGTGGCGAAATTCGCATCCTTGTGGATGAGGCTTACAAGCCCTTCATTGCCAGCGCGTTGGATGTCTTTGATACTATTTACCCGCGCACCAATGTGCAGGCCGAGTACGTGGCCGAAGGGGAGGCGGTGGCAGCCCTGCTGCGCGACTCGGTGCAAGTCATCATCATCGGGCGCGCGCTGACGGACGAAGAAGTCGAACGCCATTTCAAACCGCGCGGCTTTACGCCTAAAATGACACTTATCGCCTACGATGCTCCGGCCTTCATCGTAAACCCGGAAAACAAGGATACCCTGCTCACCCAGGAGCAACTGCGCCAAATAGTAACGGGTCAGAAGAAGCGCTGGAGCGACCTTAACCCGCGCTCAACGCTGGGCGACATTGTGCTGGTGTTTGATCATCCGCTATCGGGCACGGTGCGATACGTACGCGACAGCATCGGCGGCGGTACGGCACTGCCCGAAAATGCCTTTGCCCTGAAAAGCAATATCGAAGTGATCGACTATGTAGCAAAGCACAAAAATGCCCTTGGTATCATCGGGGTTAACTGGGTCTCCGACGCCGACGACAAAGGCGTGCAATCGTTTCGGCGAGAGATAAAACTGGTGGACATCACTCCAGCACCGGGCAAAGAGGGCTTTGGTCCATATCAAGCCTACTTAGCCACGAGTCAGTATCCGTACCGGCGTTCTGTTTACGTCATTAATGCTCAGGCACGCACGGGTTTAGGACTGGGAATAGCCTCGTTCTTGGCTTCTGACCCTGGCCAGCGCATCATCCAGAAAGATGGCCTGCTGGCTGCTCAGGCACCCATACGCCTCATTCAACTGCAGCGCAAATGAGCGGCATACTCAGGCAACGTATATGCCCGCAAAGGCGTCCGATAAAAAGTCCCTTTCGTTAAAGAGGCTTTAAATTTTCAAAAATCGCTCGCATGAACAGGCCCATCTTATGACGTGCGGCTTCGGCGAACGTCAAAAAAATCAAACCTTTGCAGCCGATTTACACGTACCTATACCTGTCTTGTTGCTGTTCACTCATTTAATTGTTTATTCGATGACTTACCTGTTGAAAAAAGAGATGACTGTGCTCTTTGCAGCCCTTTTCCTGGCCTTTTCCATCGTGGCGCAGACCCATCCGGATGGAATTGTCTCCATGCAATTGGGCCGATGGGATAGAGCCATTCAGATTTACGCACAACTGACGCAGAAAGATCCTACCGACCAGGTCGCTTGGCTAATGCTGGGCAGCGCTCATGCCGCTAAAGGCGAGATGGATAAAGCGAAGGCGGCCTACGAGTCGGCCGCAAACGCTAGGCCTGATGGCGCTCTTGCTTTAGTGGCGAACGCACGCATTCAGATGCTCCAGGGCCGAAAAGACGAGGCTGAAGCCACCCTGAAAAAAGTAGATAAAATGGCGCGAAAAGACGTTACCGCGCGCCGTATGGTCGGCGAGTCATTTCTGTACCCGATAGGCGACACTAAACCCAACCTTGTCCGGGCAGAAGAGGAGCTGAAGAAAGCCGTCGAGATATCTGCCAAAGACTTCGCCACTCAGATGGCCTTAGGATACTCCTTTTTAGAGCGCGGAATTGGCGGCCAGGCGGCCGTTCACTATGAAATTGCCTCTACCATCGAGCCGAAAAGCCCACTGCCGGTGTTCATGCTGGCCAAGGTGTACTACTACGCCAAACTGAACGACAAGTATTTGGCTAATTTAGACAAGGCCATCAGCATGCAGCCCAATTACAGCGATGCTCTGCGCGCCAAAGCAGAATTCCTCTACTTCGACAAGCAGTGGCAAAAAGCCCTAGAAGCTGCAAAAGCCTTGGTCAACAATGCCGCCGAAGTAACCGTAGACGACGAAGTGCTGTTGGCCAACCTGCTGTACATCACTAAGGACTGCCCAGCCTGCAGTGCGTTAGTAGAAAAAATCCTAAAAAAAGACCCCTCCCGCAACTATCTGCGCCGTCTGCAGGCCTACTGCGACTACGACAACGGACGCTATCCGGAGGGGCTCCAGATCCTGGAAGAGTTCTTCCAAATGGTGAAGCCGGATAAGGTGCTTCCGTCCGACTATGAATACTTAGCCAAGCTGCAAATCAAGATGGGGCGCGACACGCTGAAGGCCATCCGCAACTACGAAAAGGCGATTCAGATGGATCCCAGCCTCTGGCCTATGTACAACGACATTGGCAAGCTGTACTACAGCAAGAAGGACTACTGCAACGCCGCTAAGGCCTATCAAACCTATCTGGACTCGTTAGAAAGCGCTCAAGAGCGCGTTAACACGGCGTATCAGGTAGGTGTTTGCTATTACTTCTGTACCTCTGACCCAGAGCACTACCAGAAGGCGGAAAAAGCCTTTTCCGTCATCACTGAACTCGCTCCTGATGCCCCCGTTGGCTGGATATGGCGCGCCAAGTCCGCCTCCAAATTAGAGCCTGACCTGGAGGCTAACCCTCAAGACAGCACGCTCGTTGAAAAGTACGGCGTGGCGCAACCTTTCTTCGCCCGATACCTGGAGGTGGCTGCATCCGATCCTGTGAAAAACAAAAAGGACTTGATCACCTCCTACGAATATTTGGTCTTTTATTACTTCCTCAAAAAACAGGACGAGGCGGCTAAGGAACATATCGCGAAACTCCTGGCCCTCGACCCGGAGAACCCTACAGCATTGGAAATCCAGAAAATTCTGCAAGGCGAAACCTCGCCCGGCGGAGGTAAAACACCGAAAAAAGGAGGGGGCAAATAGCCCCCTCTTCTTTTTTCTTTATGCCCCCTCTGAAGAAGAGCCTACTCCTTGTCCTTCGAGCTTTCGCCTACGAAGTAGTCGCTGCGGTTTTTGAACAGCAGGTTGAATGTCGTCATGCTGCCGTAGCAGCGCGTGATGTACTGCTGGAGGTTGATTTTATCCTCCTCATCCAGTTTTTTGTGGGCATTTATCTGCTGTTCTAATACACGCAGACGGTCGCGCATCATGACGATTTTGTGAAAAAAGGTCTCGATGGGCACCTCTTTGGGCTGCACGCCTTCTGCTTCGATGATGAGTTTTCCGCCCTTCCAACGGTCGCCCAGCGGAACGATTTCTAAACTCATGCCCGCCCAGGCGCGCAAAATGCGCTTCAAGGACTCCTCTGCCTCAGTGAACGTTACCGACTCTTCTGCGGTGATGGCCTCTACCACCTGCCAGGCGGAGTAATCTTTGCTCACCATCTTCAAGCCGAACTGGATGAAGCAGACTTCGTAGGCAGCTACATGCAACCGAACCACGACACCATCGCCATAGGCCGGATGTTTCACGCGCGAACCGACACCAAGTAAGGTCTGACTCATGGGTATTTGCTGTTGAGTGTTTGAACGGATAGTGCTTTAACGGGCGCAAATAAAGGGCGTTTTCACGGGAATGCCCTTCCTCCTTCGCACCATTCAGGCCCTGCCTGAACCAATGGCGCGTCTGCTTGTAGCTATATGCTCGCTTATTTTTGCTTCCCTCGATGCGCCTCTCGCCCATGCTCAAAATCGCGTATTCGCCCGTGTATGTGTATCCGCTTCCCGATGGCCACCGCTTCCCGATGGCCAAGTACGAGGTCATTGCCGAGCAGCTGCTGTACGAGGGTACTGTGCGCGAGGACAATTTCTTTCATCCCGACGCGCTAACGCAGGAGACGGCGCTGCTCGTGCACACCGAAGCATACTGGCACAAGCTCAATACCGTCTCGCTCACCGAGCGCGAGGAGCGCGCCATTGGCTTTCCCATTACCGAGCGTTTCGTCGTGCGCGGACGGCATATCGCTCAAGGAACCATCCAGTGCGCCCTGTTCGCCCGGCAGCATGGTGTGGCCATGAATATCGCCGGTGGTACCCACCATGCTTATGCCGACCACGGTGAAGGCTATTGCTGCTTCAACGACCAAGCCCTGGCCGCTGCCTATTTGTTGCACTACGGGCTGGCCCGGCAAATTCTCATCGTGGACCTCGATGTACACCAAGGCAACGGCACGGCCCACATCTTTCGCGACGAACCACGCGTCTTCACTTTCTCTATGCACGGGGCACGCAACTACCCTCTGCGCAAAGAACGCTCCGACTTAGACTTACCGCTGCCCGACGGCATGGAAGACAAATCCTACCTAACGCTGTTGCACGAGACACTGCCGCGCCTGTTCGAGCAGGTGCAGCCCGACTTCGTCTTCTACCAGAGCGGCGTGGACATCTTAGAAACCGACCGCCTCGGCCGCCTGCGCATCAGCCGCAACGGCTGCCGCGACCGCGACCGCTTCGTGCTAGAACTGTGCCATCGTCACCGTGTACCCATTGCCATCAGCATGGGCGGTGGCTATTCGCCCCGCCTGAGCGATATTGTCGAAGCTCACGCTAACACTTTCCGAACAGCCCAGGAGGTGTTTTTTTGAGCCAGGCCGGAGGGCGCGCTGCAAAGGTTAAAGCAGCGTTTTAGCTTTTCCAACGGCATAAGCATGTACATGCCGCAACAGAAGCGCTCCGAGCAGCAAAATGAGCGCCCCCACCGCCAAGCCAATGCGCGTAGCGCGTTCTTTTTGCAGGGCCACCGTTTGCGCATGAAAGAGCGGGTTAGCCGCTCCCGGCGACCCCGGGCCGAGATGGACGCCCCAATTGTCGGGCTGGCTGTTGTCCAACGAAGGCATGAGCAGGTCTAGCGTGAACTCGCCCTCGGGTGCTTCAATGACATAGGCGATGCTGTCCACCACGCGGCCGTCAGCAGTGTACAGCAGCAAGCGCTCGGCTTGTTTGTTGAGGCCAAAGCGGAAATCGCCTGCGATATGGCGTACATGAGGGAATTGCCTGCGAAAAGCTGCGGAGTCCTGACAGATGACCAAATAACTCTGTGGAGCAATGCTGACCTCCGGAAAAGCCCAACTGCGGCGTGCATCGCGGAGCGCCCAGCCCTTGAGGCTTACCGGCTGTTTGCCGGTGTTGTGGAGTTCTATCCAATCGCCGCTTTTGTGTCCGGCGGGAGCGATTTCGTTGAAAAAGACAACACCATCCAGGGGGTGTTGGTCGCGCACGAAACGGGCGCGCAGATGGAGGGTTGCGTTGGCCGGCAGATAGGTTTCAATGGCGCGCCCTTGGCGTTCGATGCCCTCCCAACCGGCAAAGCGATAGCCCACCGCAGGCACAGCCTGCAAGGCGATGGGAATACGCTCGAAATATGTGCCTTTGAATTCGCCGGAACCGATGGTGATGGTGTTGTTAATGACAACCGACCCACCGGCGTCCATCGTCAAGTGGAGTTGGGCGGGGGCGCCGGTTTGGAAATGCTGGGCCAGGTGCTGGAACATTACCGCCGGGCGCTTTTCGGCAAATTGGCGGATGATGGCCACGTGTTTGCGCCAGTTGGCCTCAGAGCGTCGCCAGCGCTGCAGGTGCTGCGGCATCTCGGGGCCGAGCGTGCGCTCGAACCACTCGATTTCGTGCAGGACGTTTTCGGTGCTAAGGGAGGTGTTGAGCCGGTCGCAAAAGCGGTTGACGAACTGCTGGCGGAATTCGCGGTTGAGCAGCAGATTTCGGAGCAGGAACGTACTCCACGGCGGGTTGGGCCAGCGCGGGCCATTGGGTTCGGTAAAGAAAGCGATAGCGTCGGCCTGCCAGGCATTAGGGTCGTGCAGGCCAAAGCCCCAGTCAGTGTCAAACAGGATCCAGCGCCAACGTCCGCCGGGGCGGTGAGGGCGCCAGTAGCGGATATTGCCGCCAGCGTCGGTATTGAAGCAATAAATTTGGGCTATTTGGTAATCTATGAAGTTTTCCACGTCCATTTGGGTCCTCACCCACGAGTAGTGGGCCGGGTTGGCCAGGTCGTGCGTGCGGATGTACTCCAGCATACGCAAGTAGTGGGCATTGGAGCCGTGGCGCACCTGGCGCTGGTGCTCCAGCAAATCGAGTGAGTCGCGGTCCACATCGGCGTGGTCTTCCAAAAAGCGCGCATTCACCTTTTCGCGGATGTGGTAGAGGCCCCAGTATCGGCCATTGATATACAGCAATGCCGGGCGGAAAGCCTGCTTCTCTAAGCCCCAGTCGTCGGTCAAGCGACTCATCAGCTCGTCGCGGAAGTGCGCCCCGGCGAAGTCGCTTCCTCCATTGCGCAGCACTAAGTATTTGAACTTCTTGGGCTGGTCGGGGCCGAAGATGCGATGGCGGAAGAACTTCTTGCCGTAGCGGTCACGCGCCGCCAGGACAATGCTTTTTTGAGGAAAAATGCGGCTGTAGCCGCCAAAAATGCGGAAGCCGGCGCCGCTGTTGTGGACGCATGTGCCGTCGCTTTCGTAGATTTCGGTATGGCAAGCGAATTCGCGGCGCGTCCAGAAGTTGGCCCCCGGGCGGTGCTCAGCGGTGGTGTCGGCCATAGGGCCTTCCTGAAAGATGCCTTTCTCCGGGTCGAAAAGGATGGCCGGGTTGATGGCTACTGATACGACCGGCAGGCGCGTGGGCGGCTCGCCAATGAAATACGTCTGCGCCGTCGCACGCCCAACGACTTGACCTCGCCGGGCCAGCGCCCGAACCACCGTCGTACGCGACACTAACAGCGGCCGCGTGTAGCGCACCGAACGCACCGACGGATACGAACCATCCGTCGTGTAATAGACGACTGCGCCTTCAGGCGCCGATAGTCGCACTTCTATGGCCTCCCGATAGAACCCACCCGACTGCGAAAACTGCACTACCAACGGCGCCAGGGCCGGCGCCGCCTGCTGACCGCGGACCACCGACACACTCAGAACAAAAGCCAGAAACAACAAGCGCAAAAGGTCGCAGATGTGCATCCGGGTATTTAGGTTTCGGGCAAAGGTAAAGCGATTAAACATAATGTCTGATTTTCAGCAGGGTAAGTCGGTTTGTGGAAATACGGCGCCTGGTAAGTCAAGAATAATACCAAAATTTGCCCGCTATGACCATCGAACAAGCCCAGCAACTCGTGGACGAATGGATCCGCACCATCGGCGTGCGGTACTTCTCCGAACTGACCAACACGGCCATCCTCATGGAAGAGGTGGGCGAAGTCGCTCGCCTGATGGCCCGCCTATACGGCGAACAGTCGTTCAAAACACCCGAACAGGCCGCCACAGCCCGCCAAGACCTGGCCGACGAAATGGCCGATGTGCTGTTTGTCCTCATCTGCTTAGCCAACCAGACGGGTGTGGATTTGTCCGCTGCTTTGCAGAAAAACTTAGAAAAAAAGACTCGCCGCGACACCCAGCGCCATGCCGAAAATCCCAAGCTCCGAAGCTAAAACCCAAACGCTGCCCATGCTTCCACTGCTCGAGCCTTTCGCCGACTACCTGCAACGCAAAGCCCTCTTTCGGCCTACCCCCCTGCCTCGTGGCCATCGCTTCTCTTTTGATGGTGCCTCCTTTGAGGAGTTCTTCCTGGACACGCCCGAAGGCGCGCGGCTCAACGTGCTGCGTTTCCTCACGCCCTGGCCCCAAAGCCGAGGCGTGGTGCTGTACTTTCACGGCAACCGCGACAACCTACAGCGCTGGGGATTTCTGCATCGCGACTTTACCGCCCGCGGCTACGACTTTATCGTGCCCGACTATCGCGGCTACGGCAAAAGCACAGGCCAACCCAGTGAGCGCGCGCTGTACGAAGATGCGCGCCTCGTTTACGACTGGGTACTCGAGCGCTATCCGGCCATCCAGGTAGAGCTCTACGGTCGTTCGTTAGGCTCGGCATCGGCCTGCTATCTGGCCGCGCACGTGCGCGCGCATCAGCTCCTGTTGGAAACGCCCTTCGATAGCCTTCCCGGGCTTCTGGCGGCACATCTGGGGCGCGAGCAGTTGCCCGTCCGCCCTACGTATATTTTTCCCAACGACCGCCATTTGCGGCAAAGCCCGCTGCCAGCGCTCATCTTCCACGGCACCGCCGACCGCGTGGTGCCGCTCAGCTGCGCCGAACGCCTGCGCTCCTGCCTGAAAGCCGGCGACGAGTTTGTCGTCATCCCCGACGGCACACACCACAACCTGCGCGCCTTCGACCTATACCAGCAAATCCTTAACCGCTGGCTGGGATACCCAGCAGCCCACCCTCAGGCGAAGGCTTACTGAACATGGCAAAAAGCAAAACCGTCTTCTTCTGCACCCAGTGTGGTGCCTCCTCGCCCAAATGGATGGGCAAATGCCCTCAATGCGGCGCCTGGAACACCTATCAGGAAGAGGTCGTCGTGCGCGAAACAACGCCCGAAGAAAAGCGCCGCTCCTGGAGCGGCGGCACCCACGCATCGCCCGCACAGGCTACGCCTCTGCCCGCCATTCAGGCCGGTCGGGTGCAGCGTCTGCGTACCACCGACGACGAACTGAACCGCGTGCTGGGCGGAGGCATTGTACCCGGCTCCTTAGTACTCATCGGCGGGCAGCCCGGTATCGGTAAAAGTACGCTACTACTCCAGGTAGCCGTGCAGACGCCTGCCAAAGTCCTTTACATCAGTGGCGAAGAAAGCGAAGAGCAAATCAAAATGCGCGCCGACCGCCTGCCCGACGGCCATGCCGAGTGCTATATTCTGACGGAAACAAACACGGCCAAAATCCTACAGCAGGCTAACCAGTTGCGCCCTCAGCTGCTCATCGTGGACTCTATCCAGACTATGAGCAGTCCTCACGTCGAAAGCGCCCCGGGCGGAGTGTCGCAGGTGCGCGAGTGCGCCGCCGAGTTTTTGCGATTTGCCAAAGAAACCGGCGTGGCTGTCTTCCTCATCGGTCACATCAACAAGGAGGGCGACATCGCCGGCCCTAAGCTGCTCGAACACATCGTGGACTGCGTGCTGCAGTTCGAGGGCGACCGCCACTACACCTACCGCTTGCTGCGAACGCTGAAAAACCGCTTTGGCAGCACTGACGAACTGGGCATCTATGAAATGCGCTCCGACGGCCTGCGACAGGTAAACAACCCCTCCGAACTGCTCTTGAGCCAGCGCGAAGAAGACCTCAGCGGCTGCGCCGTGGCCGCCACCGTCGAAGGGCTGCGGCCCATGCTCATCGAAACCCAGGCCTTAGTCAGCCGCGCCGTTTATGGCACACCGCAGCGCTCGGCCACCGGCTTCGACATGCGCCGCCTGCAAATGCTCCTGGCCGTGCTCGAAAAACGCTGTGGCTACCTCTTCGGTGCCAACGACGTCTTCCTCAACCTCGCCGGCGGCATCCGCGTCGAAGACCCGGCCCTCGACCTGGCTGTCGTGGCCGCCCTCATCTCTTCGCTGCTCGACATCAGCATCCCCTCCGACGTCTGCTTCGCCGGCGAGATAGGCCTCAGCGGCGAAATACGCGCCATCAGCCGCATCGAACAACGCATCACCGAAGCCGCCCGCCTGGGCTTCCGGCACATGTACATACCGCGCTTCAACGCCAAAGGATTGGATCTGGGCAAATTTTCCATCAACGTCCACCTACTGAGCAAAGTGGATGAACTGCGGGAGGCGCGTTTTATGTAGTCTTATGCGATCGTCAGTCTAAAGCGTTCCCGCCCAATTGATTACGTAGCCGAGCGCAAACGGATGCCGGACTCAACACAGCCGTACGAAGCCGATTTGTTGGTGTTGCTATCGGGCAAGATGCGCGCCTTTAGACAATGGACTGGCCTAACACGGCTCGACACGAGACCGCTACACGCCCCCAGAACTGTCCACAACTACCCGGTGGCACGGTGCCGAGGTTGAACGGGAACACATCGTTGCCCGGTAGCATGGGCCGAGCAATTCATCCACCAATGCCGACCCATGCTGGACGGAAGCTACCGCGAGGCCGCCTTCCGTTTCAATGTGGCGCGCATGGCCTGTGTACGAGGCGCTTATGGCAATGCACTGCTCTCCTTGCAAAGGGCCGATTACATTTCATCAACGACGTAGATGCTCACCTCCTGCAGCTCAAAATCGCCTGCGAAGGCCGCGAGTACGATTTGATGGAGAGCCAATCGCCCGCTACACCCGCGTGCTCATGCTTCTGAGCCCCGATGATGCTCAAACTGCCGCCAAACTGCGCCGCCAGATAGCCGCCGAAACGACATTGACGGAAAAAGCGTGGCTCTTAGGCTAGTTGCCTGCCAGATAGGCGCAAGGCAGTGCTCCGTCAAACTACATTTGCAGGCCGTTTTCAACTTTTTTATTTCACCACCGAAACTCGCGTAGTTATGCGTGCTTTTTCTTACTCCCTCGCTCAGCGCACCGCTTACGTTGCGGCAGTGCTCTGCCTGATGCTGCCTCCCCTCACGCTGATAGCCCAGTCGGGTAAAATAGATGTGGATCTGGCCCGACGCTTAGCCGCCGATCCCGTGGGGCCACACCCGGCCATCATCGTCCTGGCCGACCAGGTGGATACGCGCGCTCTGTTGCTGCGCTTCGAGGCTGAGCAAACGCCGCTGGCCGAGCGCTCCTACCAGGTCATCACCCAGCTGCAAGCCAAAGCAGGGGCTACGCAGCCGGCCATACTGGAGCGTCTGCGCGGGCTGAACGGTGTGGAAGCCGGCAGCACCTACGCGCTTTGGGTGGTGAATGCCATCTATGTGCGGGCCAACGCGGCAGCCCTGACGCGCATCGCCAGCTGGCCCGAAGTAGGCGAGATTGTGTGGGATGCACCGGTCGAAATCATGATGCCCGTGAGCCGCCAACTTGCAGGGGGTATTCCCAACGGAAAAGAACCCGGGCTGGCGGCCATTAAGGCGCCCTTCCTGTGGAATTTAGGCTACACCGGCTATGGGCGCAAGGCGCTCGTCATTGACACGGGCAACGATGCTGACCACCCGGCCATGCGGGCCAACTACTGGGGCCACCAGGTACCCCGATGGCAGGCCTGGAGCGGCAGCGGCCAGCCCGAAGACTGCGCCGAACACGGCACCCACGTAACGGGCACTGTGTGCGGCATTGACCGCCTGACTAACGACACCATTGGCGTAGCCTTCGACGCCCACTGGATGGGCGGCCCGATGTTCTTCCCAGTAGGCAACGAACTGGGCTGCGCCTCGTCGTTCAACCAAACCATCCTTAGCAACGTAAGCACCATGCAATGGGCGCTAGACCCCGACGGCAACGTGGCCACCACCACCGACCAGCCCGATGTGGTGAACTGCTCGTGGCGCGCCAGCCCGTTCTCCTGCGGCAACTCGCTGGCTATCAGTACGCTCGACGCCTTGGAGGCCGCCGGCATCGGCGTCGTTTGGGCTGCGGGCAACAGCGGCCCGGGCGCCAGCACGGTGGACTCCGGCGCGGCCATGAACATGGACCTGGTAAATACTTTTGCCGTAGGCGCTGTCAATGGCGCCAATTCAAACTTCCCGATAGCGGACTTTTCGAGCCGCGGCCCCAGCCCTTGTGGCGGCTTAGGCCCGCTGGCCATCAAGCCCGAAGTGGTAGCGCCGGGTGTGGCGGTGCGCTCGGCGGTGCCGGGTACAGGATACCAGTCGTTTAACGGGACCTCGATGGCAGCCCCCCACGCCTCGGGTGCTCTGGTGCTGCTGCGCCAAGCATTTCCCAACCTGTCGGGTATTCAACTGAAGCTGGCCCTCTACTTCTCGGCCCGCGACCTGGGCACTCCCGGGGAGGATAACAGTCACGGACGCGGCATGATTGACTTAGAGGCGGCCTACAATTATCTGATCCAGCAGGGACACACGCCTGCTCCGGCACCTGCCCAAGCCCTCGACGTGCTGGCGGTGAATACGCAGGTCAGTGGCCGATGCCTTGGGCCAGTGAATGCTTCGGTTACGTTTGAAAATGCCGGCACGACGCCCATCACTTCGTTGGAAATCCGATATGGCACTGAGGGCAGTATGCTGCAAACCATCCAATGGACGGGCAACTTGCAGCCCAACGCCTTTATTACGATTGACCTGCCGCCCCTGGAGGGCGTAACGCCGGGCGAACGCAACTACGTGGTGGAATTGCACAACCCCAACGGCCAGCCCGACGACCGCCCGCTCAACAATCGCTTCAAGCGCACATTTGAGATGGCTGACGAAGAGTACCCGCGTGCCGAGATGCTTCAGCAGCAGCCCGTCTGCTCGGGTGCGCGCGTGCTGCTTGAATACAAAGGCGGGCTGGCACCGCGAGAGGAGGCCCAATGGTACAACACGCCTTTGGTGGCCTCGCCCATCGCCCGCGGGTCGTACTTCCTGACGCCGCCGCTGACGCAGAACACGACTTACTACGTCAGCGAGTCGGCCTTCCACAAAGTAGGTCGCCCTGACCTAGCGGCGGGCACCAACAGCTCCAACAGTGTAGAGGGCGGCCTGGTCTTCAATGCCCTCAAGCCGTTCATTCTGCGCTCGGTAAAGGTGTATGCCGACCAGACGGGCGTGCGCACGGTACGGCTGCTGGACAAAGACGGCAATGTGCTGATTACGCGCCCCGTCGTCATCACACAGACAGGAGAGGTACGCCTTTCGCTGAACATCAATGTGCCAAAGGCGGAGAAGCTGGCCTTGGTGCTAACGGGCACCAACCAATTGCGGCACTCAGTAGGAGCTACGGGCTTTCCGTACCTTGTGCCGGGTGTGGTCAATATTACGGCTGGTCGCACGCCCGCTGGCGCGAGCACGACGCTGTTCTACTATTATTTTTTTGACTGGGAAATCGAGGTCCCGTCGGTGTGCGGGCGCACGGCCATTCCCATCGAGGTAAAACCCGGCACTGCGCCGATGGTTTCTTTTACCGCTTCGGCGGACACCGTTTTGTTGCCCGGGCCGGGCGCGGTAACGTTTACGGACCAAACGCCCGGAGCAACTTCGTGGCGGTGGTTCTTCGGCAACGGTCAGACGGGCACGGCAGCGCAGGAAACGGCCATCTATCAGCAGGAAGGCATCTATCGGGTGCGGCTCGTGGTTACGACGGCAGACGGTTGCTCGAATGCGGCGGAGAAGGACATTTTCGTGCGCAATACGGTTTCGGCGCCGGAAGTGCCGCAACAGCGCGTGCACCTGAGCCTTTTCCCCAATCCGGCTATCGAGCAGCTGAACATTGCGCTGCACGGTGTTACGGCTTTGCCCGGCAGCCTGGAAGTGACGGTGGTCAATGCGCTGGGGCAGGTGGCCCTGCGGCAGCCACACGCGGTGTTCGGCCCTGATGGGCGCTGCGTGCTCGATGTGTCGTCCCTGCCGCCCGGGCACTATGCCATTCGGGTTTGCGCCGAGGGCCAGTGTTGGGGCTCCGCCGTATTTGTGCGCCATTAAGCACCGGCCAGGGCGGCTCTCAAGCGTTAGCGGGTGAGTCGGAGGAAAGCCTCGGCTCATCCGCCCATAAAAAGCAGTTTTGCTACAAGGGGCAATTTCCGGCTTGAACCCTCTAAACCAGAGCGTGCGCTAACCGTTTTTAAAAGCCTGAAAAAGGAGGCAACGGAAGGTCTCCCAATGGAATAAGCAGAATGGCGATACAACAGAACAACACCTTGACCCCGTTGCAGCGATTCGTGCGGCTGCTGTCAAAGTATCGGCGCGAATTGCGTTTTAT
>FQKF010067301.1_pt1 | contig 47182 bp, 40 predicted proteins | sample 1504521 | NCBI WGS metagenome assembly FQKF01 (sample SAMEA4475357, study PRJEB15587) | soil metagenome | biome: Soil; feature: Field | place: India | collected 2015-03-11 | depth 0 m
ACACACGGATTTTCAGTCCGTTGCTCTACCGACTGAGCTATGGCACCAAACCATTTATTTTTACGGCTGCAAAGGTAAATATTTTTTTTATTCTTCAAAATAGATTTATAAAAATTCCGTACTATAATTAAAATAAAAAAATTAACCCCTTGTTTTTTAAATCATTAGTTTTTCAAACTTGAAATTTAAATAGAAGTGAAAAGATAAGACTAATATGTAATGGAAATTCCTAAATTTATATAGACTGGCCACAAATAAACGTTCTTATTCTCAATTTCGACAGAATAATTATGTTGAACGGCAAAATAAGGAGAAACAAATATTTTGATTCTTTTATACCCCAATGCAAGTCCTGTAAATACAGTGTTACCTGTTAATAGAGTATTTGCATTTTTAATCTTTGCACCCAGAAGACTTGCCCCAACCCAGAAATCAAAAATTCGACTTCGGTAAGTAAAACATGGAAACATAACAAATTCATTTCCTCTTAGCATAATATCACTTGACCTATAATTGAAGATATTTCCTGATACTCCTAAAACAAATTGTAAACCACTATATTTTACTGAATCATTTATGGTAGAGTATAAAACATATCCTCCCCCTATACCTGCACCACCTCGTTCGCCTACATTACCACTTAAAAAAAAATGATCGTTTAATCTGATGTTTCCTGATATCATCCCCTTACCATAACCATCAGAAAAAATAAGTCTCGCTCGTTCTCCCATATTAGAAGGGGTAGATGATGGTGGCAAATGAAATAACGTTGGATTACAACCATACATAATACAAAATAACCCTAACCATGCAATTAATTTATACATATGTGTATAATTTTTTATTAATTGCCTGTAAGATTTTTTACTATACAAATTTAATATAAAAGACAAAAAGATACTAATATTTTATAATAAATTAATATACAGGAACCTATTCAAGATCAACAAAAAAGAGATTAAGATAGAGCACTTTCCAAAACTATGCTCAATCTTAACACAGGTGAAATATAAAGTTAGATGTTTTATCTCTACATTACATTACCGGCAACTGCCGAGCAAAACTTTCTTCAAGTCGAATAAAAGTTTCGGTTCGTGCAATGCCACGAATATTTTGAATTTTATCGGCCAGAATTTCTTTTAAATGTAAATTATCGCGGGTGTAAACCTTAACAAAAATTGAATAATTTCCCGTAGTATAATCGCATTGTACGACTTCAGGTATATCTTTAAGTTGGGCTACTACTTCCTTGTATAAACCAGCTTTTTCAAGATAAATGCCTATATATGCACAAGTATTATAGCCCAGTTTTACAGGATCGACAATAAACTCGGAACCTATAATTACACCCATTTTTATAAGTTTTTGCACACGTTGGTGTATGGCAGCACCTGATACACCACATTCACGAGCTACTTCTAAAAACGGAATTCGGGCATTTCCCTGAATCATTGATAGTATTTTCTTATCTAAACTATCAATATGAAAGTTTTCTTCCATAATTATTAAATTTTTAAAATTTTACCCCTAAAAATTATATATTAAAAAAACAAATGTAAATAAACACGCAATAATTGTAAAAATTTATATCAAAATTTGTATTTTTAATTACAATGTTTTATTTTTGTTCAAAATTTACTTACAAAATATAATTATATTTAAAGTTAAACAAATTTTATTTTAAAATACAAATTTAAAAGAATTATTTATATGTGTGGAATATTAGCAGTTATTGGCAAAAAGGACCCCGAATTAGTGAGAAAGATGTCGAAGCGTATGAGCCATAGGGGCCCCGATGAAAGTGGATTTTTACACTTACCCAATGGATATATACTTACTCATGAACGGCTCTCAATCATGGATTTGCATACAGGTCGCCAGCCTATTCGTGGAACAAATGATGCTTATGTAATACATAATGGAGAAATTTATAACTATATGCATCTGCGTCGGACAAAATTGGCCGATCATCACTTTAGAACCACATGCGACAGTGAAGTTATTGTTCATTTATATGAAAAATATGGATATGACTTTTGCAATGAACTTGATGGCGACTGGGCTTTTGTAGTAGTAGATGGCGATAAATTTATGGCTGCTCGGGATCCTATTGGTGTTAAGCCATTTTATTATGGAAAAGATGATAAAGGGAACCTATACTTTTCGTCAGAGTTAAAAGCAATTGCTGACCAGTGTAGCTGGTTCGAAGCTTTTCCTCCAGGTTATTATTATACGGGTGAAACAGGACTTGTGAAATACTACAATCCAAAATATCATGATTATACCCAATGCACTGACGAAGCTGATTTAAAAAAACTTCGTGAATTTTTAACCGAAGCTACTCGTAAACGTTTAATGAGTGATGTACCACTTGGCGTATTACTTTCAGGTGGTCTTGATTCGAGTCTTATTTCATCAATTACCAAACGACTTCTCAGAGGTACCAATCAAGAGTTACATTCGTTTTCGGTTGGTCTTAGCAAAGATGTACCCGACATGAAAGCTGCTCGAAGAGTGGCAGAATTTATAGGCACCATTCATCATGAAGTTACTTTCACCGTAGAAGAAGGTATAGCAGCACTCGAAAAAATTATTTGGCATCTCGAATCATACGATGTCACAACCATACGTGCTTCAACCCCTATGTACTTTTTAGCTCGGTATATTACCAATATGGGTATAAAAGTAGTATTATCGGGCGAAGGTGCTGACGAAGTATTTGGTGGATATTTATATTTCCATAATGCACCCTCGGACGAGGAATTTACTAAAGAAACCATCAGAAGGGTTGGTCTACTGTCGACAGCCGATTGTTTGAGGGCCGACAAATCAACCATGGCTCATGGTCTGGAAGTACGAGTCCCATTTCTTGACCGTTATTTTCTTGATGTTGCCATGAATATTAAAGGTAGCGAAAAACGCCCAAATCGTTTAACAGGAAAACCTGAAAAGTATATCCTCAGAGCAGCATTCGACGATAAAGAGGATCCCTACTTACCTTCGGACATTTTATGGCGACAGAAAGAACAATTTTCGGACGGTGTTGGTTATAATTGGATTGATTCTTTAATCGATTATTGTAACAAACAAGTTTCGGACGAAGAATTTGCTCAAGCCGAAAAACGATTCCCACATAATACGCCTACAACAAAAGAAGCGTATTTTTATAGAAGTATTTTTGAAAAATATTATCCTCAGGAATCGGCTATAAAATCAGTGTTAAAATGGATACCTAAATGGCAAAAAAACACAGACCCATCGGGTCGAGCCAATGAGGTCCATGAACAATCTGTTGAAAAGAAAGAACAAAAAATCTCCTCTTAAACTAAATTATTGCAATTTAAGTCTCCTCCTTTTCTTGTTGAAGAGCCGGATATGGCCTGCGGGCAACCGGCTCTTTTTAATTTGTATATCGTGTTTTGATGAAATTCTAATACTTTCTTTGATAAAGAGAATTTAAAACTTTTTATGATGCACGTTAAGTTTAGAAATTAGGACTTAACATATATTTCGAATAGAAATTATTTATGATTTCTACAACCTCATCGGCTGTATCAACCACAGTAAATATTTCCATATCTTCGGGACTAATATTTGCCTCATCTTCTAAAAGAGTATTTTTCACCCAGGTGATAAGGCCATCCCAGTATTCTTTTCCGACCATAATTACTGGGAATTTACCAACTTTTCCAGTTTGTATAAGTGTTATTGCTTCAAATAGTTCATCGAGTGTACCAAAACCACCCGGTAAAACAACAAATCCCTGTGCATATTTCATAAACATTACCTTACGAACAAAAAAATGATCGAAAGTAATTAACTTGTCTGAATCGATAAATAGATTTGGTTTTTGTTCAAATGGCAAGGCAATGTTAATTCCAACAGAACTACCTCCACCTTTTTTAGCACCCATATTGGCAGCTTCCATAATACCAGGGCCTCCTCCTGTTATTATGCCAAAGCCATGCTGAGTTAGTTTAAATGCTATTTCCTCAGCCAATTTAAAATATTTATTATCGGGGGCTGTTCGGGCAGAACCAAAGATACTAACACATGGACCAATTCTTGCTAGTTTTTCAAATCCTTCAACAAACTCCGACATAATTTTAAATATCCTCCAAGAGTCAGATATCTGAATCTCTGTCCAGTCTTTCTTCTTAAAAGCATTCCTGATTAATTCTTCACTTGAGGGCATAATCTTTAATTTTTAATGTGATACAGCGGCTAATTTAAACATTTTTTTTTATTACACTACTCACTATAGTTCCCTGGTATAACTTTGTAATAATCTCATCATTTTCTTTAACCTGCGATAAGTCGGTAATTAGTTTATTGTTGTGCAATGTAATGGAAAATCCCTTTTTTAAAATATGAATTGGATCCGAAAGTTGAACAAACTTTAAATATTGGTTTAATTGATTTTTTTGTGTTTCAACTATTCCAGTACTTAATCGTTGCACATTTTGATATTTTTCTAACAGATTGCTTTGGGCTTGCTTTAGTCCATTTTTGAATGCATATTTTAACTTTAACAATTCATAGGCCATATTTTGCTGTTCACTCTGAATCAGATGAAATGCATTCTGATAACTTTTAAACCAATTTAAATGTAAGTAATTTCGTTGAAAAGTAAACTTTTGTTCTACTATATATGGCAACTTACGACATATGTTTTTAACCATTTGTTTCTCGCTGTTAATCAATTGATTTACTGAATATTCCATCAGTTGTATTAAATTATCTAGAGTGTTTTCAAACTGATTTACCATTTGAATTAAGAATTCGGCAACAGCTGTAGGTGTTTTTAATCGTGTATTTGCAACCATATCCACAATGGTTTCGTCCTGTTCATGTCCTATACCTGTAAGAATTGGCAAAGGAAACTGAGCCACATGACTGGCAAGTAAATAACTATCAAAACAACTTAAATCTACTTGTGCTCCACCACCTCTAATGATAACAACTACATCGAACTGAGAAACCTTTTGATGAATTTTTTCCAGAGCATCTATAATTGATTTTTCGGCATTTTCACCCTGCATAGCTGCCTTAAATAGAGTCATGTAAAATTTATAATGATATACATTTTGCTTCATATGGGTCAGAAAGTCGGTATAACCGGCAGCAGTAGGCGACGATATTATTGCAATCCGTTGGGGCACCAAAGGTAGGGTAAGCATCTTATTCATATCGAAAATTCCTTCACGCTTAAGCAAATCTATAATCTGCTTTTTTCGGACCATTAATTCACCCAATGTGTAATTGGGATCTATATCAAGAATATGTAAACTTAACCCATAAACCTGATGAAATTCAACTTTAGCCTTAAACAGAATTTTCATCCCAACTGTTAAATCTTTGCCAGTAACACTATAAAAGTAAGGCTGAATACGCCAATAATGATTTCGCCATATCATGGCTTTGGTCTGGGCAATAATCATATCTCCATTTTCGGACTTTTCAACAAGTTCGAGATAACAATGCCCGCTGATATTTTCGGTTATTTTAGCTATTTCAGCCTTTACCCAGTAAACATCAGTAAAAGAGAAAGAAATAACTTCTTTTATTAAGGTATTTAGTTCGTATAAGCTTAATGAAGAATTCTCCATCATTTGATTTTTAAAGCTTTATAAAAATAAGTATTTCTTTTCGATTTAATATGAAAAATATATAGACCTGGTGATAGATGACTAATGAAATGACTTAGATCGAACAGGTTATATTGTTTGGTACGCACTCGAAACATATATTGACCTGAAATATGATAACATAGAATATCAACATTATCTCTATCGGGATTGAGAAACTGAAGCATTAGCTTTGAACGAAAAGGATTTGGATAAAGAGAAATGAACTCGTTATTTGAAGGATTTTGTAATAAAATTTGATAAGCATATTGGAAATCAGGTACACCGAAACCATATAATGAATCAGGCGAATGCAAATGATTTGAAGATGAAATAATTGTCAATCTTAATTTCCATGCAGGTGTAGTTGGAAATGATTGTAACAAGCATGCCGATAGCCCACTGATTATAGGAGCCGAAAACGAGGTGCCATTTACCTGATCGATTATACCTGGCATTGTTTCGGCAAGAACTTTCTCGCCCATGGCAACTACTTCAGGCTTAATCCGACCATCGGCAGTAGGACCAGAAGAACTAAATGTTGTTATATTTTCATTGGCATTGATAGCGCCAACCGTAAGAACTTCACGAGCATCGGCAGGGGCTCCTATATAATGCCATGGTTTTGCACCTTCATTACCAGCACTGACAACAACCAGTATGCCTTTTTCTGCAGCTTTCTGAGCTGCCTGCGATATAAAGGCATTTATTCCATTCATATCATTGTAACTATAATTAAATACATCATTATCAAATTGTGTATAACCTAATGAGGTATTTATGATATCGACACCTATACTATCTGCAAACTCAGCCGCAGCTACCCAAAAATCTTCCTCTGCCCGATATTCGGCATTAATATCTTCCGATCGAAGCAATAAATACGTTGCATCAGGCGCAGTGCCAGTCAGATTAAACTCACCAGAAGCAGCCATTACCGATAAAACCATAGAGCCATGTGATCCAATCTGAAAAATATCGGTGGAAGGATATACAAAATCTCTTGATTCAAGTATACGATTTTCGGCAAATACTTTTTGCAAAGTAGTATACTCATTAGCACTTTTAAAACCGGCATCGATTACAGCTATCAAAATATTTTTTCCGGTATATCCAAGCTCATGTAGAAACTGACCGTTATGTATAGCTAACTGAGTATATGCCGAACTAAAATCTGAAGTATCCAATAAATCGGCATGCGACCGATTTACAAGCAATTTATCCCACGAGCTTTTTTTTTCAGGTAAATCAGATATTTTTACTGGTAAAATTTGTTTAATAAATGGCAACAAATGAATTGAATTTATTGTAGAACTATCTTTAACTTCAACAACAACGGTATTCATCCATTTCGATGAACATATAATTTTAGCTCCTGATTGTTTTATCTGACTTAAATAAATAACAGGGATAGGAATATCTTCAACTGTAATAGGTATATTATTTTTTAGACGACGTTGAATAGCACGTTTCGATAAAAAATCGTTGGCATGCTTGGTTGAAAATTGAGTTGGAATTTTATCGGTTAAATAAAGCCGATATAGATTTTGTGAACTGATTAAGTTAGGTATAAAATTGAATACAAGTGAAAAAACAAGTGAATAAGTCACAATTTCAGTGCGGCAAAAAATCGTTTTCATCAGGCTCAGGTATTTTCCCCTTGTTAGCATCAATGGCTTTAAAAATTTCGTTTTGTATACTATCAAAGTGAGCAGTATTTTGGGGAACTCCATTAATATACTTTATACGTAGCATTTCTTTTCCTTTCTCGTCGAAATAAATCCATTCTCCTACCATCAGATTATTCGAAAAACGACCTTGCATCTCAGGTGTTCCATCAGGACGAAACAACTTATAATCGCCTTCACGCTTATTATTTATATAGGTAGCCTCAAGTTTTAAAGTTCCATTCTGAAAAAATTGTTTCCACGTGCCATTTTTCGCATCGTTCGAATACATTAATATCTCAGCAGGGCGGCCATTTGGGTAATATTTTATTGAAGCCCCATGACGTTTCCCATTCTGATATTTTTCCTCCAGGCGTAAAGTTTTGTCATAATACGAATAATACTTCCAAATGCTATCTTTTTCCTTTCCTTTATATCGTCCCTCAGCAGCTAAATTTCCAGTTTGATAATACATTTTTACAAACGAGAAATCGGAGTTATCAATAAAATTTTGAACAGCCAATAGTGTACCATCATCGTAGTAACGTTTGAAAGTACCAACTGGTTTATTATCTTTGAAGTAACCTTCATATTTAATCTTTCCATTTTCGTAATAGGCACGCCATGCCCCTTGTTTTCGACCAAGATTATCGGTGATATTCCAGCTAGTATCGGACTGTTGCGAATAAAAATGAGAAGCAATAAACAACGAAGCAATAGAAATTACCAATCTTTTAACCATTTTAATGTGTTTTTCATTACAAAAATAATGAAACGAAAATAAATTTGAAATAATTTTATGGCCATTAATAAAATTCATGGAGCCATGAGTAACATGTTGTTTTATTGTAAAAATTGTAAAACTATATTTGAAGCCAAACCCGAGAAGGTGGAATATCATAGCCCAATATACGGGCCTTGTTTTAAATATGTAGCAAATTGTAATATTTGCCATGAACAATGCGATGAATATCGTAAACCGATTTATAAAACTAACATAAAAAAACAAGAACCATGTTGCCCATCATGTCAATGTCATAGGTAGCATCATATTCTTGTACAATTGGTTAGTATTTCTCAATTATTATCATTAACTTTATTTTTTTAAAGAAAAGAATTTAAATGGCTACAGGTAATATTCCCGAACGATTGAAAATTTCGACATTTAAATTAAATGCCTTGTTGGCTATTACGCAAGCCATTAATGAAAATCTCACACAGGAAGAATTGCTTCAACGTTACGATAAATTGCTTAAAGAAGATTTAAACATAGGTAAAATTTTAATTTTCAAATATAATGGTACCCGCTGGGATTGTTTATTAAGTTCGGGAGTAAAGGACCCAATGAGTGAAAAAATTGATGTTGAAAAAGATCTTAAAAAGTATTCTGAAATTACATTTGTCACCTCAACTTCAATTTCATCTACCAAAGAGCCTTTTGATATTGTTATTCCGGTATATAATAATAACCAGCCACTTGCTTATGTATTAATAGGCGATATAGAAGAAGAAGGCGAAGGAGTAAGTCCTACCATAAAACACTTACATTTTATTCAAACATTATCGAACATTATTATAGTTGCCATTGAAAACATGCGACTGGTTCAGGAGAGTATAAGACAGGTTGCACTTAAAAAGGAGCTTGAACTGGCATCGCGAATGCAATCAATGCTAATTCCAAATAAAGACGATTTACCAAAGAATGAACATATTTGGATTACAGCATTTTATCATCCTCATCTGGATGTTGGTGGAGATTATTACGATGTAATTAACTTGAGCAAAGAGGAGATAGGATTCTGTATAGCCGATGTATCGGGAAAGGGAATATCGGCAGCTTTGCTAATGTCGAATTTTCAAGCAAATCTTCGAGCACTCTTTACAAGTGACATTTCATTAACTACCCTTGTTGAGAGATTAAACGAACGCGTATTAAAAAGTGCAAATGGCGAGAAATTCATCACCTTGTTTGTAGCCAAATATAATTATGGCAAAAAAGAATTAGAATACATAAATGCCGGGCATAACCATCCTATATTATATGAAGTAAAATCTAAAAAGTTAAGCTTTTTAAAAGAAGGATGTGTAGGTATGGGCATGCTTGATGAAATTCCTGTGATACGAAAAGGTGTAATTAAGATAAAAGAGCTCACCAAACTATTATGTTATACTGATGGGTTGGTTGAATTAATGGACGATAAAGAAGTGGAATTCGGAACAAGCATCATTGAAAAACATATTTCAAACGACGATAACATTCAACAAAACATTGATAGCATAATAGAAGATCAACGAATTCTTTCCGGGAATAAAGCGATATTCGACGATATTACGATGCTTGGAATAGAATTTTACTGTTGAAAGAGTGTACTATTCGATTTTTCTCAATTTAGGAGCATGATATACATCTAAGGCAACTATCATAGCTGTAAAAGCCCAAAATAATGCTGATAACTTATCAGCATCGAGAAAGTTATTCATTATTCCATGAGCATAATACGATAACAATGCTATTAGCAACGTAATTGCCATAATCCGTACTTTACGTCGTTTGGCTCGAAAATATAATTTTGATGCAGTAGCCATAGTGGCAACTATAATGGCTATGAAAGAAAGCGAACCTAAAATACCCATCTCAGCTAATTTGCCCAGATACTCGCTATGAGCATTACCTACATCACCACGCCGGGTACTAATTATGGTCATCTCCGATTTCTTCTGAAAAGGTGCATATTGAAATTGATAAGTACCTGGTCCCCAACCAAAAATAGGCCGTTCTTTAAACATGCGTATGGCACATGCCCACCTATTTAACCGTTCAAGGTTTGAAGCATCGGTCGAAATATTTGTAATAGAAGCGATATGTCTTGAAAAATCTTTATCAGAATCCTGCTTATTTCGTTCAAGGGCAATCAGAATATCGGTTTTAAAATAGAAAAACAATGAAATGAGTATACCTAATATTAAAAATATATAACGAAGCCGAAATCGTAAGAGCATACCTATTAAAATACCAAATGCAACTATTAAGCTAAGCCATGCTGCCCTTGTGTATGATAGTACTAGGGCGATAAAAAAGAAAATAAACAGCCCGAGGTAAATTATCCTGAGTAATAAAGTAACCTTTCTTCGTAAGAAAAAATAGCCACCTACAAAGACCATTATCATAGCAATGGCTGCAGCATAATCGGTATGATCGTTATAAAACGGTTGTACTACCCGATTGGCTAACCGATGATCGGAGATATCAATACTGGCAAGATGATAAACTGCTAAAATTATAACTATAATTAAACCTGAAGCGTAGAACCATACATATCGAGGAATGTTTTTGAATTTTTGAAATAATTGAGTAGCTAAAAAATAGAATACAGTAATAAACCAGAGTTTGGCTATAAAAAATTTAAACGACACCAGAGGCATTTCGCTGGTAAGAGATGTAATAAACATCCATGCCAGATAGAAATATATTGCCACAGAAACAGGGTGAAAAGCAATATTTTTATCAAAAGAATCGTCAATCAATACTTTCATAAAGAAGATTATCATTACTCCAATGATTATGGCTTCGCTGGGCAATGATAAATTGACAGGAAGTTTTGGATTAAAATATGATAATTGGATTGATAGAGGTACAAAAAATGCCAGCACCAACATTAATTTATCGAGAGAGAAAAATGCCATCCATACAATAATAAGAACTAAGGGAAGTAAAACTAAGTATTCAAACCCTCTTAACAATAAAAGACTATGAAGCAAAATAAATAGAATAGAGAGTACAAATACCCCAAAATACTCAATTTTACCAAAAAATTTCTCAATAATAGTCAGTACCCAAGTTGAATTTATGTTAGTCATTTCCGGATGCTCATCAATTATTTATTAATTAGCAATTAAATATTCGATAAATTAACCATATGACCTAGACATATTTTTTAATGGAATCAACAAAAACTAAAAGGATTAGTGTAAGCAAGAAGGTTGCAATGGTCGAGGTTAATACCAGTACTGTTCGTCGTGGCCATGCTTTTTTATCGGCAGGTACTGCATGTTCGACAATAAATTTATTTGGCAGTTTTTGTTCAAGTTCAGCCCTTGCTTCAGTAAGTTTATAATAACACGATGATTGTTGTTCCTTTAATAAGCGTAACTCATATTCAAGGTTCGTAAATTTTGGACCATATGTTTGTGCTAGTTCCATTTTTCGTTTTATTTCGGTGGCTACTTGGGTTTTTCCTGATGAAATTGCCTTATAATATGCACGAGTTAATTCTTTAAGTTGATCTTTATATCTGAAAATACCCATTTTTGATAATTCAATCAATTGTTTTTCTTTCTTATGAATAACAGAATCAAGGTCATTATATTCGAGCTGAATAAGTTCAAATGCTTTTTGAGCACGTTGCCTTAATATTCTGGAATATAAAGAGTCGGCTATAGCAACCACTTCATTAGCCATTCTTGCAGCTAAAACAGGATCGGTATCATAAACCTGTATAATTAAAGAATTATACTCGGTTCGCCGAAATCGGAAATTATCCTCAAAGGCATCATAATATTTGGTTTGTGCATATTTCGATTCAGGTTTAATATCATAGTGTTGCATCAGATTAAATCTCACATTCATGCTATCCTTAATCTCGCGTGATAAAAATACCTGCAACAGCTGATCACATTCATCTTCCAGACCAAAATTTAATATATCTGCCCCTCGGGATGTCACGTAGTCAATATCCATTATCGATTTTGAGACGGAAGCAGGAGATGTAGGAAAAACTATGACGGTCGATTTATATTTAGGCTTTATGATAAACGAAACAACAGCAGAAATAATAAATGCCAATACTGATACTGTGAACAGAATGCGAAAGCGTTTGATAAAATATTTTATAACACTTCCCATTTCAAAGTCGAACTTGTGCTTATTTTTTCCCATAATTAGTATTAATTAAGTAGGTTTATTTTACAATAATTAACTGATAATTTTTTTTCCCTTTTTGTACTAGAAAATACTTTTTATTTAATAACTCATTAGCACTCAAAAGTGTATCAATTCCCGATATTTTCTGCTTATTTATCATTAGTCCCCCACTTTCAATCATTCTTCTAGCCTCACTTTTGCTAGGGAAAACATTTGTTTCAGAACATAATAAATCAATTACCGAAATTTTATTTTCTAAAACGGAGCGATTTATTGTAAATTGTGGTACACCTTCAAAAATTTCTAAAAAATCTTTTTCCGATAACTTTTCAAGAGACTGGGCTGTGCCTTTTCCGAAAAGAATCTCTGAGGCTTCAACTGCCTGTTCAAAGGCCTCCTTACCATGCACCATGGTAGTTACCTCACGTGCAAGAGCTTTTTGAAGAATACGCATGTGAGGTTCTTTTTGATGCTCAGAAATCAATCCCTCAATTTCTTCTCGATCTAATAACGTAAATATTTTAATGTACTTTTCAGCATCGGCATCAGAAACATTAATCCAGAATTGATAAAACTGATAAGGAGAGGTATAAACAGGCGATAGCCAAACATTTCCTTTTTCAGTTTTTCCAAATTTTCCACCATCGGCCTTTGTAATAAGTGGACATGTCAATGCATAAGCTTCTCCCCCAAGTATGCGACGAATAAGTTCAGTCCCCGTAGTAATATTTCCCCACTGGTCAGAACCTCCTAATTGCAATTTGCAGTTATAATGTTGATATAAATATAAGAAATCATACCCCTGAACCAACTGGTAACTAAATTCGGTAAACGACATTCCTTCACGATCTTCACCTGAAATGCGTTTTTTTACCGAATCTTTCGCCATCATATAATTAACTGTAATATGCTTACCAACATCTCGAATAAAATCAATAAAAGAAAACTTCGACATCCAATCGTAATTATTCACCATAACGGCTTTATTAGGTTTGTCGGAATAAAAATCAAGAAATGCCGATAATTGATTTTTTATAGCTTCTTGATTTTGCCGAAGAACATCGAGCGAGAGCAAATTACGTTCTTCCGACTTACCAGATGGGTCACCTATCATCCCAGTTGCTCCTCCTATTAACGCAATAGGCCGATGACCTGCCCGCTGAAAATGTTTTAATAACATAATAGATGCCAGATGACCAATGTGCAACGAGTCGGCAGTAGGATCTATTCCTAAATATGCCGTAGTCATTTCTTTCTCCAACTGCGCTTCTAATCCAGGGGTGTAATCATGAATCATCCCCCGCCATTTTAATTCTTCGAAAAAATTCATTGTCAGTCACTTATTTCTTAGAATGCTGGCAAATATAGTAAATAATTTATCAACCTTAGACTAATGCGCAGTTATTTTTCAGAAAACCAATTGCTGTTTTTTAAGACTAATGATTTTTTTCTTTCAAAATAAAACTTGTTTAAGTGTGTTTTTTACACTATTTTTGTTTTTTAATTTTCTTATTCAAAATAATCATATCATGAGTCGGAAAAATATATTTTTAATTTTTGTTAGTTTACTGATTCCTTTTATGTGTCTGGCAGAAAAAACTTATCAGGTAAAAAGTCCAAACGGCAATTTAGTTGTTATTTTATGGCTTGACTCAAATGGGAAGCCTTTCTATAAAATAAATTTTACTAATAAGCCAATCATAGAGTCATCGAAGCTCGGCATACAAATGAACGATATTGATTTTACCAGAGGTCTTACCATTGAAAAAATTGATGGACCACAATTGGTAACCGATAGCTACCAACTTTTAACTGGAAAGCGATTAAATTGTGTGTATAAAGCAAATCAATTACGTGTATCATTAAAGAATAATAAAAACAATACTTTCCTGATAGTTTTTCAAGTATCGGATAATGGTGTTGCATTTCGTTATGAGTTTCCTGATAAGTCAAACAATAAAAAACGCATAGAGAGAGAAATTACAAGTTTTAATTTTCCAATTGATTCAAGAGCATGGTTGCACCCACACGCCGATGCACATACTGGTTGGAGCAATACACAACCATCGTACGAAGAAAATTACTGGATGGATATACCAGTAGGAACCAGAGCACCTCAAAAGGCTGGATGGTCGTTTCCTGCATTATTTAACACTAATGGTAACTGGATTTTGCTTACCGAATCGAATGTTAAAAGAAATTATTGTGGTTCCCGCTTATCAGCTGATTCACCAGATGGTGAGTATACAATTACCTTTCCACAAGAACTGGAACGTACTGATTCCTTAGCAGCTGTATTTCCCGAATCGACTTTACCATGGTACTCTCCGTGGCGTGTTATTATAATTAGTAATAATTTGGGAGATATAGTAGAATCGACTTTGGTAACCGACCTTGCTGAGCCAGCAACAGCAATTGATTGGTCGTGGGTTAAACCTGGCCATGCCTCGTGGTCGTGGGTTTTATTAAAAGACGATTCTACTATTTATTCAGTTCAGAAACGTTTTATCGACTATGCTGCCCAAATGAAGTGGCGTTATTGTTTAATAGATGCATACTGGGACAAACAAATAGGTTATGAAGGTATTCAAAGACTTGTTGAATATGCAAGAGAAAAAAATGTAGGTATAATTTTATGGTATAATTCGGCTGGCGACTGGAATACTGCTCCGCTTACTCCACGTAATTTAATGTTCGACAAAGCCATACGTAATATAGAGTTTGAAAAAATCAGCCGCATGGGTGTAGTTGGAGTAAAGGTTGATTTTTGGGGTGGCGACGGCCAATCAATGATGGAATACTACCACGATTTGATTGAAGATGCCGCTAAATACAAACTTATGGTTAATTGCCATGGTACCACCATACCTCGAGGCTGGAATCGTACCTATCCTAATTTAGTGACTATGGAAGCTGTTAAAGGTTTTGAATTTGTAACCTTTGAGCAAGCCAATGCCGATCAACAACCTTCGCATTGTACAATTTTACCTTTTACCCGTAATGTAGTTGGCCCTATGGACTTTACACCCATGTGCTTTTCGGAAGTTCCAAATATTAAACGACTTACATCAAATGCATTTGAATTAGCATTATCTGTTTTATTTCAATCAGGTATACAACACTTTGCTGAAATACCAGAAGGAATGGCTAAACAACCTGAATACATCCGACAGTTCCTTTCAAACTTGCCCGAATTCTGGGAAGATATTAAATTTATCGACGGTTATCCGGGAAGTTTTGTTGTTTTAGCACGTAAAGGCAACCAAAAATGGTATGTAGCCGGAATCAATGGCAAAAATGAAATCCGAGAATTGACAGTTGATATGTCGAAACTTGCAAAAAGCAACCATATACAAATTATTACCGATGGAATTGATAACCGATCGTTTAACCAATATTTTGAAAAACAACCTAAATTTACTATTCAATTAAAACCATTTGGTGGGTTTGTGGCTGTGGTTCAGTAATAAATTGAGCTTTATCATGCATTTCGTTGCCGAATCGCTTCAAAAGTAATGATGGCTGCTGATACCGAAACATTCAGTGAGTCTATCTGGCCATGCATAGGAATTATAATATGCCTATCGCAATTATTTAACCAAAAATCAGAAAGCCCATCAGATTCCGACCCAAATACTATTGCAGTTGGCTCTTTAAAATTAACTGTATAAATTGAAAGTGCATTATTGGTAAGAGCTGCACTCATGATGTTAATTTTATTAGTTTTTAACCAGCTTAAAGCTTTCTCGTTCGAAGTCAATGCAAAAGGTACAGTAAAAATAGTACCCCTACTCGATCGAATAACATTTGGATTAAAAATATCTGTCTGGCTATCGCAGATAATAACAGCATCGACACCAGCTGCATCGGCTGTTCGTAATATTGCTCCAATGTTTCCAGGTTTTTCAACCTTTTCAAGCACAAGTATAAATGGATTATGAGACAATGATATTTGATTTATTTCAAATATCCTAGTTTCAAATAATGCTATAACAATCTCTTTTTCAACAGAATAAGAAATTTTTGAGGCTATTTGTTCCGATATTAGGTAAACATCAAAAGGTTTATTTAAATATTCACTAATAAAAGTAATAGAAGCATAGTCGGTGGCATAAACACTATGTAATGAATATCTGTTTTTTAGAGCGTATTGAATCTCTTTTTTCCCCTCAACAATAAACAATCCTTGTTTTCGCCTTTCGCCGGGTTTATTGAGTTTAATAATGTTTTTTATTTTGGGATTGGCTGTGCTAGTTATTTTATCATGAATCATTTATTGGAATTTATTTTGAACAAAATTAGAAAAATATTACTTAGCAATGAATTTAAATAAATTGATAATTTTGTCCCATTTCAATTTGAATATGTGTATACACCATTCTGAATTTAATTCTAGCAAAGGTAATTGGTTAATTTAAATATCATATGTGCATGCAATTTTGGCTTAAATATTTCGAAAAACTTAAAAATGACATACTTATCTTCCCCCTTGATACGCGCAAATTTATTACTTCAAATTTCTTTTTTGGGTTATTTAATCCCTTTTACATCATATTTAGCAATACATTTATTTTTCAAGTAACATCGGGCGATTTATCGAAAAACTTAATTTATTGCATCTTTACATATATAGGCATAATGCTTGGTTTTATTCTTACCGGAAAAATAGCCACCCAATTTTCGTTCCGAAATTTGCAAATTATAGGAATATGGGTCATGTTTTTTACCATTTTGTTTCTATTTTTTATTAAACCAAACCAGATTAATGACATTATATTATTGATAATCGGATTATCAACCGGAATGGGTAGTGGTATTTATTGGGCATCACGAAATTTTTTAACACTTAAATTAACATCGAACGAAAATAGAGATTTTTTCAGTGGTATTGACTATATCCTTATAAGTGCTGGACGTATTATTACGCCCTTTATAATTGGTATATTTATTGGAGTTGGTATAAAAAATGGATGGTTTAGTGCTTCAGTTGCATACTTATCAATACTAATACCTGCACTTGTATTTGCAACATTTGCAACTATATTTTCATTGCGAGTAAAAAATCACTTCTTTTTACAAAACGAACTGCAATGGATAAAACAACCTACTTTGGTATGGCAGGATATACGAAAATTGTTCTTTTTCCTAGGCTTTTATCAGGGTACTTTTTTTGTGGTTCCTACCGTTTTTATAATGAAGTTTCTTGGAAGTGAAAGTTTAGTGGGAAGCTTAAATGCACTCTGTTATATGCTCTCCATATTAATCATTTATGCGGTTAGCAGCCGTTCATCAATTGAACATAGAACTATTATTACTAAAATAGGGTTTTATCTTTTTTTAGCAGGCACATTTAGTTTTGCTGCATTTTTACCAAGTTTTCCTGAACTAGGAACTTATATTTTAGTTTTCATGATGTTCTTTACGGAATCAATTCTTAACTTTCCTGCTCGAGCAACAATGCTTACTGTTATTGATTCCGATAAAAACATTTATGGCTCAGATGGCTATCAACACTTAGTCGATATTGAATTATTTTCGGAGTTTGGTCGCATTGCAGGATTAATATTATTTTATCTGCTTTACCGGATTTTACCCGATAAAATATCATTACCTCTTTATGTAAATGTAATAGCACTGTTTCAATGGCAAACAGTAAAAATGTCAAAAAAAATAAATGGTCGATAGGAATTAGGTTAGTGCTTAACCATAATTACACCTTTATTCAGAATAACGTCCATTAAATAACCTGTGCATATACCTTTAACAGTAATAGAATCGCCCACCGAAATATTATCAGAAAAATCATTTTTTTCTACGATTCTACATACTACACCCTGAATAGATTCATTATCTCGAAGTGTAATATTAATTCCGCTTGAGTCATTTGAAATATCAGCAACAATACCAGTTACCTCAAGTACTTTATCAAGATATTTTTGGTTTGCAGCTTGTTCGTCAGTTTCATATTCACTAACTAATTGCTTACAACTAACGATGATATCAGCCTTTTTGTTTGCTACTGACTCGGGTGCTTTTCGAAATACATATAACCCAACTGCTATAGCTGCTATAATACCAATAACGACTAAGCCAACAATTATTTTTAAATACTTTTTCATTAGAATTCAATATTTTAAATTATGAGTATTAATAACCATCAAGTCATGTTAGATACAAAGGTAATATTTATTTTTTTAATAAACGTATTGATTTTAGATTTGTGATTATAAATGAAAATATCCAATTAATATACTTTTATATCATTGATACTCAAAACAATTATAAAAATTCCTTTTTAAACTTGTTCAATTTTTATTTTAAAATAGTTAGAAAAAATTTATAATTTCTTAAATTTTAACATTTATCTAACATATTTTTATATGATATTGTCTTTCAGGTTTTTAATTAATATTCTTTTATATTTTTATGTATTCTTTCTAATAAAAATAATAATTTTTTTGTTAAAGCAAAAGTTATTTTTTGTATTTTAGTCGAGCTCATTTAAATCTTTTATATTAGTCAAAACTTAATTATCAAAATATAATGAATATCAAAAAATTATTATTTCTACTAGCGCTTCTATTGGGGGTGTTAAGCTGTACCCAGAGGCCAAAAGAAAATGAAAAAAACCAATTAAATGACACCCTATTAAATGTTAGCGATCAAAAAACATTTCAGAGTGTATATTATCGATTTCCAACTCCTAATGAGGTATTTACTTTCATTAAAAGCGAAAATATACCTTTTGATGCTACGCTAACAAATCCATTGAAAAATTTAGATAAATATCTTGATTCGAAGTCGCAAACAATTGCTTTAGGAATTTATATTGCTGATTTAGCCTACCTAACTTTATTTGAATCATATAATAATTCAGTAGCCTATTATAAAGCCATTCATAATTTAAGTGAGAAAATCAGAATTACTTCGGCATATGATTTAGAAGTAGCTAAACGGATTGAAAAAAATTTATTAAATCTTGACTCATTGCGTAATATATCGATTGACTCATATTCAAGCATGGTTGAATTCTTAATCATGAACAATCGAGAAACTACGCTGGCATTAATCGCATCTGGCGCATACATTGAATGCTTTTATATAGCCTTTAACCTGGCAGGTAAATATTCTCCAAATAACCCATTAATTTTGAAAATTATTGATTTGAAATATGCTTTCGATAATTTATACGCTTATCTTCAAATATATTCCGATAATCAACAGGTTAAAGAAGTAGCCAATGAAATGTCGCATTTGAAAGAGCTTTTCGATCAAATAAAAGAAAATAAATCGAAAAAAACAACAGTAAAACAAGATAAAGATGGCAAATTAATTTTCGAAGGAGGTACAACCCTCGAAATTAATGAAGAAACTTATAATGCAATTAAAAACGAAGTATTTAAATTACGAAAAGCATTTATTTAATAAACCCTTAGAATTATAAACTAATATGAAAGCTATAAAATATTTACATATTCTCATACTGGCTGTCACCGCTCAAGTTTTGTTAGCACAAGATTGTTATTATTTTCATGAGTATCAGTGTAAATTTCCAGACAATACCTATTATCTAAATGGACAATCTCGCAGTGCATTGTTTACATATGGCATGACATCACAATTTAAAATGGTAACTTTTGGTGGTGAAGATTACCACATTAGCATTTGTTACCAATTAAAAGTTAAATATGTACGATTTCGTTTAATAGAAGACAATGAAGAAAAGACAGTTCTTTTCGATAATGCCGAAAATAAGTATGCTACAGAAGTATTCTTTTCAAATAATGTAGCACGACGTATCATAGTAGAAATAAGCGTTCCCGACGAAGCCTTAACAAAAGACAAAACTCCTCAATGTGTAGGTGTATTAATTCATTCGAGAAAAACCTTTAAGGAACCTAAAAATAAGTTAGGTTTCTAAAGATTTCTATCGATGTCCAAATGCATTTTCTAATCGTTTGAATAGTGTTTTAAGGTTCACATTAAATGTAAGTTGACCGTGTTCTGCAATTGAAACAGTACCAGTTTCTTCTGATACAATTATTACAAACGAGTCGTTTAGTTCGCTCATACCTAAACCTGCACGATGTCGCATCCCCAGGTTTTGAGGTAAAATAGTACTTTGCGACATCGGTAACATACAACGAGCAGCAAAAATTTTATCTTCAATAATAATAATGGCTCCATCGTGCAAAGGATTGTTTTTAAAGAAAATACTCTCTATAAGCGCAGCAGAAGTATTAGCGTTTATAATTTCACCGGTTTCGGCATATAACTGTAAAGCCGAATTTCGTTCAATCACAATGAGTGCACCAGTTTTACTTTTTGACAAATTATTGCATGCTCTTGCTATTTCTTTAATTTTTACTTGAGGTCGAACCTCTTTAGTAATAAATAAATTTTGAAGAGCAAAACGTTTCGACATGTAACGAGTTCCAACCATCAGGATAAATCGACGAATCTCCTGTTGAAAAACTACAATTAAAGCAATGATACCAACCCCAATTACCTGACCTAGTATAGATGATAACAATTGCATGTTTAATGCCTTGGTTATCAACCAAATTAAGTAAATGGTAAATATGGCAATAAAAATATTAATGGCTACTGTACCTCGTATTAATGAATAAAACTGGTACATAATGATCGTTACCAGTAAAATATCTAAAATATCAAGGAATCGAACTGTGATAAAAAGTTCTAACATTTACAATTATTTTGAATTATGACAAAGTTAGAAAAATAAAGCCTATAAAACCATTGTGACAAACATTTTTATTTCAAACATCCAACTCCCGAAATAAATCTAATAAGATTTTTTTTTCGTTCTCCCAACATAATTCTTTAGCTGCTTTAATCAAGTTTTGCTTCCAAAACATCATTTTTTCTTCATTAGTTATCATTTCATTAATGATCTGGGCTAAAAGTTCAGGATTGGTTTCGTTGGTAGTTCGACCAATCTGATAGGTATTTACAATTTTAGCCATTTCAGGAAAATCTGAAGCCAATATTGGAACATTTGCTTGAATGTAATCAAATAATTTATTTGGTAATGCGTAATAATAATTTAAGCCCATATTATCTTCGAGCGAAATACCAAGATTTGCTTTTGTTGTATACATATGAAGTTCATTTAATGGAATTCGTCCAAAAAATTTAATTCTTTCAGATGCTACTGACCGAGCTGCTTTTTCCTTTAATTGTTCCTCAATATCGCCACTTCCTAAGATGTAAAAAAAATAATTATCAGGCAAATAAGCCATTGCATCTATTACTTTTTCAATACCTCGACCTATATTTAATGCACCTTGATATAATATGATTTTTTCTTTTCTAACATTATTATCCTCACCTGTTAAATTCTCTTTACGAAAAGGCAAGTTACGAATTACCTTAAATTCAGTATTATATTTTCTAAAATACAAGTTGGCTATTGACTCACAAACAGTATAGCAATAACTGATGCGGGGAACAAACATTTTTTCAATCCAGTACCAGACTTTTTGAATACGTGGACGATTAATTAATTCGGGAACTTCAGGAAAATATTCATGACTATCGAAAAGAATAGGTATATTTTTTATTCTTGCTACAAAATAGTTAGGAATAATTGTATCTAAATCATTTGCAACCAATATATTATTCCTCCTTGTTAATAAATACAGAAATAAATATAAGTTAAATGTAGCGTAAAATAAAAAGCCTTTTTTAAATGGAATTTTTAATAAAACAACTTTATAATTTCTATTAGAGAAATTATAGCTTTTGTTATGTAGCTTTCTCCCTACCACCACTACATCAAAATTATTTTCGGCTAAAGTAGTTGCAATCCGATGAACTCTCTGGTCGGCAACCATGTCGTTTGTTACAGATAAATAAATAATTTTATTCATTATCCAACTTTTTAGAGTTCAGGTTTCTATTTTTTTGTTCTTCGAGGTATTGATCAAGCATCTCATTGATCTCATCTTCATCGGGATTAAGTTCCCAATCATATTTCTGAGGCTGCGGTCCTTCATGACGAAATAAAATAGCCAGAATAAGTCCGGCCAAACCGCCCGATAAGTGAGATTCCCATGATATATCAGGAACAAAAGGAAATATTCCCCATATCATGCCTCCGTAAAGAAAAACAACAATTAACGAAATGGCTGCCAGCGCTGGTATTTTTCGAATGGCTCCACTAAAAAAAAGAAACGACCCCAAACCATATACCAATCCACTGGCACCTATATGATATGCATGACGCGCACCTACCCATACCCATATGCCCGAAATGATCCAGGTTAGAAAAAATGTTTTAAAGGCAATGGGATAATAAAAGTAAAAGGTAGCTAATGTAAAAAGTAAAAATGGAACTGAATTATTAATTAAGTGTTTAAAATTTTCATGAATTAAGGGAGCAGTAATAATTCCTATTAACCCCTTTGCTTTTTGAGGATAAATGCCTAAAAAGTAAAATGATGTATCGAAACTTATTTCAATTATTTTTATACTCCAGATAATAATTAGAAATGATATAGTAAAAATTATACTAATCCATATTTTATTTTTTTCGTTCATATGATTAATTTTTAAGCCGAGCATAAACTCCCAGAGGTAATCGTCGTTGCGCTTGATCAATAACAATTAGTTCGCCAGCTTCAATAAATTGAGGTTGAAAGATAGTGTTTAGCAAATTTTCGGCAATTAGCGGAGAATAACCCATAGAGTAAAGATTAAGTACTAAAAATGACGACCTCGAATTTAATAATAGCTTACAATACTTTAAAAGTTCATTCAGAGCCTCTTCAAGTATCCATTTTTCACCGTCTGGACCACGACCGTAAGCAGGAGGATCAAGAATAATTCCGGTATACATTTTACCTCGCTTTACTTCACGTCGAACAAATTTCATAGCATCATCTACAATCCATCTAATATTATCGAACGAACTGGCTATCATATTATCTTTAGCCCAGTTAACCACCTGTTTTACAGCATCGAGGTGAGTTACATCTGCTCCTGCTGCTCTGGCTGCAAGTGAAGCGCCGCCGGTATAAGCAAATAAATTTAGAACCCGAACGTCGGTCGATTTCATTTCTTTAATAGTATCGTATATAAAGTTCCAATTCTCAGCCTGTTCAGGAAAAATACCTACATGTTTAAATGAAGTGAGAGCTAATCTAAATTTCAAACACATATCTTTATAATGATATGTTACATACCAGCTCTGAGGTGTACCCTGTTTCAATTTCCACTCACCTCTTTCAAAATTATTAACCTGATTATTTGTTTTTTTAAGCTGAAATTGGGCATGAGCTAATTTTTGCCATTCTTTATCAGGTAATGATTTATCCCATATGGCCTGTGGTTCAGGTCGTGAAACTACAAAATCACCAAACTTTTCAAGTTTTTCAAAATTGCCCGAATCAATTAACTGATAATCTTTAAAATATATGGGTTGCTTGAGATCTATCATTAAAAAACAAAAATTAAAAAATAAAAGTACAAAATTATTTAAAGAAGATGCAATATTTATTGCTATTTGAGTCAATGTTTACCCCATAAAGATAAATTTCTTAGCGGTTTATTAATTATTGACATGAAAAGTGTTATCAACAAGGTCATACTCCCTCCAAATATTATAGAAGGAACAAGTCCCATAATTCGGGCAGCTGCACCTGATTCAAATGCTCCGAGTTCATTCGAGGATCCGATAAAAATGCTATTTACAGCCGATACCCTACCCTTCATTTCGTCGGGTGTAAAAACCTGAAGGATGGTTTGCCGAATAATCACATTAATACTATCGAACATTCCACTTAGGAATAAAAAAATAAATGCAAGTAAAAACGTTTTGGAAAGAGCAAAAGCAATGATACTTATTCCAAATCCAGCAATAGAAAGAAGCAGTTTCTTCCCCATATTCTTTAAAGGTGGATGTACCATTAAGTATGCCGACATGATTATAGCTCCTATTGCAGGACTGGCACGTAAAATTCCTAAGGCTTGAGGTCCAAGGTTAAGCACATCCTTAGCAAATGCAGGTAATATAGCAACCGCTCCACCAAATAAAACACCAAACATATCGAGCGAAAAGGCACCCAGAAGTATTGGGTTTTTAAATACAAAGCGGATTCCTTCGCTTATGCTTTTAAATATATTGGTACTTGATTTTGAAGATGGATTCCCTGGTGATGAAATTTTAGATATAATTAGAAAAGAACTTAAATACATTATGAAAATTATCAAATATGCTGGAAATTCAGCATTAAACAAACCATATATTAATCCGCCCATCGACGAGCCAGTAACAGCCGCTATTTGCCAATTAGTAGTATTCCATGTAGCAGCTTGTGCATACAAGTTCCGACTAACTAATTGCCCTAATAAGGCATTATGTGCAGGCATTAATATTCCACGCGATAAGCCGGTAAGTATAATTGCTAAAAATATGGGTAATATTCCAAAAACTTTTATTAAGTCGAGTTGTGGAATTGTATAAATCATAACAAAAAATGACCCAAAAATTAATAATACTGTTGTTGAAAGAATGATTTTCTTTCTATCCCACAAATCGACATAATGACCAGCAAAAAGTGTAATACTTACCATTGGTATTACCTCGGCTATTCCGATTAAACCTAATATAAAAACATTGTTGGTAAGCTTATATAAATGCCAGCCAATAACAACCGATTGCATTAGCGTGGCTGCAGTGAGAATGAAGCGATATGCTAAAAATAATTTAAAGTTTCGGTTTTTTATAATCGTGAAGTCCAACATTTTTTAAATCATCGTTCAATGAGCAAGCAAAAATAAAACAATAAATCAAAATATGCTGTAAATACTTATAATAGAACAGGCGGCGGTAGTATGACTTAAGTCTAAAATCTTAAACTTTTAAACAATATATATTCAAAAAACATCAAAGTGTAAAAATTACAATTCAACTTATTTGGCTTACTTAATAAAACAGTATAAGACTTTTTAGATATAATGTTTAGAAATAAAAATATTATCTTTCACGAAATTTTAAAATAATGAGTCAACAACATCACATTATAAAATTAAGCATAATAGTTATATTTATAACTATTACACTATTTAAACCAGTTGAAGCTCAGGAACAACGTTTAACACTCCAACAAATCATTGATAGTGTTAAAATAAATCACCCATTAATCAAATCATATGAATTAAATTCTAAATTTTACAAGCAACCTTTTGCTATTCCAATACCTCCAACCGAAGTAATATTTCGAAATGGATACTTATATGGGATAAATAAAGAGTTGGAATTAAGAATTCGTCAGGAATTTGGGTCTCCTTTTCAATGGAATATCCAGAAATCATTAAACCAATCAGCTTCGTTATTAGAAACTCATATGAGTACACTAAAACAAATGGAATTAATTGCCGATATAAAAAAAAAATATTACGAATGCTTATTTTTTCAAGTTAAGCATAATACTTTAAAACATATTATTAAAACATTAGAGTTCTTTTATGAGTCATCAGGTTGGATGACCAACGATTCAAATGAAATAGAAAAATTAAAAATTGAACAATTAATCAATAAATGGGTGGTTTTAACAGATGATACTTATCATGAACGATTGTATAGTGAAAATAAACTGGTACATTCGGCTATGCTTTTTAATTACACTGTTCCAGCCGACACAATATTAGAACTTTATCAGATTGAGCCAGTAGCAACTGCAGAGACTCGCACTCCCGCTACCTTTTATAAAACACTTTCGATCGATAAAAAGAATTATGCCCAACTGACCTATAAAATGAAAAAAGCAGCCTTATATCCTTCCTTTTTTGCTGGATATCAAGTCCGCAACCATGGAAATAAGAACTACTTTTCGAGCTGGGAATTTGGTGTTCGTGTTCCTATGTATTGGAAGGACTTTAAAAACGAAATTGATAAAGCCTCATTAGCTATTCAGTTAGCTGAATATGACCAACTGTTAAATGAGTCTGAGATAGAAAAAAACACGGCAAACTTATTGGTTCTATTGAATAAATACTTTGTTCATTTAAATCATTTAAGAAACTATGCGCTTACAGGTGCACAAAAAATTGAGAATTTACTTATTAACAAAGTAATTGACAATAAGATAATTACTTATTCTGATTTTGAAATATACCTTAATTATCAGGAACAGATAATTGATTATTACGAAACCATTAACAAGTATAATCAGGCTGCTATTGAACTAGAATTATATGCCTATTAAAACAAAAAGTTCGGGTGTTATTTAAAACCCCGAACTTTACCATATTAAACTATTTAAGTTAACTTACTTATAGCAAAATCAGGTGCTGATTTATAAAATTTTTCGCGCAATAGTTTTGCTGCTTTAACCATGTTTGCAATAGCCAGTTTAGTTTCATCCCAGCCACGTGTTTTTAATCCACAATCGGGATTTACCCAAATTTGATGATAATTAATTACTTGTGTTGCTTTCATTAATAATTCGGTTATTTCGTTTACTGAAGGTATTCGAGGCGAATGAATATCATAAACACCAGGGCCGATATCATTTGGATATTTAAAGTTTGAAAAGGCTTGAAGTAATTCCATTTGCGAACGCGATGTTTCAATTGTAATTACATCGGCATCGAGCGATGCGATAAATTCGATGATATCGTTAAACTCTGAATAACACATATGTGTATGAATCTGGGTATCATTGTTAACATGTGCAACAGCTATTTTAAAGGCCTTAATAGCCTGTTGTAAATAATTATCCCAATCTTTCTGACGTAAGGGAAGTCCTTCTCGTAAAGCAGGTTCATCGACCTGAATTATTTTTATACCCGAGTTTTCAAGATCGGAAACTTCATCACGAATGGCAAGAGCTATTTGAAACAATGTTTCATATCGGGGTTGATCGTCACGCACAAACGACCATTGTAACATAGTAACAGGGCCTGTTAACATGCCTTTTACAGGCCGATTTGTTAATGATTGAGCAAATGTTATCCATTCAACCGTCATAGGTTCGGGACGGTACACGTCGCCAAAGATGATTGGCGGTTTTACACATCGCGAACCATAACTTTGCACCCATCCATGCTGCGTAATGGCAAATCCTTTAAGCTGCTCACCAAAATATTCAACCATGTCGTTGCGTTCAAATTCACCATGTACTAAAACATCAAGGCCAACTTCTTCTTGCCACTCAATTGACTTCTGTATTTCACTACGGATTGCGCGTTTATATTCAACTAATGTTATTTGTTGTTTTTTAAATCTGGCACGTAATTGACGAATCTCCGATGTTTGTGGAAAAGAACCAATAGTTGTGGTCGGGAATAAAGGCAAATTAAAGTGTTGTTGTTGAATTTTCTTCCTTTCTTTATAGGCCATTTGACGTTCCGTCGAAATTTTCGAAATTTCTTTCATCCGTTCTCGAACCTGTTCAACCACACTATATGACGAAATCCTACGAGCTTTTTGTATACGAATATTTTTTACAAGCATCTGAAATGCATCGGCATCGTCGGTTGCATTACCATTCTTTAATTTTGCTAATGTTACAATTTCTTCAATTTTTTGCTGAGCAAAAGCCAACCACGATTTTACTTCTTCAGCAATATGGGTATTATTTTTCTCAAGTTCAACATCATAGGGAACATGCATGAGTGAACACGATGGAGCAATCATTAAGTTCTCCTGGGGTTTAATACTAATGGCTTTATTAATTATAGATAGCGAATGTTCGAAATCATTACACCATATATTTCTACCATCCACTATACCGAAAGAAAAATACTCAATATTTTTTAGTTTATTTAATAGAGTTTCAAGTTGTTCGGGAGCACGTACCAGATCAATATGCAGACAATCGATTGGTAACTTTCCAATCAATTCGGCATGATGTTCAACACCTCCAAAATAGGTGGCTAGCATGATTTTACAATTCAATTTTGACTGGCAAATCATCTGGTATGCTTCCAGAAATGCATTTTTATGACTTTCATTTAAATCGAGGGCAAGTATTGGTTCGTCAATCTGAATCCAGTTTGCCCCTAATTCTGATAATGTTTGAATAACCTCAATATAAATTTGAACCAATGGTTGGATTAATGAAAATCGATCAAAATGATTTTCTTTTTCTTTACCCAGATATAAATAACTAACTGGTCCTAGAAGCACAGGTTTGGTAATTATGCCGTGCTCTTTTGCTTCAATAAATTCATCGATGGGCTTTGTTGAAAGTAGTCTGAATGTTTGACCTTTTGAAAACTCAGGTACCAGATAATGATAATTTGTATCAAACCATTTGGTCATTTCAAGGGGGGAAATATTAAGATTATTGTGCTGATAACCACGTGCCATAGCAAAATAAACCTCAAAATAAGACTCAAAAGAAGATGAAAGCAATGGCGCAAACCGTGGCGGAACATTTCCAACCATCATACTGGTATCAAGCACCTGATCATAAAATGAAAAATCGTTCGACGGTATTAAATCAATACCCTTTTCCTTTTGTAACAACCAATTCTGTAATCGAATAGTCTTCCCTACCTCAATGAATTGATCGGTTGTAATCTTTTTTGTCCAGAATTTTTCGCAGGCAAATTTCAATTCACGTTGCTTGCCGATGCGAGGATAACCTAAATTGTTTGTTAACATAATAAAAAATTTTTTAGTTAATAAAAACAACCAAAGGCTTTCAATTATGCATCGACAATGCTTTTCAGGATTAATACATGTACAAAGAGGTGTAACCACAATAGAAGGAAAGTGTAAATAACTTGTGGCTCAGCATCCGACATGCTTTTTTGACGCGAAAAAGCATTGTCAATACCTTTTAAGGCAGGTCTCCTGACTTACACCGTTTTTATCGTCCTTCCCATTCGAATTAGTTTGAACAGTGGACATATCTGATAAAAACACAGCTGGTGATTACAGTTGCGCGACAGTTCGTGATTCTCACACGATTCCCTTTTAATTCCGATTCCTCGGAAACCTTAAAAGTTAAAGAAAGAACCCATTTTAATAAGGCAAATATAATTTATTTTCAATTACCAGTTCCATGCATTGATATAACGCCTTTTTGTGATCAGTTTTAATAATATAATTAAAGTAGTAATTATCAATAATTTATCATTTTCAAATTGATTACACTTTTATTTTTAATAATTTTTTAAAAGAAAGTCAATCGCCATCCTATTTACAGATTAATCAGCCAACAATAGGTTATAACTCATAATAAAAATTTATAAGAAATTTTTATTTAGAATGAATAAAAATTATTACCTTTACCGAAGCAATAAAACTGGAAAATATATGGTGAATGATGAAGTAAAAGAAACCGTTAAAAAGTTATTTACCGAATATTTAGAGCGAAAAGGGCATCGGAAAACTCCCGAACGCTATGCCATACTTGATGAAATATATTCGCGCAGTGGGCATTTTGATATTGAAACGCTTTATGTATTCATGAAAAATAAGAACTACCGGGTTAGCCGGGCCACGTTATATAACACCATTGAATTATTACTCGATGCCAATTTAGTAGTTAAACATCAATTTGGTAAAAATATAGCCCAATTTGAAAGAGCTTTTCAATGTATACAGCACGATCACCTGGTTGATATCAGAACAGGTAAAGTAATTGAATTTTGTGATCCGCGCATACAAATGATTATAAAAACGGCATGTGAGTTAAACAACTTTACACCTTCGCATCATTCGCTTTATATTTATGGGTACAGTAATGACGATAATGAACAAAAAGAAGAGAAGGTTTTAAAAATCAATATACCAGACAAAAAATCACAATCCAGCTAAATTCCTGCTCCCATTTCAAAAAGCATTTCACGTGGTTTTCCCTGTACCACTCTGGAATAAGGAGGTAAGTCTTGGGTTAACCAAACATTGCCACCTACTATTGAACCTTTACCAATTGTAATCCGTCCGAGTATGGTTGCACCTGAATAAATAACTACATCATCTTCAACGATAGGATGACGGGGAAGATTCCGCATTGGATTTCCTTCACTGTCGAGTTTAAAACTACGGGCACCAAGTGTTACCCCTTGATATATACGCACATTATTACCAATAATACAGGTTTCTCCAATAACAACACCCGTACCATGGTCTATAACAAAGTTTTCGCCAATTTGGGCACCCGGATGAATATCGATACCAGTTTCACTATGTGCCATTTCGGTTATTATTCGGGGAATAATGGGCACTCCGAGTATATGTAATTGATGGGCTACTCTATAATGGGTAAGTGCTTTTATGCCCGGATAAGCAAAAATAATTTCACCATGACCTTTAGAAGCTGGATCGTACATATACATGGCATTTACGTCTTTTGCCAGCTTTTCTCTAATTTCAGGAAGAGCTTCTATAAACGATAAGGCAGTGTTTTCCGTATCAATTTTACAAGTATCACAGGCTTCGCATTCATCGTTTGTGCACTCAAAACAATACCCACGTTTAATTTGAACCAATAATAATTTAAACAATTTATCCACATTTACACCCATGTGGAATTGCATAGAATGAGGTTTAACTGCTGTATTGCCAAAATAACCAGGAAAAATTATTTCTTTTATCAATTCCATTATTTCACGTATCGATTTTATCGATAACATTTCTTCATTAAGCTGGGGCTTATGATAAACTCGCTCATACGACGAAGGATCTGATAATTGTTGTATTGTCCGATCAAGCGACTGAATTATTTTTTCATTATAATCAATAGTCATAATTATACATTTTGAAATCTAATTATAGCAGATTCTGAGTTATTTTAAATGAAAAAATATCAAAAAATATTCCAGATACAAAGGTATGAAATGTTTTTTGGTTAAATGATAAAAACGATGATTTTTTAGATATGAAATTTTTGAAGTGAAGTACCCGGAGCCGGAATCGAACCGGCACAAGATTGCTCTTACTGGTTTTTGAGACCAGCGCGTCTACCTATTCCGCCATCCGGGCAAAAATTTGAGGAGCACAAAAGTATACAATAGTTTTGAACTTTGCAATACCTTTTGATTTATTAACTATAGAGAACATTATCCATTCACACAAAGCGCATCGTTTAATGCTATGATTGCTTTAGTATAATCTTCACGGTTAATTACAAATTGTATACTTACCTGACTAAGCGATTGAGAAATACTTTCGATATTAATGTTATTTTCATAAAGGGTTTTCGCAGCTTTAGCCAGAATACCAGGTTTGGCAATATTAGTACCCAATGTACATACCAATGCTATATTCTTAACTGTAACTTTATGAAATCTTTTTTTCAGGTCGTCTATTAACTCAGGATATACTTCATCTTCCCAGATAACAGTGGTGATGCTATTTGCATTCGACGATTTATAAATATAGCTGATGTTGTATTTTTTAAAATACTCCATAATAGAATAATCGAACCCCACTTCACCAACCATAAAAGGGTCGTGAACTTCAATAGCTGTAACCTTATCAGAGCCTGTAACTATTTCAATTTTTGATTCTTCACTGATATAATCTTTTGAAATAAGCGTACCTGGATGTTCGGGTTCGAAAGTATTTTTAATTCTGATATTAATACCTGCTATTTCAATTGGTTTAGATGCTTTTGGATGAATAGCCTCCATACCTATATCGGCAAGCTGATCGGCTACGTTGTAATTAGTAAATCCAACGGGTATTGATTTATCAACACCAACTATTTTGGGATCGGCCGACGATAAATGAAATTCTTTGTGTATAATTGCTTCATCGGCTTTGATTTCGACAGCTATTTTGCTAAAAGTAACCTCGGAATATCCTCGATCAAATTCGCGCATAATACCTTCGGTTCCTTTAGTATATCCAGTAGCAATGCACAACACTTTTGAAAAATCAATTCCTTTAAAGGCATTATGAATTCGTTGATCAATAGTTAAATGCTCTGGATCATTAAATCCGCATAAGTCAATAAATTGAGCATTTATACCATTATTTTTTAGAATATTTACCGAATTAAATGCCGAATGTGCTTCACCAATAGAAGCTAATATTTCACGGGCAGCTAATAATATATCTTTTTTTGCAATATAACCAGTAGCCAAAACATCGGCTAAACTGTTTAAATAATTTTTTGTTTGTATAATACGTGTTTTAATAAACTGATCAGCTGCTTTTTGATCTAATCCTATATTTTCGAACTGCCGATTAATAGCTATTAGTTTTTCCAATAACTCGGCCAGTGCGGCATTATAATCTTTACCTTCAGCAAACTTTGCATATATGCCGGGTTCCTTTGTTTTTTTATGTTCCAGCAACCAATTGGTCACATTGTTATATGCCGAAACAACAAATACGCGATTGTAATAATCGCCCGGCTTACGATTACCAATAATTATATTTTTTAGTACCTGATCAAATTGCGACATCGAAGTGCCACCTATTTTTTCAACTGTAAGCATAATTATTTATTCGTTTACTAAAAATTGCCAGCAAAAATAATTTTTTTTACGAAGTTAAAAACTTTGATTCGAGAAAAATAACAAAATTATCAGATAAATTCAGAGGGAGATTTTCCAAAATATTTTTTAAAACACTTACTAAAATATTTTGGGTCACTAAATCCTACCTGATATGCAATTTCTGCAATCGATTTTTCTCGTCCACCTATTAGTGTCATGGCTCGCTTCATCCTTAACGATAAAATAAATTCGTTGGCCGAAAGCCCTACTATTGATGTCAATTTTTTATGTAGTAAACTTCGACTTATACATAGTTCAGCCGCAAAGTCTTCAACACTAAAGTTTGAATTGCTCATATGTTCATTTACAATACGTATTGCTCTTTCCAGAAATTTTTCATCAATTTTATTGCTGGTAATTTCTTTCGATATGGGAAAAATTCGTTCAGTAAATAAGCTCTTTAACCGTTCACGATTTTCAATTAAACTTCTCAACTTTGCCACCAGTACGGGTATATGAAAAGGTTTAGCAATATAATCATCGGCACCAATTTCCAGGCCTTCAACAAAATTTTCCAATTCGGCTTTCGCCGATAAGAGGATTACTGGTATATGTGAAGTAGCTAATTCACTTTTTAATTGCTGACATACTTCTAATCCATCCATCTCTGGCATCATAACATCACATATAACTACATCGGGAGACTCATCAATGGCTAATTTAATCCCCTCACGACCATTATAAGCGTAAAATATTTTAAAATATTCCGATAATGATGAAGAAATAAATGAAACAAGCTCAGCATCATCATCGATAATTAAAACTGAATATCGATGATTATTTGAAGGATTAATAAAATGTGTATCTTTTTGACTAATTGGAACTATATTAGTAAATACAGTAGCCGTTTTCTGTACCTCAGGAACCAGATAATTTACCTTTTCTATAGTAAATCCAGCTTGTTGAAAATAATGGCCAGCCGGAAGTAAAACCCTAAATGTTGTTCCCACACCTATGGTACTCTTAATATACATATATCCGTAATGTTCTTTAACCATTTCACGGGTTATATATAAACCAATTCCTGAACCTTTAGTTCTTTGAGCAAAAGGCGTATTAATCCGATAAAATCGTTTAAAAATCTCTTTAATCTGTTCGTTTGATATACCAATTCCTTCGTCACTTACTATGATTTCAATGAATTGACTTGTAAGAACAGGTTTTTCTGGACTTACAATCAATATCTCATCTTTATGAGGTAAAGAACTATTTACCATTTCCATGTTAAAGAATACAACTTTATTTTCAGGAGTATATTTAAATGCGTTCGAAAGCAAATTATATATTATGTTTTCAACTTTCTCTTTGTCAAATGCTGCAATCATTGTCTGAGAACCTGATTTTATAATAAATTCAATTTTTTTCTGTTGCGCAACTGAATGAAATGAATGTACTATATCAAAAACAAACCTGATTATGTCTGTTTCAATTAATTTAAGCTCGGTTTTTCCGGCTTCAATTTTACGCAATTCCATTATTTGATCAACAAGGTGTAACAACCGTTGCGCATTTTTATAAATAATTTGTAAATGTTCGCTTATTGGTTTACCTAATGGTTCTTTAATTAGTTGCTCTAATGGGGCTAAAATTAGAGTCAAAGGCGTTCGAAATTCATGAGAAATATGTGTAAAAAGACGAAGCTGCTGTTTCTGCGAAAGCTGAACTTTTTTATTCATTTCCATTAATCGGTTTCGTTGCTCAATAATTTCGGCGTTTTGTATCTCTAACTGCGCTTTTTGTTCTTCAATTTGCTGCTGACGCATTAATAATTGCTTATTTGTTTCTGCTAATAAATTAGCCTGTTTTAACAATTCTTCGTTTTGTTTTTCAATGGTGGCAGTTCGTTGTTCGACTAAAATCTCGAGTTTCCGTTTTTGCTTTTCGAGTGAATAAACCCGCCAACGATTATAAACAATAATTAATGCAATAGCAATTACAACCATTAGGGCACGAAACCACCAGGTTGCCCAAAATGGAGGAACAATTGTCAAGTTCATTGATATAGGTTCCTGCGCCCACTTGCCATCATTATTGGAGGCAAGAACATAAAATTTATATTTACCACCTTTTAGATTGGTATAAATAGCAAATCGACGTTTTGAATCAACTTCAATCCAATGATTATCAAAACCTTCTAATTTATATCGATACTTATTTTTTTCAGGCTGATTATAATGTAAGGCGGAAAACTCAATAACAAATTCATTGGCTTTATAAGATAAAACAATATTTTGAGCACACGCCACACTTACCGGTAAAGAAATTTTTCCATAATATTTTTCTCCAACCGTAACTGATTGATTATATATTTTTAAATCAGTAAAGGCCATTCTGGGCGGATTAGGATCATCAACAATTTCTGACGGATAAAACGCATTCAACCCTCCCATTCCGCCAAAATACATTTTGCCATTTTTATTTTTGAAATATGCCGACCAATAAAATTGATTGCTTAATAGTCCATCAGATTGATAATAATTTTTACAAATGCCTTTTTTGTAGTTGAATTTTGATAGACCATTATCAGTACTTAGCCATAAATTACCCTCATCATCTTCTAAAATGCCATAAATTACACTACTGGCAATACCATTGTTTTCATTAAAATTAATAAACTTTGTTGCTTCGGCGCTGGCATTAGGAACAAGTAAATTTAGACCATAGCCATAAGTGCCAAACCACATGTTCCCTTCTTTATCGGAACAAATAGAGATTACATAGTTACCACTTAAACTATGCTTATCATCAGGTTTATTAAAATACACATTATATCTACTCAAAACAGGATCAATCAAACCATTTTCAGTTGGAATAATCTGAAACAAGCCATTTTCGGTTCCAACCCATAAATTTTCCTGTATGTCGAAAAGCAAACAACCAATTTTTAACACTGGTATTGGATTACCTGAACCAACAAAACTTTCAAATTTGTTAGTTTTTAAATCAAAAATGGAAAGTCCTCCGTATGTACCAATAAACAAACGCCCATGTTTGTCTTCAATTATTGACGAAACAAAAGGATTTACTAATGAGTTAGGCTGACCTGTAGCATTATAATGTAAAAAATGCCCACTTAATTCTTTTCCTTTTGGTAAAAAGTTTATTCCAGAACCCCAGGTACTAATCCATGTATTACCTTTACTGTCGCGAAAAATAGATGTAATAAAATCACTGGAAATCGAATTTGGATTATGCGAATCGTAGAGAAAATGATAATACTTTTTTTTCTTTTTATCATAGATATTAAGTCCTCCACCAGCTGTGCCAATCCATAAATAATCATTATCTTCAAATACAGAATTTATGGTATTATGACTCAGGCTATTAGCATTACCTACTTCATTTTCGTACCACTCAAACCTATGCTGATGTATATTTGTTTTATTAATTCCTCCTTTTTCTGTTCCTATCCATAAATTACCCTCTGAATCGGCAAGTAAGCAGTTTATAAAATCATTATTTAAACCATATCTGTCGTGTAAACGATATTTAAAATTTGTAAAATTATTTGAAGATCTGTTAAAGAAACTAAGTCCTCCAAGTGTACCTATAATCACATTTCCTTTCTTATCTTCAACAATAGCTCTTACTGCATTATGCGATAAACTATTAGAATTATCGGGATCATAATAATACCGATACACCCAATTGGTATTGTGGTCAATCCGATTTAAACCAAAATCAGTTCCTATCCACAAATCACCGTGGCTATCTTCAAATATATCTTGTATTGTATTGGACGAAATTGAATTTGGATTATTAGCTATGTTAGTATAAACAATAAATTGATTTGTTTTTCGTATAAATTGATTTAATCCATTTTGAGTACCTACCCATAAATTACGCTTAGAATCTTCATAAATACAGGTAATACGATTATCAGACAAACTTCCGACCTTATTTGTAGAATAAATATGTTCAACAGAAATAATAGAACTTTCTGTTCCTAGTTTAATTCTATTCAACCCGTTTTCAGCTGTACCTACCCACAAAAAACCGTAACTATCATAAAAAACCACTGTTACATCGTTCGACGATATAGAATTAACATTGGATTCATCATGAAAATAATTTACAAACCGATCTTTTTTGTAGTAATAAAGATTTAAACCATGTCGAGTAGCAACCCATATATTTTGAAAAGAGTCCTGGCATATGCTTCGAACAAAATTGTTGGAAATGGTATGTGAGTTATTCGATGATTGCTTATAAACCGTAAAATTATATCCATCGAACCGATTTAACCCATTCCATGTACCAAACCACATAAATCCTTTATGATCCCTCATCATACAATCGATCATATTTTGAGAAAGACCATTTTCGGTTGTATAATGAGAAAACCGAATGATTTTATTTTGTGTTAGCCCATTTTGCGAAAATGTAAGAAAAAAACACACAAAAAAAATTTGTGTTAATATCTGACGGCATTTATTAATCATTTGATTTTTAATATATAAATGACATAAGAATAAAAATAAAACAAACCGCCTTAAAAAGCACTATTTTTTTTTCAAAATATTAGTGTAATTTTTACACTTATGCAAAAGTAATTAAATAAACTTCTGTTACAAACTATTTTTTTCAAATCAGCGTTAGTAATTTGCTAAACTGATAAAAATACAATTATAGCGATTTCTTAAAAAGAATTAACAAAATATTTTTAAATGAATTGCATTGAATAATTTTCATAATTCACACAATAAATATAAATTTGCGCCATGCAAAAAACAAAACATTTTTTATTTATATCGCTAATAATCGGCATTTTGTTAGCATCTTGCAGTGAATATGAAAAGGTGCTAAAGAGTAATGATTTTGAGTTTAAGTATCGCAAGGCCATGCAATATTATCAGAAAAAAGATTATGCAAGGGCTATAACGGTATTTGAACAAATAGTAAACTATTTCAGGGCAACTGTAAAAGGTGATTCAGTGATGTATTTCTTTGCCCAGAGTTATTATGGCGATGGCGACTATTTAATGGCCGCATATTATTTTAAAGAACTTTCTGACAATTACGCTCGAAGTCCATTTGTTGAAGAATCAGACTTTCAGTATGGATATTGTTATTACCTGTTGTCACCTCGACCCAGTCTTGACCAGGAAAACTCGAATTTAGCAAAAACAGCATTTCAAAAATTTATTTTCAAACATCCTGAAAGCCAATATGTTCCTGAATGCAAGCGTTTAATTGCTGAAATAGATGAGAAACTGGCTACAAAAGCATATCTAAATGCAAAACTTTATTATGATTTGGGGTATTACAAAGCGGCCATTATTGCTCTTCGCAATTGTATTAATAATTATCCTAACAGCAAGTATCGCGAAGAATTAATGTTTATGCTGCTTGACTCTAATTATCAATTGGCAAGTAACAGTATCATTGAAAAACAAAAAGAACGTTATCAATCAACTCTCGACGAGTATTATAGTTTTATCTCAGAATTTCCAAATAGTAAGTTTAATAAAACAGTAGAAAAAATATACAATAAAACCAAAACAGCGTTAGGAATATAAAATTCAATATATTATGCCAACTGATTACAAACGTACTAAAGCACCTGTTACCACAGTCACACAGGATGTAGATAAACTTGAAGCAGCAACTGGCAATATTTATGAAACAGTGGTTATTATTGCCAAGAGAGCTAATCAAATATCGGTCGATTTAAAACAAGAATTAAGTCGCAAACTGGAAGAATTTGCTAGCTACACCGATAATTTGGAGGAAGTTTTTGAAAATCGGGAACAAATTGAAATTTCAAAGTTTTACGAAAAGCTACCAAAGCCAACTTTAATTGCTTTGCAGGAATTTAAAGAAGGTGAAATTTATTATCGGTTACCAAACAACGAATAACGTAATTAACTAAATTGCCTGATGTTAAAAGGCAAACATATTTTATTAGGGGTTACTGGCAGCATAGCAGCCTATAAAGCTGCTGTGCTTGTTCGCTTATTTATAAAGCAGCAAGCCGAAGTAAAAATAATAATGACCCCACTTGCCAAACAATTTATTACACCATTAACTTTAGCTACCCTTTCTAAAAACCCCATATTAGTCGATTTTTTTAATCCTGAAAATGGTCAATGGAATAGCCATGTTGATTTAGGTACATGGGCTGATTTATACTTGATTGCACCAGCCACAGCAAACACTATAGGCAAAATGGCTCATGGTATAGCCGATAATCTGTTACTCACTACCTACCTTTCAGCTCGTTGTCCGGTAATGGTTGCACCAGCTATGGACCTGGACATGTTTATGCATCCTACTACAAAGGCTAATATTGAAAAATTACAATCGTTCGGAAACATTATCATTGAACCTGCAACAGGTGAATTGGCTAGTGGTCTGGAAGGAAAAGGTCGTATGGAAGAACCTGAAAATATAGTAAAAATTATAGAACAATTTTTTAGTCTTAAAAATCAACTGGAAGGAAAAAAAATCCTGGTTACTGCAGGTCCAACCTATGAACCTATTGATCCAGTTAGATTTATAGGCAATTACAGTTCAGGCAAAATGGGTATTGCTATTGCTGAAGAATTAGCTAATCGGGGAGCTGAAGTTGTGCTAATTTTGGGACCCACAAACCAGAAACTAAACATAAAAAACATTACAGTAATTAATGTTACCACAGCTAATCAAATGCTCGAAGCATGCTTGCAATACTATTCGAGTTGTGATGCAGCAATTCTGGCTGCTGCTGTGGCAGATTATCGACCCGTAAAAACTGCTGAGCAGAAAATAAAACGTTCATCGAGCAACATGCAAATTGAGCTAGAAGCTAATCCCGACATTGCCGAAACACTGGGTAAATTAAAATCGAAACAAATTTTAGCAGGCTTTGCTCTTGAAACCGATAATTATATTGAGAACGCTAAATTAAAATTGTTGAAAAAAAACTTTGATTTTATTGTATTAAATCCTGCTAATGTAACCGGTGCTGGATTCATGACCGATACCAATAAAATTACCATCATTGACAAAAACGGAAATATTGAAAATTATCCATTAAAATCTAAAAAAGAAGTTGCTATCGATATTATCAATAAACTCCAACAGCTCATATCATAATTTGTATGCTGGCAAAGAAATTTATATTATTTATTGGGTTGAGTATTGGACTAACATATTCTCATGCACAAGAGCTTAGATGTAACATAAGTATTAACACCCAACAAATTCAGGGGTCGAACAAACAGGTTTATATAACCTTACAGTCGGCTCTCAATGAGTTTATGAACCGACGGACATGGACAAATCATGTGTATCAGGTAAATGAACGCATTGAGTGCAGTATACTTATTACCATTCAGGAACAGTTGGGAGCTGATGAGTTTAGAGGTACCATACAAATTCAATCTCGTCGACCTGTATTTAATTCATCGTATAATACAGTTATGTTTAATTACCTCGACCAAAATTTCAATTTTAGATATGTAGAATACGAAGTAATTGAATTGAATGAAAACCAACATCAATCGAACCTTGCTGCCGTACTCGCATATTATGCATATATTATACTTGGTCTTGATTATGACTCATTTTCTCCTTTGGGAGGTACTGAATTTTTTACTAAAGCAGAAAGAATAGTAAGCAATGCGCAAAACTCAAACGACAAAGGATGGAAACCTTTTGAAGGACGTGCCAATAAAAACCGCTACTGGCTCATAAAAAATATTCTTGATAAACGCTATGAACCAGTGCGAGAGTTTATTTATCGTTATCACCGATTAGGACTGGATATGATGCATAAAAACCCTAATGAAGCACGCACAGAAATAATTGACGATCTAATGCTACTTCAACAGGTATATCGACAAAAACCTGACCCCTACCTTCATCTTCTAAATGTTGTATTCGATGCTAAAGCCGACGAATTGGTAAATATCTTTAGCGAAGGTACTCCCGACGAAAAAAACCGCGTTTTCCAGATTCTCAACGAAATAGATAATGCAAATGCTACCAAGTACAAAAAAATTATCAATCAACAATAAAAGTTTATTTTAGAGTAAGTAAAACAAACCTTTATTTAATCAATATCACTTACTGGATTAAAATTTTATCAACAAAAGTAAAAAAATATTTTTTTTATTTGTATTTACTCTTTTAACTGACTGTATATCTGATATTTTAATTCGATAATAATTAACTAAAAAAAAGAAAAGTAATACGATTACTTTTTGCAAAAAAACTACATTAAATTGTAACAAAGTAATAAACATATTTCGTATAAATAGAATGTAGTGAAGCGCTAACTACAGAACTAATCCTATTAACAACCTAAAAACCAACCATGTATGTATCAAAAAGTATGGAAAAAGTGTCAGAGTGGTGTATGCTCATTAAATTTTTTTAGCACGAATGGTATACGGTTTGAATCATTTACCGGTTTTAAGTACGGACGCTACCTCATAACCGACGATGCAGCTGCAAAGATAGATCGTTCATATGAGGTTCAAATTTCCTTCTATGAGGATGATGGTATAACCATTAAACAGAGTGTGAAAATTACCGACAAGGACTTTAAAAACCGTATGGTTAAAGGATTTCAGGATAGTTATGCAGGTTTTTCATTAGTCGATATTGATTTTCCCCAGTTCGATGACATCCCATCTCTTAAACTGAGTAATCGCGATAAGTTTAATATTGCCAGTCCTATAGCCCTCATAGGGCATCAATGTGAACAGAACAACCTGGCCATAAAAACAGGCATTATATCGTCGACATATGTGCAGAAAGGACAAAAGTATATCATGTACGACGCTAATACCGATAGGGGTAATTCAGGTGCACCACTAATTGATGCAGAAACATGTGAAGTAATTGGAATTGTGGGTCGTAGGCTTGCCAATATCAATGATGAATATCAAACCCTGATGAATGTTATTAATAAAAACATCGAACTACTAAAATTGTCCGAAGGTAAAGTTACTATCAATGATATTGATCCAATTCAGGTGTTGATAGCAAATCAAAACCAGATTAAACATCTGGCACAAGAAATGTTCCGAAAGGCTTCATTTACCTACGGATATGCACTTCATGTAAATCAAATATGTGAGTTTTTCGATATTGCTGAGCTTGAAAAAGATATTGTATATATTAACATGAAAGATAATAACGATTAAACAACCTTTTTTCATAGCTTTGATAATTAAAGAGAGAAGATTTTAAAAAACTCTTCTCTCTTTTTGTTATAAAGAAAAAAAACAGTGAATGCAATAACAAAATCGACTTTATTAAAAATTAACGATATTTGTAAAAAATAATTCATTGAACATTGGGAAGACTTTTAGCGTTAGACTATGGTAAAAAAAGAGTAGGTATTGCTGTAACCGATAACTTGCAATTAACATCGAATCAACTGACTACCATACCTACTACAGATATATGGAATTTTTTAGAACATTATTTTTCGATTGAAAACGTTGATGCTGTTCTTATTGGTTATCCTGTTCAAACGAATGGCACCGGAGGTTCTGAAGCATTGCGTTACATCAACCCATTTATAGAAAGCTTTCGGAAACGTTTTCCTAATATGGCTATTATTCAGGTTGATGAACGATATACATCAAAAATGGCTCAACAGGTCATTCTTGCCTCAGGCATTCGCAAAAAACAACGACAAGATAAAGGCTTAGTTGATAGAGTAAGCGCAGCCATTATGTTGCAATGGTATCTCGATTATAAAAGGAATAATTTAATATAAGTAAAAGACCAATGATTTATCCAATTTATGTTTATGGACAACCCGTGTTACGAAAAGTAGCACAAGAAATTACACCTGATTATCCTGATTTAAAGGAACTAATAGCAGATATGTTTGAAACAATGAAATACTCTGATGGAATAGGTTTAGCAGCGCCACAAATAGGCAAATCAATTCGATTAATTGTTATTGATGCTGAACCACTGGCCGATGATGACCCATCAATGAAAGATTTCCGTAAAGTAATCATTAATCCCAAAATAATTGAAGAAACTGGAGAAGAAGTTATTTATAATGAAGGTTGCTTAAGTTTACCCGGCATCAGAGAAGATGTTACTCGTAAATCTATTATTCGAGTTCGTTATGTCGACGAAAACTTTGAACCCAAAGAAGAAACTTATGATGGTTTCCGTGCTCGTATTATTCAGCATGAGTACGATCATTTAGAAGGAATACTTTTCATTGATCGATTAGGACCGCTAAAAAAACGATTATTGAAAGGAAAGCTAAATGATATTACGCGCGGACAGGTAGAATGTAAATACCGAATTAAAACTGTAAAATAAAAAAGGCAACCATTTAAGTTGCCTTTTTTTTGTAACTATATGCTCTTAAAACGATTTAGCAATAGCTATAAAACTTTCAGCTTTTAATGAGGCCCCTCCAATTAAACCACCATCAACATCGGGATTGGCAAATAATTCGGCAGCATTTTTATCATTACAACTACCACCGTATAATATGGATATTTCTTTAGCTACCTCTTTTCCATATTTATCGGCAATGGTATTACGGATAAAATAGTGCATTTCTTGTGCTTGTTCCGATGTAGCAGTTTTTCCTGTTCCAATAGCCCAAACAGGTTCATAAGCCAGTACAATTTTACTAAACTCTTGAGCAGGCAAATCAAACAAACCTTTTTCAAGTTGACTTTTAACCACATCGAAATGACGGTTTGCTTCACGTTCGCTAAGCAATTCGCCAATGCAAAATATAGGTGTTAATTGATTGCTCAAAGCAAGTTTAACTTTTTTAGAAAGAATTTCATCGGTTTCGTGATAATACGAACGACGTTCAGAATGACCAATTATTACAAATTGGGCACCTGTTGAAGCTACCATGGCTGCCGATACTTCGCCTGTAAAGGCTCCGCTCACTTCCGAAGCACAATTTTCGGCTCCTAATAATGTACGGTTAATAACTCGTTTAACTTCAGTTAAATGGGTAAATGGTACACATACTACCATGGTTACATCGGCTGGTACTTGCGATGATAATTGTTCTACTTCGGTGGCAAGTTTAATCCCTTCCTGAAGGGTAGTATTCATTTTCCAGTTACCTGCTACAATTTTCTTTCTCATTTATTAATAAGTTTAAAATGGTAAAACAAATAATACTTCACCATGCCCTAAAATAAGGCAAAGTTTGGCAAAGGTAATTAATTTGTTGATTAATTGTATTCCTGCAAAATCTCTTTAATATTTTCAGGGGCTACTCTACCATAGGTTTTTTCCCCAATCATAACAACGGGAGCAAGGCCACAAGCCCCCACACAGCGTAAACAACTTAACGAAAATTTACCATCGGGGGTACTTTCTCCAATGTTAATTTTAAGTTCCTTTTTCAGTTCATCAAGCACCTTTTCAGCCCCTCTAACATAACAAGCCGTACCCATACATACCGAAATAGGATATTTTCCTTTGGGAAGCATGGTAAAAAATGAATAAAAAGTAACTACCCCATACACTTTGGCTACAGGAATGTTAAGCTCGGCAGCAATAACTTCCTGTACCTCAGCAGGCAAATATCCAAATGTATGCTGAGTTTTGTGCAATACATTAATTAACTCACCTGCATCGTTGTTAAATTCCTTACAAATAGCTCTAATTTGTTCCAGTTGATGTGGCTTTAATTCTATCTTAACACTCGACATAGTCTAAAAATTTTAAGTTTAATTTTAATTTCCTGAGCCTTTTTGAGGCTCAGGAAAGTTTGGCCCTAAAAATTTATCATCAATATTAATCAGTGCTTACAACAATTTTTTTACTTCTGTCAAAATACATAGTATGTAACAGATGATGAGCCTTTTCGCTCATAGGTTTACCAAGAAACTCCTGATAAACTTGCTGAATGTATGGATTTTCGTGCGATTTACGAATTGGTTTTAAAGCATCTTCTTGATAAATAGCTTGCTGACGTGCTTTAATTATTTTTGAATTACCATGATGCAATGGCTGTCCACCACCACCAATGCATCCGCCAGGACATGCCATTATTTCAATGGCATGAAATTGTGACTTACCCGCCCGAATTTCTTCTAATAATTTTCGAGCATTACCCAGTCCATGAGCAATTCCAATATTTAACTTCAACCCATCAAAATCGACGGTAGCATGCCTGATACCATCTAATCCGCGTAATTCAACAAAATCAACTTTTTGTAATTTCTTTTTTGTATAAAATTCATAAGCTGTACGAACTGCTGCTTCTATTACACCACCCGTAGTACCAAACATTACTCCCGCACCTGTTGACTCACCAAGCGGATTATCAAAATCGTCGTCGGGCAAGGAGTTAAAATCGATATTCGACTGTTTAATCAGGTTTGCCAATTCGCGAGTAGTAATAGAGAAGTCTACATCGGGATTTCCATCGACCGAAAATTCTTCGCGGGTACACTCATATTTCTTAGCTAAACAGGGCATAATAGATACTACTACCAGGTTTTTTCGGTCGACATTAATTTTGTTTGCGAAATATGTTTTGGCAATAGAACCAAACATTTGTTGCGGAGAACGAGCTGTTGATGGTATATCCCTCAGGTCGGGGAAATGATGTTCAAAAAATTTAACCCAGGCCGGACAACACGAAGTTAAAATGGGTAAAGCAACAGTTTTATCGCCATTGAGGAAACGAGAAAGACGATCGAGTAATTCTGTACCTTCTTCCATAATTGTTAAATCGGCAGCCCAATCAGTATCGAACACATAATCGAAGCCTAGCTGTCGAAGAGCAGATACCAGTTTACCAGTAACTAAAGTACCAGGGGGCAAACCAAACTCTTCTCCCAAGGCTGCTCGAACAGCTGGAGCAGTTTGAACAATAACCGTCTTTTGAGGATCGGCCAGCGCACGTATTAATTTATTGGTATGATCTACTTCAGTAAGTGCACCAGTAGGACATACTGCAACACACTGTCCGCAATAAGTACAGGGTGAATGTTCAAGATTTTGTTCAAAAGCAGGAGCAACAACTGCCATGAATCCTCTATTTACTGCCGATAAAGCACCTACTGTTTGTAAATCGTTACACATGGTTTCGCATCGACGACACATAATACATTTATCCATATCGCGAATGATGGAAGGTGAAGTATCCTCGCGATAAGTCGATTGTTCACCTTGATAATGAATTTCTCGAATTCCTAATTGATGCGCCATCGATTGTAAATCGCAATTGCCCGATTTAGCACATACCAAACAATCGGTTGGATGGTCACTCAAAATAAGTTCCATTACCGTTTTTCGAGCATTTAAAACCCTGATTGAATGAGTATTAATTACCATTCCATCAGTACATTCGGTTGCACAGGCAGGAGCTAAATTTCGACGTCCCTTCACTTCTACAACACAGATACGACATCCGGCAGGCTTATGTTCAATGTTCAAATCTTCCAGATGCATGTAACAAAGTGTTGGTATTTTTATACCTACTTTTTGAGCAGCCTTTAATATGGTTGTGCCTTTTTCAACCTTAACTTCTTTATTATCAATATTTACAGTAATCATAGTTTTTGATTTTGTATTATTCTACAAATACAGCATTGAACTTGCACTTTTCGACACAAGTACCACATTTAATACATAAAGCCTGATCAATGGTATGAGGTTTCTTACGCTCACCTGCAATTGCATTAACCGGGCAAGCCCTTGCACAAGCAGTACATCCAACACACTGTTCGGGATCGATGTAGTAATGGGTTAATGATTTGCACTGACCGGCAGGGCAGCGGTGATCTCGGACATGTGCCAGATATTCATCATAAAAATGGTCGAGTGTAGATAACACTGGATTAGGAGATGAACCACCCAGCATACACAAAGAAGCATCTTTGACTACCTGTCCTAAATTTCGAAGCAAATGTAAATCTTCTTCTGTTGCTCTTCCTTGAGTAATCTTATCAAGTATTTCGCTTAACCGTTTATTTCCAATCCGACATGGGGCACACTTTCCACACGATTCTTCTACTGTAAAATCGAGGTAAAACTTGGCCATAGCAACCATACAGTCAGACTCGTCCATGACAATCATTCCACCTGAGCCCATCATTGAACCGGCAGCGGTTAAACTTTCGTAATCAATAGGGGTATCTAAATGTTTTTCGGTTAAAAACCCACCTGATGGTCCGCCTATTTGAACAGCTTTAAATTTTTTATTATTTTTAATACCGCCTCCAATATCATAAATTACTGTTCGTAATTTGGTTCCCATGGGGACCTCTATAAGACCAACGTTATTTATTTTTCCTGCAAGTGCAAAAACCTTTGTCCCTTTTGAGTTTTCGGTACCAATAGAAGCAAACCATTCAGCACCATTTAAGATAATAGCTGGTATATTGGCAAAAGTCTCAACATTATTTACATTAGTAGGTTTTCCTTTGTAACCTTTTTCGGCAGGAAAGGGTGGTTTAAAAGTAGGCTCTCCCCTATTTCCCTCCATTGAGTGAATAAGTGCTGTTTCTTCACCACAAACAAAAGCACCAGCA